>ERZ773245.673-NODE-673-length-33137-cov-5.445680_pt1 | contig 33137 bp, 22 predicted proteins | sample MGYA00580988_ERZ773245 | MGnify/ENA primary metagenome ERZ773245 (study PRJEB29015, sample SAMEA2737792) | human gut metagenome | biome: human gut; feature: human-associated habitat; material: faeces | place: China | collected 2012 ... | reverse complement strand
GGATAATTATTCATAAAGTTAGCCATTGCTGTCAATGTCTGGGCAGAAGCAAACGGCCAGATTGCTCCGTCCCATTCACATTTACCAACTCCGTGGGTACGAAATTCCGGATGACGGCGCTCGGCAGTAGTTAATCCGTAAGGAGCAGAAAAACCGTTCTCGTCCATAATCTCTTTCCAGGCAACTTCATATTGCTTCACTGTGTCCGGCAAATTAAAATACCAAGGTATATATCCGATAGCCTCGCGTACATTCGCAGAAGAGTCCGCACGCATTGTCTCAAAAAACTGGTGACGTGAATTCCACAACTTATCTTGCACCAGCCTTTTCAATGTATCCGCCCGCATACCATATCTCATAGCCATTCCTTCATCATCCGAAAGGATTCCCATCAGTGAAAGAGCTTTTGCATTACCATACATATAGCTATTAATGGTGGGGCGGGCATACTTTTTCTTACGTCCGCCACTGATTGATTCTTCCATGCCATCCTGTACATCTCCTTGCCAATATAATCCGTTTTGCAAACGGTTCGTGCACTCCCAGCGTTGATACTCGGCTTCCAGATTTTCCTTCATATCCAGCATGAAATCCTTATCAGCATCCACCATATAACGTGCCAGCACAGCATCCGCATTCCACGAACTAAACTTATTCATCTTATTCATCGGCCCGCCATCATTCCCCCGATACCACGTATGAATAATCTGATCCAGATACTTCGGATCGCGCAACCAACGGCTTTCATAAAAATGATGCCCGATAGCGCAGGCTATCAAATTATATTTATCAGAATAGGAACGCTGAACCAGAAATTCCGTCATGCCATATCCCACAGGTGTTTCTTTGATATGCTTCCGCAACGACCACCAGCGATAGTAGTACATCTCTTCAAAATTACGTTGCGGACATTCAAACAACGGTATATTCTCTTCCATCCATTCCGAAGCCTTTGCATTCGGAATGGCCTGGGCTATATTCTCATCTTCCATACCATTGAAATAATCTGCATAATGGCTGAAATCCGCATACTTCAAAACAGCAGCAGTCGCATCTTTATCCACAGAAGAGGTCTTCACATTGGCGATACGATATTCAGCTAGTGGCTCCTGGTCACCGGCATTCGGCAGATCATAGGTCTGATCAGCCGGTGTATCTACAGTGGGAAATGTTCGTGGAACTCCTGTACGGAACGCAATACGTTCAATAGCAGGTACCGGTGCATAGAACATGCGCAATCCTACTCTCTTACCATCCACAAATACCTGAATATTACGATCGGTCACTGAAAGGATAGCCTCTACATGATAGTTTTTTCCCGGTTCATATTTCATCAGGTTCCCAAAGCGGGAACCGCCTTTAGCACGAAAAATCCCATCAGGAGTCAGCTCAAGCCGGGAACAAGCAATGCTGTTCTCATCCAGGAAGTCAATCTGAAGAGTACCTTTATCGTTTTGTCCGGCCTGTAGATCAAATGAGATTTTCAGTTCTTTAGAAGCCGGTATTTTTCGTTCTACCTTGGCATAATCAAAAGGATCTTTATCTTGCAAACGCAGCCACTTTCCGTCTAAAGTGACTGGAGCCCAAAGGGGAGAGTAAATATTCCAGTCGGTCAACTCAGCTATTGATCCGGCTTTTGAGAAATCATCGTCTGCATGTGCAGAGGCTTGTATCTGTACCGGAACAGGAATACGTGATACCCACATATCTTCTTTGTTCACACTGTAAGCAACCCATAAATCACCATCCGCAGGAATTCCATTTCCTTCTTGAATACCGCGGGGATATTGCGGACCATACGACTTATAGTTTCCTCCATAACGCATCGGCGGAATTTCACCATGCACGAGGTTCAAGGTCGTATATTCCAGCCCATCCTTACTCAACGATATAGCCAGCGGCCAGCGAAACTCCGAAGGATTATACACGGTAGCATACATACCATCAGTCAGGCGTTGTCCCCAAATCTTTGCATTGCTATTAACGAATCCTTTGGCACGAAGCACCGGTTCCGCCCAAGTATAGCCACCGTCTTCAGTGATTGAAGTCAGTGCATGTTTCCAAAGGCTGACAATACGCCCGTCGGGTAAAGTATAGCAATTGAACGCTTTATATCCCTTCTTCAAAGGAATAATCGGGTCTTCCCGATCCGCCTCTTCCACCCATTGCATTCTATACAATGGATTATCCAGAATTTCCTGACAAGCCTTTACAAACTCACGATCCTTACTTTTCTTGAAATAAGGGTAATCGGTATTTTTTTCATTAAATCCATGATTATAATATATAAAGTAGATGGGACCGAATGAACCGTCTTTCTTAATTTCACGAACTACCCGACCAATACCGTTTCCATCATTCGGATCATCTTTTTTATCCAACGCAACTCCATAATTCCCCATTGTAATCAGTCTGCCGGACTTGGATACATAAAAGCCCACACGCTGATGCATGATGGCAATCAAGTCTTTTGCCTGCATACCCGGACGGGAAGCCTTCGTATATCCGTCGGGAACTTTATAAGGAGGAAACACGATTTCCGGATTTGTCCAGTTATATCCGTCTTTAGAAGTCATCAGAAAAGTCTGGGAAGGCGGAATATGCTCATCCGACGGATCTGCCAGATATTGATAATAGAATTGCCCATTCCAATAGGCCAACATCGGTTGGTGATTATAAGTCCATCCTCCACCATTCGACGCATCCGGATGTTCACGATTGGCACGTACCAATTGAATATTATGCACTCCCACTACCGGTGACAATTGTCCATCATGATAGGTGGGATTAGAAAGTTCGGTTCCAGTGTAATGTATCCTGTCTTGTGCTGAAGCCGACGTTAGTGTCAGCCATCCAGTTGCCAGAACAAAAAGTATTTTGATAGGGCTGTTCATTATCTATTCCTGTTTTATATATTATTTCTTCTTGCTTTCTTTCAACAACTCCTTAACGAGCGATTCCGGGGCTTTGAAAATAGTCCCATGTTTATGGCCTGTGGGTACACTTACATTTCCGGTTTCATCCGTAAAATTACGAAAATCCCTGGTACGCACAGCGCCATATATTTTCTTCCTGTAGACATCGAAATAGATAAGATAGTCATTTCCTATCTTCTCTACAGAGGGGCCTTCTACAAACGATTCCGTGAAAGGTTGCGATGCAGGCGAATAAGGTCCTGTCAATGAATCGGCAAAAGCAACTTTCAGATTACGTTCGGGACGTGTATTATCTTTAAGCACCATTACATAATCATTCTTTGCACGTTTTATGATGGTAGCATCAATTGAACTGAAGCCCGGATCATACAAAAGTTTGGTTTCGGATATCGTCTTAAAGTCTTTTGTAGTGATGTAATATAAGCGATGGTTATTCTTTTCTTCTTCTATACCCTTTTCAAAACGCCCCGGAACACAAGATGCCCAGACCACCATGAATTGTTCAGCCTCATCATCATAAAAAATCTCCGGTGCCCACACGTTGACGGTCGTCGGTTCATTGGCCATTACCGGAATCATTTGTTGCTCCGACCAGTGAATCAAGTCTTTGGAATATGCATAGCCAAATCCCAAATCACCTTTCCAACTGGTGGTCCAAACCAAATGATAAGTACCGTCCGGAGTACGTACCATCGAAGGATCGCGCATCAGCTGATGTTGTCCCAATTCCGGTTTCAGCCAAACACCGGGAACACTATCCCAATGCATGCCGTCTTCACTATATAGATATCTTAAACCTTCATTAGCCGGCTCATGGAATGAGGTGAACATATAGTAGTCTTTGTTTCCTCCACAAGAAGCTAAGAACAAAATGCTTATTGCAGCTAATGTATTTCTTAATTTTCTCATTTTCTAAATAATACTTTTGTTTTTATATCGTATTCTGTATACAGAGGAGACGGCAATAAGACGAATTTGTACTCAAAGATAATGGAAGATTCGCCATATTCCAAAAATCAGAACACAGAAAAGGGTGACTTCTCAGCCACCCTTCACATCACATAACTAACCAGTTTTTATCTATCCTAATTATCAGAGAGAGCCTCCACGTGCTTTCACACGCTTGTACCACTCTTCACGTTCTTTTGTTAAATCATATCCACGCTTAGCCAAATAGTTATTGATACGCCCCTTATATTTACCGAAAAAAGCATGCTTTCTATCTGAATTTTCTGCGTCAATCGCAAACTCACGAGCTTCCTTCAGCCAAGCATAAATCTGAGCTTTTTCTTCCTTTTTCAGAGATGGAATCATATCAAGATGTGAGTCATAGGTTATCTTCAAAACTCCATACGTCATTCCATCTTTCACAGCCTCAATCTGTTCTTCAGTTAGAAAAAGAGATAAATCAGCAGGAAATGCAAAATGAATACGATATAAAGCAGCGTCTTTTGCATCTTCCGCAGCTTTCAGTGCATTATTTTTTGCTTCACCAACCAGATCTGATTCTTTAATTTCCTTCACCTTTGCGTCACGCGTCTCATAAATATCATTCAAAGTAAAATAGCGATTAGCAATAACGTTGCGTACATCTTCAGCAACCTTTGCATCGTTTATACCAAGTTTATCTACTATTTTCTGTGAACGGCTAACTATAGATTCTACATATTTAGGATCACGATTCTCTTTATCCAAGTCAATGGCCTGAGCGGATACCCATCCCGTCCAAAGCAGGATTGAGAGTAATAGTATTTTTTTCATAATTACATCAATTTTCCTTTCTCTGCCAATGTATCATAATTGTTCTTCATATCAGTCCAATCAATTCTATTTTTTGTACTGATGCCATTAATATACTTCTCAATATTGGTATACCCATCACCGGTACAGTCTTTATTAGCATCACTCGGATCATTAGGATTCAAGCCATTGGCTGTTTCCCATGCATCTGGCATACCGTCACCGTCAGTATCTACATAAGAAGTACCTTTATATTCAGGATAGCCGCCAACCTGACGAATATCTGTAATAATACCTTTCTTATATGAATCTTTCGGCAAGCGGCGATATTTGAAATGACCGTCCTCATCCTGTGATTTCTCCGCCAATCCCCACATATCACCATAAGCATCTTTCGGAAGTTTCTTTTCGTAATAAACTTCTCCAGTTCTTACTTCATGTATAATACGCTGATCGACAATGTCACGGCAAGGAATATTTGCACCTACATTTTTCAATACAGATTCATAAGCATCACCGGCTGACATAATATTGATATAAGGCATTGCGAACGGCTCATAGGCACGCATATTTTCCGTATAGCCATCTGTATTTCTCTGATTTTCAATCTGGATACCGCCAGCCCAGTTATCTTTTGTAATTTCAGGGTACCCTTCCATAATATTACCATCAGCAAAAACACGACCATATACTTTATAGTCAAGTTTGCTACGTCCAGCTTCAGGCTTTAGAATACGATGTCCGACAGGAGAATCTTTCGGAGTTAACGGTCCCGGTTTATAATAGTTATTGACCACATTAAACATCGCACGATAATCACCGCCATCCATCGAACGGTGTACCCAGTTATACACAACGTTATTCACAAAATTGAAAATACCATACCAGCCCACAGATGGGTTACGCCCTGCATTGCTGGCCCAAAGGTTACGCATAAAAGCACAATTCTCACCACCCAAAGTACTACCAAAAGCGTGATTATAAGTATCCAATGCTTGAGCTGAAATCGTATTCTGAATCGTAACATTCACGGTTGGAAGTTTCTCATCTTTATAACCCTCACCCGGGCTATACATATGGCGATAAAAAGATATATTCTCATCTAATCCCCAAGTACAGGAGCAATGGTCAATCATGATATTACCAATCGGATTACCACCAAAGGAATCATCACGACGGGTAACTTTGGTTTCTCCACGACGAAAACGCATGTGACGTACTACAACATCGTGTGTATCTACCCAAAAAGATTCTCCGGCAATACACACCCCATCACCAGGAGCTGTTTGCCCGGCAATAGTAATATAAGGAGCACGAACTATAATCGGTGTTTCCAAACGGATAATACCTGCTACATTAAAAACAATGATACGAGCTCCACCCACTTCACAAGCTTCGCGGAAAGAGCCCGGTCCACGATCATTCAGATTGGTTACAGTAATTACCTTACCACCACGACCACCATAACTAAACATACCGCCTCCTTCTGCACCCGGAAATGCCGGGATTTTAGCCTGAGGCAGATCGTCCGGACGGGAAGCCCAAGGTATATAAGGACGTCCTTCTTTGGCTTCTTTCTCGACAATAGGTAAAGCTTTCGCCCATGCCTCATCCGAGCGCTGACGCCCTTCAGACATTATTTTTCCACTGATTTCTCCAGCTTCTTTAGTTATCCCAGGGTACTGAGCTTTAACAGTAGCCGGCATCAACACTGTGACGGCACAGGCCGCCAAAAATACAAGTTTATTTTTCATTATCTTATTGGTTTTGTCCGATTGCTTTTCAAAAATACAATAATAAGACGATAAGAAAGAAGAATTGTAATCAGAAGGAACTATTTATTTTTCATCTTACGTGCCTCTTGCTCCTCTGTCGCTTTTCTTAAATCATATCCACGGCTGGACAGATAATTATTGATGCGTCCCCGATATTTTGTAAACATCTGGCGCATTTTCCGAGGAGTTTCGAAGTCCATACAGAACTCGCGTGCCTCTACCAACCAATGATACACTCTATTTTTGTCCGCCCCTGTCAGATTTGGTAACAAATCCATAAAATCGTCATAGCGTATATGGAATAAATTGTAGGTCATAGCATCCTTGATCGTTTCTACTTGTTTATCATTCAGGTAGAAAGAGAGCCAAGCCTCATAGCCAAAGCGGGAGCGATATAAATCAGAGTTATATTGATAGTACGAACGTTCCAGCTCTTCTGCTTCCACTTCCTTAGGTAATCCTCTCGCCTCAATCGTCTTGTTCCGTTTATCATAATTCAGATGAATTTCCCTTAATTCCAGATATCGGTTTGTTATAACGATTTGAATATTCTCACGGATGGAATCATTGGCCAATAAAAGTTTGTCCATTACCTTAGCTGTCTTTTGCTGAGCTTCAGTTACAACATTTGCCGGAAGATTTCTCGTATTTAATTTTATATCCGCGGCAGATACCACTACTGAAAAAAAGAATAAAGTAAGGAGAGATAAAATTCTATTCATCATGTTTTTATAGTTTACAATTATACATAAATTATTATCAATAATAGGACGAAAAAGATGAACCTTTGTAATCGGCAGTAAGGGACTTTATAATAAAAAAGATTGAACCTGACCTTTACATCAGATTCAATCTTCAGATCGTAAACAGAAAGAATTATTATTCCTCCGGAGTACAATAATAATATGTACCGTTTTGTTCGTCTACGGTAAGACAGGAAGGAGTTCTATTCTCTATCATCCAACCGGCAGTTTGTTCAATCCAGCTATTACCTTTTGCCGGATCATACATATCATAATGAATCGGATAGATATAATACCAACCTCTCCAAGCAAACAAGAAATTCTGGTCTGTCTCCTTTGAACCGGATTCCATTCCATATTTATGCCCCATCTTCTCAATCGGATCATAAGTCTTCATGCCTACACCGTCATAGAATGCTTCCAGCTTGTCAAAGGCTGCATTACGATCGACTTCATTCATACTTCTTGTAATACCCGGTACAGCTGTATACAATACATTATCAAGCAATGGGTGATTAATTTCAGTCCCAATATATTCCTCAACAGCATGTACATTGTCTAAATCATATCCCCAAATTTTACTAGTATGCTTAGTTCCTGACAAAGGAGTTAATCCTAATTTAGTCAACACATTATTTGTTCTTGAATATTCAGGTCTTCCATTTTTGCCATCATAAATTTTCCAACCAGCACCCCATGATGCAATAGGGTCATATTTACCAGTTGCCGCATCGTAGCCACCACCGATATTCGGGTCAAATCCAGCACCTCCCTCAAACAGTAACCAGCGCTTCAAATCCCAAGAACGTTTACCTTCATAAGCCAGTTCAACCTGTCGCTCGTTCAATACTGCTTTTATCAACTGATAACGGTCGGAAATATTACCTAAACCATAATTGTTAGCATTCGAGATGCCTACACGAGAGCGGATTCTTCCTAAATACTCCAGACATTCACCGGCTTTTCCCTGAGCTGCATAACATTCGGCCACATTCAGCAACAATTCTCCATAGCGATATTCCATCACATCAGTTCCACTGGATTCTTCCGCACCTATTCCCAAGTTAGGATTAGACATCTTCCATACAATGGCACGGCTCTTTCCTTTTGCACCACCATCGCCTTTGGTACTGTCAGTGTAACGATACATATTGCTTTCATTATCGCTATATTTATAAGTAAACAGCCAAATCTGTTTACTTTCTTTCGCTAAAGACCATTCACAACCGGAAAAAGCAAAAGTACGATAGAAGCGCGGATCGCGATTACGATAGAATTTTTCATCATCATAACCATTTTCAGCAGTAGCCATTCTACCATCCTTCATGGGAAACGCTTTCAAAACTTCATCTGGAGCTGGAACACCTGCAGATTCACCACTGACAACAGCACCCGGACGAATCTTAGCTTCCCACTTATTAAAAGTCCCGGATACTAACGGATCATCACTCATTAAAACAGTAATTATAGATTCCGGATTAAACGTTCCATTATAATTATAAAATGCTTTATCCCATGACTCAATATCTGTTACGCTTGTACCATATCCGGCTTTGTTAGCAGCTTCTAAAGCAGTCAGATTGGCAGCTAATGCCACTTGCCAGCGCTTACTGGACGGATCATCCCAGTTTGCATTAAATATAGGACTTGCCATGAATAAACGGGCACGAGCCGACATTGCTAAAGCAGCTACCGAAGTAAAACGCCCATAATTCTCGCCTTTCCAACTTTCAGGAAGTAACTTAGCTGCTGCTTCAAAATCAGCACATATCTTATCAATACACTCCTGCATAGGCATACGTGGAGAACGATCACCATTTTCCGGCATATCCAGTTCTGTACAATAATAAGGGAAACCACCCCACTCACGAGCTGCATCAAAATAAAGCCATGCACGGGCAAACATAGCTTGACCTTTCAGATGATCCCAAAACTCATCATCAACAATCAAGGAGCGCGAACGGTCTATTTCCTTAATAAAATCATTAATTACATATATTGTCGGAAATAAAGTATAACGTTCGAAATTGTTAAAGTTTTTTACATTATCTCGCGGATCATTCCAATAAGGAGGATTGCTTATATGATTTCCCGCTTTCACATTCTTTGTAATTTGTCCTGTATAGTTTGCACTTTTCCAACCCGTCATTTCTTCCGAGAAGATGTTTTGCTTACCACCAGTAGATTGATCTTGTCTCATCAAAGGATCAGAGCCGCAAAGAGGAGAGTTGTATCTTGACAATATTTGCTTGTAAATGGTAGCAAACACAGCAGTAGCCTGTTGTCTATCACTATACACATCGATAGTAGTCATTCTGTTATAATCCTTTTTATCTTTCAGGAACTCATCACTACACGAAGAGAACCCTATAAGCAGTCCTACTGCACTTAGAAATATATTTTTAATATTTTTCATATTAGCCTATTTTAAATATTAGAAATCATATCATTAAAATGTAAGGTTAAGTCCCAAACTCCAAGTTCTTAAAGTCGGATAGCCTGTCTTAATTCCATCATATACATTCACGAAATGATCTGGATATGGATTATGGAAATCCCATAAATTATTACCTGTCAGATTAATGGAGAGTGCATCAACATTCACTTTTTTCAATATAGACTTTGGAAAAGAATATGCGAATGTCATATTGCGTACATACATACGAAATGCAGATACTTGCCAGAAATCAGAAGTTTCACCATACGCATTTCCGGCTGCCATGGTCGGATAACGACCATTCGGATTATCATCCATATCAAACATATCATTTATGTACGAGAACTGACTCCACATAAAGCTACTTGTCTTAGTCTGCGAACCGCGAAAATCCAAGAATCCCCCCCAAGTAGTAGAAATCTGAGCTGACCAACTGAAATTCCCCCATTGTAATCTCAACTTTGTATTGATGCCATGACGGCGATTATCCGCTAATTTCGCATAGTCTTCACCATGCTCCTTGGAAATAACACCATTAGGTCCGGCAATCGTTTTATTTTCCGTATCAATATCTCCAGCAATATCCTCATACACTAACATACCGGGATACATTTTTTCTTTTGACGTAATACCCAAGAAATTAGGAGAAACGCCTGCCGCTTCAGCAAGTTTGGTCAAATAATCCCAATAATTATCAATATCAGTTTGATTGCGGAGGATACCATCACCACTACTGGTATGTTTCCAAGTTTTAAATCCATATTCAGCGCCCATACCACGATAACCGGTATAATCCGTTCTATTAACCGCCTCCGCAGGATAGTCAAATGTAGGTTCTACCCCCAGTACTGTTTTATTCCAGGAAATTCCATAATCCAATCCAATAGAATATTTAATGGGTCCCCATGATGGAAGCAATGATTGCTTGATATCATCACTCCATCTTACAGAAAGTTCAAAACCCCATGCATCTTTCTTTCCATAATTAATGGAAGGCAACTTAGCGCCTACATAGATAGGCTCTTCAGGATCTGAGATGGTCATAATCAGGTCTTTGGTCTTGTCATAATAAAAATCAGCAGTAACAGACAAGCGATTATTCAACATATTCATATCCAAACCAATATTTTGTTTGATAGTAGTATCCCATTTGATATTACGATTAGCCGTACCATTAATGCTAGCACCACTAGTATATTGACCTCCCAGCGAACCAAACCCCATACCACCGGTAGGCTTGATATTATAAATCTGCAACCATCTCCATGCCTCTACATTATCCTTACCTGTCTTACCCAAGCTATAACGAACTTTTAAGAAATCAAAAATCTTCCCTAAAGTACTATTATTAAAGAATTTTTCTTCAGATGCCACCCATCCTAAAGATCCTGTCGGGAAGAATCCCCAATAATTTTCAGGAGCAAACTTAGTAGATGCATCAGAACGGAAAACGAATTGTGCCAAATAACGATTAGCATACTTATAACTTGCTCTACCAATATAAGAAAGGGAGCCACTTTCATATTTCCTATAATAAGTGCCCGTATCATCTGAGCTCAATGTTCCGGCTGTAGCACTCGTTCCTCCATAGGACATTCCCAGACCTTGATATAATTGCGACAAATCATCTCCTTCGCTCTCTGCACGTTCCACTACTCCAGTAGCCGAAACATCATGCTGCCCAAAAGTACGGTTATAAGAAATAGCAAAACTGTATTGTTCACTTTTACTTCCATTCTTAGCATACTTGACGCGAGGTTTTTTATCAATATTTTCTCCATTTGGATCGCCGTAATTTATAAAATTCCATTCTGTATAATCACCTAGCAAGTGCATATCCGGTTTATTGGTATTACCGGCACGAGCCAACTTATAATAATCACCTACTTGCTCTGAGGTTGAATTATTATAAGAAATGGCATAAGTACCTTTCAAGTTCAAGCCTTTAATAAAAGGAACGTCATACGTCAATGAGAAGTTAGCACTATAGCCATTCGTCTTATTATAGCTTCTTGCTTTAGAAGCCTCTTCTGCAAAATAGTTCCAAACAGGAGCACCACTTACTTTAGAGTCCGTACTGTTATCCAAAAGTTGTGGACCGCCCCATGGAGATACAAAATAAGTCTTTGTTTCTCCACTAACTTCATCATAGATTGAAGTTTCCCAAGGAATGTATTTAGGCATGTGACTCAACATGGCATAGTCTCTGGAAGCTGTCTGATTCCCCCAAGGACCTGCTCCGACATTGACTTGAGCGTTGTTACCCACCTTATTACTATTATACCCCGATAGAGTAGCGGACAGCTTTAAACCTGAAGCAACTTTTACCTCACCACCCGCACGAAATGTCCATTTGTCATAATCCTGCACATTACCTAAGTTTGTTTCCTGTTTCTGATAATTGATACCAGCAAAGAAAGTTACCTTTTCCGAACCACCATTAACAGTCAAAGAATGACGATGCGAAACGGACGAATGCCATGCTTCATCCAGCCAATTATAGTTTAAGTTCTTCATGGCCTCCAATTCAGCCAGTGAATACTTAAAGTATGAATTATTTCCATTACCATTCACCATATCGGCCTGATTATACAAACGATTGGTAAATACACCCAATTCATAAGCATTCATAGTTTTTGCATGACTTACTGCATCAGCAAAGTCCAATTTCCCAGAGTAAGAAATCTTAGGAGCACCCACGTTACCTCTTTTAGTCTTTACAAGAATAACACCAGCTGAGGCTCTTGAACCATAAACCGCTGCAGACGCATCTTTTAAGACTGTCATACTTTCAATTTCCGACTGATTTAACATATTGAAAGCCGTCATTGAAGGATCACCATTTTCATCCACTTGGACAACATCATCAATAACAATCAATGGTTGATTAAAGCTACCAGAATTACCATCAGCATCAAAACTCATAGGCTGACGTACCTTAAATGAACCTGTAGAACCAGGACGACCATCACTTTGAGTAACTGAAAGCCCAATAACCTGGCCAGCCAAAGCATCTATAATGGATGTACCAGGAATATCGGGAATATCTTCCATCTTCACATTTGATGCCGCACCGGTCAAATCTTTCACGCGTTGCGTACCATAGCCGACAATAACAACTTCATCCAGTAGTTCCGAATCCTCCTTTAGTATTACTTTAAGGCTCCTACTTGCCGGAACAGTCACCACTTGAGTTACATATCCTATAAATGATATCTCAAGTTTTGCCCCTACCGGTGCATTCACACTAAACATACCGTTTAGATCCGTAATAGCACCGACAGTAGTGCCTACTACTTTGATATTAGCACCAATAACCGTTTCGCCTTGTTCGTCAACCACCGTTCCCTTCACTATTCCCTGCTGTTGAACCACGCTTACCGCAGGCACTTCCACCACGCTTTCAGCAAATGCTGCTACAGGAATCGAAAACAAGAAAGAGAAACAAATAATCTTCGCTGCGCTCAGATATTTGCCTTGTGTTTTTCCAGAAAAGATTTCTTCTTTTTTCATCTGTTTACTAATTTTAATTCAAAAATATAAAATCCATTGATTGGACTCAATATGTATTTTCACATACAAAGGACGAACAACTAAAAAATATGTAATCACCTAAAAAGAACAAAAAAAGAGAAATGCCTATTTAAAGCTTTATTCATCGGATATCCTGCATTTACAACTTGAACTCAGGAGGCTTACTATTAGTTTACACACACTTTTACCTGCACGCTTGCACTCATATCTTGCATCTCCTTATTCATCGGGGCTAGAGCGGTGGTGGCAGCAAATAAAAAAAAGTGTAGGTAAATTTGCCTGCACCAATCTATCTCTCTCTATATATCACTCATAATCTGCCGGATACGTCATGCAAGATGCTCAAAATGACTGTTTGGCAATCTGCTATTTTTATGCCTTTTTATGAAGAAAAGCATGGAAGGTATGCCGCTTTTTGCTTGATATACGCCTTCGTCCGTTCAGTACACGTCATAATCTTGCGTCATCCGGCCTGTATTTCTTTCACTAACCACCCATGTTCCTTCTGCTTACACTCCATGTTTCTTCCGCTGACAAGCGATGTTTTAGCATGTCCACATATGTGGTTCAAATGCTTCACATAGGTAAAGCAGCATGCCTACGATTGTGAAGCACGTAAACCACAAATGTAGGTACACAGAATTAAAGCATCTGAAGGTAAAGAAAGCGCTATGCAAGAGCAAGTAAGAGGGGAGGCAAAGCAGAAAGGGATGCAAAGCAGAAGGGACATGAAAAGCAAAAGGGGCACGTAAAATACAGGGCAACTATAATTACAAAACAGCTCTTTTAGGCCAATGCTTAACCATTGATTATTAGAAAATTACAAGAAGTGCATTTTCTGTCGGCAAGAAGTTAATGATATAGGGCTTCGTTTGTCCGTAGGACATATGGAGCCTTTCTTGTACTTTGTTTATCTAACATATCAAAATGCCCAATATATACAGGTAAACAGTTACTCTACAACTAATTTAGTAGTCGGAGTAAAAACCCACCCCATTAAACCATTTGCTTCAACGGCGTTTTTTAAACGTTCACTTATATATGTATGAGCATCAATTATCCCTATTGAAAAGAAATCAAGCTCTTTATCAAAATGGTCATTCATCACGATTCTCTCTCCCCAAATGGTACGACTTATTCCTTTTTAATTATACTCCTCTGTTGATACAAGTCCGCTTTAGAGCTGACAAAAGCATCAGCTTATTTTTTTTGAAAAAAGGTCACATTCCATGAAAGATGACTTTCTTAAATCAACACAGTCTATACAATTAGGAACAATATGAAGTAAATCAATGCCTCAGGAGCCTCTGGATTATCCCCCTTTATAAACTGAAAATCTTTTCCTACAACCAATTCATCAAGTGAATCATCTACAGTAAAATACTTCATACTATATCCTATCTAAGCAAACGAATTACAATAAACTAAATACATAGAAAATCATTTCTTTAATCTTATACTCTTCACAAACTAGTTCTAATACATCGCCTATTTTTCCAAAATAAGCATTATCACAATTTATTCTATCTTTTTTACAATAAGCTGACAATCCCTTATCCGTGTTGAATTCAAGTAAAACGATATTTTGTTTATTCACATTATACTCTATATAAATATTCTTCATTTCAGAATAAACCTTTTCCTGTAATTGTTGTATCTTGAAGATACACTTTCCAGCTTGATCAAATGCATACATAGAATATCTTATTTTCTTTATTATTATGGCCAAACGTTCCTCTGGATAAGCCAAATTAATATCAAAGCAGCACGGTAAAGTATCATCAGATGAATACAAAATAGTTTCTTTGAGTCTCAAATTAAATAAGCATGTATTATTCACGAAATACAAATCGTCAATATTCTGCTCTAACATAGGAAATGTTTTTATTTTCAATATATTATAATAAGGGAGTTATATACTTAACTACACTAAATTAGTGTAATACATTTAATAATATAAAGTTAGTGTTTGAATATGAGGCATAGTTATTCCTATACCTTGTTTTTCTGCTATGTTCAGTATTCAGGCACTACTTTCTTAAAAATAAATTTTAGTGTAATATATTGCTATTTTATTTGTTTTTGTGTGATAAATTGCTATCTTTGTACTATACCAATTTATTACACTATGTTTAAAGAGTTCAATTCATTAGCTGAATTAATGGCCGCTTTTCCAGATGAACAAACCTGTATTGAATATCTGGAGTACAGGAGGTGGCATGGCAATGTTGTATCTCCTTACGATGCAACATCAAAAGTGTATAAGTGCAAGGGGAATAATTATAAGTGTAGGAATACTGGACTATACTTTAATGTAAAGACTGGCACTTTGTTTCATAGGTCGTCAATACCTTTATTGAAATGGTTTATGGCTATCTGGTTGATAACCGCACATAAGAAAGGTATTTCGTCCATCCAATTAGGCAAGGACATTTCAGTAACGCAAAAAACCGCATGGCTGATGCTCCATAAAATTCGAGAAGTTTTTGGTGACGAGAATGATTTACATGATGACAATCAAGGTAACGATGGAAAACTTGCAAACAATGTAGAGATTGATGAAAGTTTCATTGGGGGTAAAAACAAAAACCGTCACAGAGATAAGAAAGTTGAAAAATGCCAGGGACGCAGTTTCAAAGACAAAGTTCCTGTATTTGGTTTGTTGGAGAGAGGCAAGCGTGTAATTGCAAAAGTCGTGTCCGATACAAAAGTAAAAACTTTGCAGCCTTTGATTTTTCGTTATGTTCGTGCAGGGTGTAATTTGTATTCTGATGAATGGGATTATGGTAAAGATACGGATATGTTCTATTATCATCGCCACGTAGACCACGGTAAAGGATTTTATGGAAAGGGAGATTTAACTTCTAACAGTATTGAATCTTTTTGGGCTTTGGTGAAAAGAAGTATCATAGGCATTTATTATCATTGGTCGAAAAAACACATGCAGAGATACATTGATGAATGTGTTTTTAGATTTAATACCCGAAAGTATTCGGATAAACAAAGATTTGATTTATTTTTGCAAAACATAGTAGGATGTAGAACTACTTATAAAGAATTAATTTATGCCAATTAGAAAAACTGAATTTCCGATTATAAGAAGGAACATTAATGACACTTTCATTGCGCTGCGATTAACTGATGGGTATATCAATGCCACTGCTTTATGTGAAGCATGTGATAAAGAACTTGAAGATTATACCCGTCTTGAAGTAACAAATGAATTTATGAAAGAATTATCTAAAGAGACAAAAGTTCCTGTTTCTCTATTAATGCAGCCTTTTGAAAGTAGTAATCCTACAATAAAAGGAACATGGGTGCATCCCCAACTTGCTATCAATTTAGCACAGTGGGCCTCTCCCCAACTTGGAATTGTTGTACCACAATGGATATTTTTGTGGATGAGTGAACAATCAATTGAACCTAAAGAAAATCCCGTCAAGGAAGAGACTCCCAAAAGTAAATTTGATGATTATGACCCGGAGTTTGGTAAAGCAATTGATAAAGCTCTTGCCTATGACCCACGAAAAAAGAAAAAGGCGCCTAAAAAATAAGCGCCTTTCTCATTATCTCAGTAATACCCTAACGGATTCTTCTCCCCAAAAACTTCCTATTAAATGTAGGTAGTATTCTCCTTTTTGTGGAACTTCAAAAACTAAGAGTCCTTTGGTAGCAATATTAGGTTGACAATCTTTTAAAAAGAGAGTCTTTCTACCAGACATTTCCAGTGCAGTAGACGCTTCTCTGGAAAATTCATATTTAGTTCCTTCCTTATCCGTAACAGCAAATAGGGAACCATCTAATGTACGGGTTTCTTTACTGATGTTCTTTATTGATATATTTACCAGCATATAAATTCCGTCAGCGATTTCTTCTGAAAATTCGTCTCCTACACTTTTGCGAAAAGAAACGTCTTGTATGGTATATACGAAGTGCCCAATTTGAATAGCTTTTCCTACGGTAGACTCTACTTCTCGGTTATTTTTTACTTGTCTTAGGGATTGCTTCTTTAAGGACTCCTTGAAAGATTCACTTTGGGATTCTTCTTGAAGTTTTAATTCTTCATAGTGTTCACCCGCTGGAATAATACATAGTACAATAATGAAGATTCCTAATGATAGCGTTGGATATATAAGTGCTACTTTTCCACGGGTCTGACATTTTACAGTTTTGGGACTGAACAATCCGACAATAAAAGCAATCGCTGCAACGAATGAGCCTAACAATAAGAACAAGATTACAAAATTTTCCATGTTTACGTGTTTTTTAGGTGAATACTCATACTCATAGCACCTATTGTTTAAACACGCAAAAGCGTGGGACTACTCTTTTAGACTAAGAGGTACGACCAAGCACCCACCAACCATAACAAGAGTTTTGCCCACGCCATAGACGTAGGCACTAACTAATGTTTCTTGAGGTTGGTTTTGAAATTTGGTCGTTTTCTTAGTCCTCAAAACAATAGCTAATGCTATCAATATTTTAACGGTACAAAATTAGTTACTTTATTAGAAATAACAAAATATGAAAATCAGAATATTACAATTTCAGCGTTCCAACACTTTAGAAAAGTATTGTTGTGCTTGTAGAGAGATATGTTTGTTTACTACTGGAATAGAAAATTATAATCTTCCAGTACAAAATATAAAGAATATGTTCCTTACATATTTGAAGGATAAAAATTACATCCGTTTACAAAAAATGGGATGGACATTAAATGGTAATTCGATAATTCCTCCTAATTTTGCGGAGAAAGAACTTGTTGAGTATGCAGGGGATTTCTTTAAGGAAGAAATAACGAATTATCAAATAATAGAAATAGATGTCAAAATTGAACCCGGAGATTAAGTACCCCATATTTCCAAACGTACTAATAGACTATATCAAGAATACGTCTGTTTATCCTATCTATATAGGAAGTGACTTTACAAGTTTTTCAACAGAACCTTATATGGGTAAAGGCAGTAAATTACCCTCTGAAAATAAAACAGCTAAAATCGAAAATGATAAGCTGCTATATGAAAAATCCGTCGAAGAACTTTTAAATAAATTAGATTTATCAATCAGTGATTTTGAGGAATACCTAAAAAGTAATTTGTAATCTTCAAAATAATTTCTTATATTTACTTATAACCGTGAAATAAGTTATTATCACGGTTAGATAATTAGTGTAGTTAAGTATATAATTCCCTAGGATTATTACCACAATAAGCATATAGAATAAGATTCCGCTGAAGGGTCAATACTCATAAATCTTCCCAGAACTGCATCAGACATTCTCGCCCCATAATCATACCAATCCAGCCCATGCATCCTATCAAGCTCTTTCCCATTATACTTATAAGCCCGATTACTTGTAGCCGTCCCCTCTCCAAACAAACCACCAAAAGGAGTAAAGGTACTATCTTATTCCATATACAGTACAAATACGAACTGTTTGAACATGATTCAATCATTCAATTGATTACCAATATTTATAATAACTTCAATAGGTATTTCACCTATAGATTTTATTTCTTTGTCATCTAATTTAAAATAGATGATACTATTACATTTTTCATCTCGGGAGCAACAAATTCCTTTAGAAATATTCATCAATACACCATTATATTCAAAATAGACCTGAATTGAATTAAAATATAGTTTTCTATAACTGTCTTTAAAAAGTTTATAATCATAATACATAACAAACTCATTTTTGTTAATAATAAATACTTCTCTCCCATATTTATTCCACAGATACAATCTTACCAAATATCCTGAGCACAAAAATCCTACAATACAACTAATAATAAATCCAAAGGAAACACCCTCCCCCCCCTTAATTCCCAATAGAGCAAAAGAGACAATAAGAGCTAAAAAAATAGCAATAGCCATGCATAAAATCCCTATCAACACAAAATTATTAGACTTATTTACACAAATAATCAATTCAATATTATTTAATAGATTCAATGTATACTGTTGTTTATCTATTGTTTCCATTTTCTATAATTTAGGCATTTAACACCAAAAATATTTTAACAAGTAACACACCAAGAAACAAAACAGAGAAAAAATAATTGTGTTCTTCATATATGCTATGTTTAAAGTTTACAGATTCATTTCTGAAACACCTCCTTCAGGTATTCAATATTCGTCCCATAATTCTTTCTAACATTATGCACATCATCTTTATCCCGTGAGCGTTCCACTACCAGCCAGCCACTCCACCCCATCTTGTCAAGTGTCTTTTTAACCTTATTCATATCCAGCCTCTCATTAAAACGAAGAGTCACCCCATCCGTATCCGTACAATGAATCTGGCAGATTCTCTTTTTCCCCAGAATCTTGAGCTCTTTACACAAATCACGCCCGTTCTCCAATGCATTCTGAAACTTAAAATAGATTTTAATACCTAAGGAATCTATTTCTTTCAACAATTTGACATCTCCTTTGGCATCCAATTGGACTTCAATTCCAATAACTAAACCTTCGGCAGCAGCCATATCTCCAACTTTCTTCAGCCGCTTTACAACTTCCGCCCGAAGCGCCGGCTCTCCTTCCCATCCCGCCTTAATTCCTCCCAAAGGCAGGAAAGCAACTTTAGCATCCATTACTTTCATAGCATTCAGACATTCCCTAACCAACTCCTCATAATTGGCACGCTCCAAAAAAGACTGACCATAAAAACCGGACATGGCAATGGAAGGAACTTCCAGTTGAAATTCCCGAGCCGTCTCCCGAAATAGTTGCTGAAAATGGGGATCACGCAATTTATTATCAAATGTTTCTCTTTTACCAAGAGATCCCATGTCCAGTTCCACACCATCACCATTCAATTCATGCACCAACTGGAATGAACCAATCTTCTGACGCTTTAAAATCATCCAGTCACAGACAGCTATTTTATAGCGATGGAGAACTTGAACGGAATCCGCATTACATGCTATCTCTCTATTCTGAGCTTTCGCCGGAAACAAGATAAAAAGGAGTAAATAAATACTAACAACAACTTGTCTATTCATACCATTAATTAAATCTAAATTTCTTTCCCATTCATAGTCTTATTCAGTTTTCGCAGAAAAACAATACCGTTAGTTCCCAAGAAGAAAAAAGAATAGAAAAAGTCTAAGAATATTTTTCTGCGAAAGTTAAGTCAACCTTAAACTCTACAATAAGACGGAAGAATTCATATTCTGTAATCATCAATTCTTTTACTTAAAAACAACAGAGAACATTTTAATAATTTCTAATGCAAGATTTATTAAAAAAAACTTCATTAGCTGATTACAATTTAATTAATATCACGTCATTCAAAATAGAATTATAACCTAAAAAATGTTATTTTTTTAAAGTTAGTACTATGTATCAAAACAAAAAACATTTCTCAGAATGGTCAAACCTATACAGGCCATTATGTTCCGTTGCAGTTCTGTGTACAAGTCTGTTAGTTGTCCCTGATGTCGCCTTTGCAACTGGCATCCAGACGACATCTATCATAACACAGCAACAACAAATTGTAGTGAAAGGAAAAGTAGTGGACGCTTCCGGTGAGACAATCATTGGGGCCACCATACTACAAGTAGGGAGTCAAAGTAATGGTGCAATCACCGATATTGACGGTAATTTCACAATAAAGGTGCCCGCAGGCACAACACTTGAAATTTCCTACATTGGTTACATCACACAACGTGTGAAAGCTCAACCCAATCTCAATGTGACTTTGACAGAAGACACCAAAACTTTGGACGAAGTGATAGTAGTGGGTTACGGTACTGTGAAAAAAAGAGATTTGACTGGAGCTGTCTCATCTGTCAAGAGCGATATTGTAAAGTTGACTCCATCAGCCAACCCTATGGAGGCATTACAAGGTAGAGTAGCCGGTTTGGATATTACAAAGTCTTCCGGTCAGGCTGGCACGGGCGTTTCGCTGCAATTACGCGGTAACCGTTCTATCACAGCTTCAGGCAAACCATTGTTTATTATCGACGGAATGCCAGGCGATTATGAAACACTGAACCCAAACGATATTGAAAGTATTGAAGTATTGAAAGATGCTTCATCAACTGCTGTTTACGGTTCCTCCGGTTCCAATGGCGTTGTCATTATCACCACCAAAAAGGGGGAAGAAGGTAAACTAAGTGTCAACTTCAATACCTATCTGGGATTTAACGGATGGTCCACCTTACCTAAAATGAACAGCCCCCAACGATGGCTTGACACACGTATGGAAGCAAGGAAATGGGCAGGGACTATTGAAGATGATGGAACTGTTTATGATGAAATCTATCAAGATGCAGTCAATGCCGGTCATACGATTGATTGGGTAGATGCTATGATGCAGACTGGTTCCACCCAAAACTATTCTCTTTCTATTTCGGGAGGAACAAAAAAGACGCAGGCTTATTTCTCCCTGAACTATTCTAACGAGCAGGGTCAGTATACAAATGATGAATATAAACTTTATTCTTCAACAGCCCGGATCAATCAGGAAGTTACCAAATGGTTCACAGCAGGTATGCATATGCAAACTTCTTATACAACGCAAGAGAAAACATCCAGTGACCTATCTCAAGCAATGAGAGCTAACCCATTCGGTACTCTATATAAAGAGGATGGTTCATTAAATGAATATCCTGTGCTTGAAGATAATAGACAAGTAAACTTATTGCTTAACCAAAATCGTGATGTATATCGCAACAATGCAAATAAATTCAAAATCTATCTACAGCCTTACATCCGTATCACTCCACTAAAAGGACTTAGTCTGGAATCTCGCTTGAGTATGAACCTAAACTACAATACAACTAACAAGTTCATTGGTTATGGTTCCTATCAATTCTACGACCAGGCAGGAACTGGAGCTTTAAATGCCAGTAAAGAAGAAACCTCCCAATATACATCAGCTTCGGTAAGCAACAGCCGCGGTTGGGGATATTCATGGGAAAATATCCTGACTTACAATTTCAAAATTTCCAATGACCATGAATTTACGCTGACAGGTGTAACAACATATTCAGATAGCCAATCCGAGAGTTCTTCTTCAAATGCTGTCGGCATCCTCAGTAATACTTATTATTGGACAAACTTGGCTGCCGCAGTTGGAAATAAAACTGTCAGTTCAGGATATTCCATGGGGAAAAGTATGGGCTTTGTAGGACGCTTAAATTATTCATTCTTGGGTAAATACTTATTCTCCGCTTCTGTGCGCTACGATGGAAACTCCAAATTAGCTAAAGATGTCCGTTGGAGCACTTTTCCCGCTTTTTCTGCCGGTTGGAGAATTTCAGACGAGAGTTTTATGGAATCAACTTCCGACTGGTTGGATAACTTAAAGCTTCGCATAGGCTACGGAGAGACAGGTGCGGCCGGCATTAGCGCCTATGACTCTTGGGCCATCCTCTCACAAAGTATCATGGGGTTGGGAGATGAACAGATTACCCAATACTCTTTCCCGCAAAAGCTCAGTAACCCACAATTAACGTGGGAACGTTCAAAAAATACAAATATTGGCATTGATGCTTCTTTCTTAAATAACCGCATCGACTTGAATGCAGATTACTACATAACCAACACCACAGGTGTCATTTGGAAACAGAATGTACCGGCCACCAACGGAACATTTAATGCTTCGTCAGTTTTCCAAATAAACAGAAACATAGCCAAAACACAGAACAAAGGCTTAGAATTGACGCTGACTACCCGTAACATTGTGAGCAGAAACTTTAATTGGACAAGTACCGTTACCTTCTTCAAAAACAAAGAAAAAGTAACAGCATTGGGAGAAGGTGCTGCCGACTTCATCGAGAATGGGGACTATACTTTACATATTGGCGATGCTCTTCAGTCATATCGCGCTTTCAAGATCGCAGGTGTATGGCAATATGGCGAAGAAGCTGATGCCGCCGTATTCGGAAAACAACCCGGTGACTTAAAAGTAGAAATACCCAATATGGAAAAGATAAGCAATGACGTTTGGGAAAAATCCTTCGAACAAGAAGATGGTACATGGAAAACAAACCGGTATGATGCCGAGAACCCTTATTCTGTAAATGCCGATGACAAGCAGATTATTGGACATAAATCTCCCGATTGGTCACTAGGTTTCCAAAATACATTCACCTGGAAAAACTTCGATTTATCTATCTATATGTATCTACGCCAAGGGCAAATGTTTTACTATGAGCCTATTACCTGGTATAGCTCATCCGGTGGTGCATTCCCTTCATGTTTCAACTATTGGACTCCTGAAAATCCCTCCAACGACTTCCCGTCATTAAATGCCAGCCGCAACTGGAGAGATGATCAATATTATACTTCTTTGGCATACGTGGACGGCTCTTTCTTCAAAATCAAGAACATTACATTAGGCTATACCATGCCTAAACGTCTCTGTTCCAAAATAGGACTGACCAATCTACGCGTATACGGAACTATTACCAACCCATTGGTTATTGCCAACAGTCATTTGCTGGAGGATTACGACCCAGAAATGGGTGGTGGATTGGACTTCCCGCTAACAAAACAACTAGTGTTTGGCTTGAACCTTTCATTCTAATTTTTAAAGACAGAAAATATGAAAAGAATATTCAAAAATATAGCATTAATGGCTTGTGCGGGTCTAATGCTTAATGCGTGCGATTTGGATGAGTTTAATCCTAGTGCTGGTGATGCGTCTCTTACCTCTTTCGATGCATGGAGTGGATTGCACAGTTATAGCTATTCTTGCTTAAACGATGAACTATATACTGCCATGGACTGGCTATACCTGGCAGAAGGTGGTACCGACTTGTGGGTTGCTAAATCAAACGGAACCAACTATAAGCAGTTATTTAATTACGAAGACCCAACATCCAACTACAATACATTCCAAAAAGTGTGGAAACAGTGTTATTCGATGATTACAAATTGTAACTCTGTAATCAACGAATCTACTAACTTAAATGATGGCGACCCTGAAACAATCAAACTACTGGTAGCAGAGTCTAAGACACTGCGTGCCTTATATTATTCAATCTTAGTATGCCACTATGGACCCGTCACTTTAAATCTCAAGAGTAGTGCTGGTATAACGGGGGATGTGGACTTATATCCAGAACGTTCTTCAGAAAGAGACATCTACGACCATATTATCAAGGACTTGACAGAAGCAATTCCAGATTTAGGAGTAGAACCTTATCAAGGAAATAGAGCACGTTTCACAAAAAAATCAGCCAAAGGTTTACTAGCCCGTGTTTATGCACAACGTGCCGGTCTTGGACAAAGTAAATATGGAGATGCAAATACCTATTGGAAATTAGCTGCCGAAACTGCCAAAGACCTCATTGAAAACGCTTCTTCCTATGGTGCTTATCTCTACACCGATATTGCCGATATGTGGGCCGACGCCAATAATAGAACCAATAAGGAAGCATTAATGATTGCCGCCGGTCCGGATGCAAGCAGTACTGCCTGGCAATATATCGGTAAAGGCAATAAATTATCAGCCTATTCTTGCGGAGGCTCTTATAGTGAATTCTTCAACAGCAATCATAAGCCTGGCGATAAAGGTTACTTCTACGGACGCCTAAACAGTCAAAACTGGATGCCGTCCAAATATCTGCTTTATTGCTTCAATCCCGAATGGGACAAACGTTGGGAATACTCGTTCCAATATGCATATTGCGAATGGAGTATGGTTCAGTGCGGTTGGGTTCCCTACTCTGCAGGAGTAAAGAAATTGAACAATAGTATCTGTACAAAATACGATATTCAAGTAGATGAGACAGTTCATCCGGATTCAACGCTTTATCCGTATGCTGATTGCAATGCCATAGCTTCTTCTAATGGTGCAGGCAACCAATATCCAGCCAAGGTATGGCCTAAAGGTGATTACTCAGGAGATCCTAACAAATTATTATCCATAGGGAAGAGTGCGGAAGAAGCCAAGAAGCCAGGTTTCGCTGGTTCTACAAAGGTTTATGCCATCCCATACCCTGTTGCTCCAGATGACAATCGTTTCAACACCGTGTTTGTTCATAAACCACTGAAGGATAAAAGTAAATGTCTCTATGCTGTAGTTGTTTTAGATGACTTATTTGGTTCTAACGACTTACCGTATGGTAATGTAGACAATGGAAGTGAAGCTGCCAATCCTCCGGCTATAGGAAATGGACTGACCTCCTCATCCGCCTGTCCAAGTCTGATTAAGTTCAACTGGTCATATAATGGGGTATTCTACGGTAGTAACCTACAAATAAAGACTGGAGACATGTTCATTATGCGAATGGCTGAAGTTTATTTATTGGCAGCAGAAGCAGAGCAGCAATTGGGAAATGGAACGAAAGCCGCCGAATATCTGAATGTACTTCGTAAACGTGCCGCACGCGATCAAGCCAATGAATCTTCATGGAAACTTACAACTGCTACTGAAGAGGATATTTTTGATGAATATGCCCGCGAATTGTGTGGCGAATTCTCTCGCTGGTCTTTACTGAAACGTCACAATGCATTCGAATCCCGTTTAGATCAATACAACAAACGTGCTGCCCAATCATTTAAACCTTATCATTATAATCGCCCGATTTCTTATGAATTCCTGTCTACCATCTTGAATAAAGAAGAATATGGTGACAATGGATATGGTTCAACGGCCGGCAGTGGTCTAGTCGAATAGTAAAGTAAGATAATTTGCATTGCATTATTAATTAAAATCAATAAGGGTACTTGAAAAGGGTACCCTTATCTAAAGAATTAAATAAAATGAAAAATAACACACTACTACTTATTATTGCATTTTTATTTTCATATTCATTGAACATAAGCGCCCAAAGAAAAGTAGCATTTAACGGATTGCTGACAGATGGTTTAGGAAAGCCCATCAAAGGTGCCCACATATACGTACATACTTCGAAAGACTACGCATTAACCAATAAGAAAGGACAATTCGGACTAACAAATGTTTTTCCGAATGATACCTTAAAGATCCTAATTAAGAAAAAATTATACCTAGTACCTGTTGACGGAAAAAAAAGTATGAAAATTCGTTTGGCTGATGAAGAAAACATCCAGTCCCAAGAAGATGCGGAACTGATAGATTTGGGCTTCGGATATATCAGAAGACGGGAACATACAGGTGTAAGTAATATCATATCGGGCGAAGAACTTCGGAAAAGCGGTTATCACAATGTTATCGAAGCACTACAAGGACGGGTTCCAGGACTATCAATCACGGGACAAGGTACACAAGGCAAGACTATGAATATCAATATTCGCGGTAACAGAAGTTTTACTGCTAGTTCCACCCCTGTCTATGTGATAGATAATGTGATAGTTTCCTCGTTCGACGGCCTTAACTTAAACGATGTAGACTACGTGGAAGTGATGAAAGATGCCAGTATCTATGGTTCTAACGGAGCAAATGGTGCCATTATCGTACATATAAAAACATCCAACGAATGAACTGAAGCATTACCATAAACTAATAAAGTTTTCTTTTTACCCTTGCGGTATTACTACATATACGCAGTAATGTCGCATCTATCATACAACAACACTGCATTTGCTTTGTAGTATCATGTAATCAGCTGTACTGTTACCACACACTAAAACAGGATTACTGCATAAAGTTACAATGTCAAATACTCCCCAAAGAGGATGAACTCACCATTCTATATATACGATTGAGATTAAAATTCATAAAAACATATTTAACTTGTTTCAATGTACATCAAATATACTACTAATAATCCTATCCTTTAAATCATCATATTCATCTTCCGAAAATTCACAATCCACGTCAGCCGGAGCCAGTAAAACAGCTTTAGCCTCCTCTACAGCAGCCATATATTCCGGATGTATCTTGAAATAAGCTTCCCATTGAGAAACCAACTCCGGAGATACACCCAGTACATATTCAATGAAACCTTCATCCATCAAAAAATCCCTTACCTTAGAAACCATATTTGCATCCTATTTTAAACGTTTACAAAGATAGGACGCTGTTACCCTGAACCTGTACTCAATCGGAAAACCCTTTTACCTAAATTAACTCACCAGAGCACGCAACTTCGTCAATCCCCGGTGCATCAAGTTACGTACAGACTGGTAATTCATATCCATTATCTCACAAATATCTTCATATTTCCTTTCTTCTATATAATATAATGTAAGCGCTTCGCGCTGACGGGGAGATAACTGCCCCAATAAATGTTTCACCAATGAGAAATCATTCTTCTGCTGTTCCTCCTCCACATAATCTTCTTCCACATCCATAGATGATATCGCATTCACCTCTTCTACGGCCGTGTCGGACATATACATACGCCTGCGAAGCTCATCACAAAGTTTATTCTTCAATGAAATGAATAAATAGGATTTCAAATTATCAATAGTCCCTAATTCATCCTTCTTCACATAAAGTTTCACGAAAATATCATGAATACAATCTTTCAGCAACTCCTTATCAAGGGTCAATTTCAAACCATAATTAAAAAGAATACGTACGTGCAAATCATACAGCTGAGAAAAAGCAGCCATATTTCCTGCTTGAAAAGAAGCAAGTAAAGTTTCGGTTGAATTATTAGTCTGTTCCATCATAGCATTAATTCAGTTATTTTGATGTTGCAAAGCTATGGGGAATCAACCCAAACTCTAGGTAAAATCTGATCTGTGGATTGAAAAAACAAGTACTATGTTTTATAACACTTTTTTATTAGATATTACCAGCAAAAAGAGAAAATCCCGTTGAATGACCTTCAACGGGATTTTCTGTTCTATAATCTATGGAACCAATAAATACCTTCTTTTCCATCAGGCACTTTCAGAGTATATACATTGTTAATCTTCAATGATTTACTAATCACTTCCATTTCTCCCGAATCAGGATGAATATATCTTAAAATGTATTTCCCGGATGACAATTGCACAGGCACCTCTACCCCCGAATTGGAATAAATGATACTTCCGATACCAGATTTTACCATTTTCTTATAATCCTCAGAGTCAGTTTCTTCTACTTCCATCACTGCAGCATCTTTCAGAAACGCTTTATCTTTGCAAGGAATTACCGGACAAGAACCACCAGCCATGAAAACAGCCCATCCCATAGCCGGATAATTCTGTGCATAGAAAGTGACTGCTTTCTCCGGAAACTTACGTCGATATTCATTTACCGCTTTATACGCTTCAGTAAAAGTAACTTTCCCGACTTTCATCTTGCGCATATGTTGTCGGGGAGCCATATTCTTTCCCCCTTCCGGAGCAAAAATACCATCTGTTTTATAATGCCAATACCGGATATCAATAATATCTACTACAGCTGCCCGTTTTGGATCAGCAAGAATAGCATCCTGCACATCTTTCGTTGTACTTAAAGCGACTTTAGCCTTCTTACCGGTTTCCATCTCCCATTCAGCTATTACATCCAACCAGAACTGTACAAAATGTAGAGGACCGGTAAACTCTGCACTGGTCAATTGAATCACATTCGGATTATCGGCAAAATTGTCCAGGCACTGACGAATGTATCGTCTATGTAGCTCACGTCGCACAGGATGATTGATATCATAGAACATATCCGCCACAAAAATACGTTTATCGCCTGCAAAAGGAACAGGTTCCGGGAAGCCCGTTTCATTAATATTATTACTGCTTCTCCAAGGACAGTCCACCCAATGTGCACCGGCTTCCAAAATATTATGCTGGAAATAGTTCTCATGGAACAAGAGCAATCCTTCTCTACTACCCTTTTCCGCAAATTCTTTCAGACGTGCCCAATACCATGCATTGGGACGGTTCAGATCATATTTACTCAAGCCTTCCCAGGCAATGCCTTGACCGCTACGTCCGAAAGGTTGTTCATAAAAGGGGCCCCATACATCTCCATCGCGCCGACGGATGCGTTCATGGTCATCCCGGCGACGATCATACCAAAGTCCGTAATTCTGGTCAAATACGAGTATATTATTCCGCTTCATAAAGTTGACGACTGAATCTATACGGTCTGTCAGTCCCAGTCCCTCACGACCGGGAACAAAGCGGGTAATTGCCGGACTTGCTTTCTTCAAATAGTTGGTTCTGAGCTTACCATTCCACCAAGGAGTAGTGCGGCTTTTTCCCACCAACAAGGCCCCATCCATTTGAACACGCCCATTTGCAATAACCATTTCCGGTAAGTCTCGCGTTTCGCCCTGAATTGTCTTTTTCTCTTTAATATCCTCAATAGATTTCAAACCGGCAACTGACACCGAAGAAGCAAATTCCCTCTCCTCAATCCAATGTTCCAACGTCAGACGTGGCTCATAAGCTTCTTTGGCAAGTTCCATCGCCACCTCTACAGTAGGACTGCTCGTTGCACTTGTATTTCTAGGCAGAATACGGGCACGCTCAGCACATTTCTTCTGCAAACGCGCTTCCAACTGGGCATAAAAGATGCTACGAGGTTGCACATGATTATTCGATTCCGCCCATTCACCGTCGCCGGAGAATTGTGCCCAACACCCATACGCGCGGTTTTTCGCATCTTTTGCCGGAGTATAACACTCTATCTCAGCGGCTGTACATTGCCAGAACAAACTATTCGCCGTATTCCAACCTGCTCCATTCTTATCTTGTCCCAGATTCTTAAATGTAAGATTATGACCGTCGATATTAACCACATCAAACAGCAATCCGCACGCCCAGGAATCAATAGATCCGCTGAATCCCAACGATTCATACGAATCGCATTGCACAAAGGCATTGGGCCCGGCAGCACAATATCCAGCAGCAAAGTCATGAATGCCCTGCTCAGAATAACAACGCTGAAACAAAGTCTGCTGTCCCAATGTATGGAAAGTACAACGGCGCATTCCTCCTATTTCAGATACCGGTTCCCGGGAAATACAGTCCTCAACCGTAATTCTTGATCCGGTGCGCTGGACAATAACCGCACTACCTGAAAAATGTCTGAAACTCACTTGTCTCACCCAACAGTTCTCCGCCTCTCCGATAGAAATACCTGTCCAGCAATGGTCTTCATCTTTGGAATAACGCCTGTCATAATCGGAGACCAATGTCATATTTTCAATTCCACACTCCTGAATGCGACCGTTCCATTGATAAAGAATGAGAGAAGAAGTCCCATATTGAGTATCCAATGCTACCGTCAATGGTGCATCCAGAGTAATCTGATTACCGTTTACTTCGCTGATTGTCCGATCCCATGTCAGGTCCATATCACCCGCCTTCCATCCTAAAGCACCGATACCTCCTCCAAAGATATCACACCCTAAAGTGGTAATCCACTCCTTACCGGAAGGGCGAGTCACCATTATCCGATCTCCTTTCTTTAAAGAAGTGCCCGAGGCAACTTGTAATGTCCTTTCATTCACAGGGACATAAGCTGAAAGAACCTGCAAGGTATCTTTTGCATTCAAATTATCTATTCCTTCCATATAGATAAGTGCTCCTCTGTCTACACCTTTCTTTAGCAGAATAGTTTTTTCTCTATCCATACCACGCAGAACAATGCCGGACGCGGAAATACGAAGTTCCCCGGATAAACTGAATTCTCCACGATCCAGCAATACGGCTCCACGGAAACCGGAAGTATTGGGAGTCAATGACGCTACATAGTCAATGGCACGCTGGATTCGCGCAGTATTATCACCCGCCTTCCAGGGTACAAACACTGCATTGCCAACAGAAGGAATATCCTGCCCAGAAGCATGGTAGCCGCAATAGGAGAAATCAAGTATCCGGTTTCCCCGTTCATCATTCAAGTAAGTAATTCCTTCATTCTTAACCTGTAAAGCAAAGGTTTGCGCATATCCCTGCACAAACCCTATACTCAATAATCCCAGAAGGATTGTTCTCAATTGCATATTCATTACAATAAACTTTATTTTCTACACATACTTTTATAGCAGACTTTTCCGTTTGGATAATGTATCGTAGTTGTTCTTCAAATCCGTCCAGTCCACTTTCTTCTTCGTATCCATACCGTTGATGTATTTCTCAATATTAGTGTAACTATCTCCATTGCAATCCTTCACGGCATCACTCGGATCATTCGGGTTCAATCCGTTAGCTATTTCCCACGCATCGGGCATACCGTCACCATCGGAGTCCACAATAGGCTCTCCTTTGTACTCGGGCAATCCGCCTACCTGACGGATGTCCGTAATGATACCTTGTTTATAAGAGTCTGCAGGCAAACGTCTTTTCACATAAGGAGAAATGAACTCCGGAGCGTCTTTCACATAAATGGCTTTCCCAGTCTTCACTGTTTTGATAACTCTCGTATCAACAGCATCCCGTTTCGGAAAAGTCGCTCCCACATTACTTAACACGAAGTTATAAGCCTTTTGAGTATCCATTATAGTTACAGGAGATGTTTTGAAAGGCTCATCTACCCTTATCTGCGGAATAAATTTTCCGGCATCCACTTCATTGGCTAGTTGTACACCACCATCCCAGTTGTCTTTTGTAACCTTTGCATTTCCATGGACGATATTTCCATTTACATAAGCCTTACCAAAGGACATCGGCTGGCTTTTGTCACGTCCGGCTTCCGGCTTCAGAATACGATAAGATATTGGTTTATCCAATGGTGTGATAGGTCCGGGCTTGAAATAGTTATTTATAATGTTATAGAAACTCTTATTATCACCACCGTCAATGGAGCGATTCCACCAGTTGAAAACAACATTATTGACAAAGTTAAAGTCTCCATCCATACCTACCGAACTGTTACGACTGATATTTGAAGCAAAAAGATTCCGGCAAAACATACTGTTATGCCCACCGATTGTAGCCCCGAAAGCATGATTGTAGGCATCCAATGCTTCCGAAAATATTGAATTCTGAATCGTGATATTTACAGTCGGCAATTTCAGTCCATGTCCATCCGCCCCCCGATTATACACATGGCGGTAGATAGACATATTCTCATCCAATCCCCAACTGGCCGAACAGTGGTCTATAATGATATTCCCTACGGCATTTCCTCCCAACGCGTCATCACGGAAAGCTACATCCTGCGCACCACGGCGGAAGCGCATATGCCTGATTATGACATCATGCGTATCAACCAGAAAAGAATGTCCGGTAACACAGATACCATCTCCCGGAGCGGTCTGTCCGGCAATTGTGACATAAGGAGCACGCAGGCTGATAGGCGCTTTCAAACGGATAACTCCGGAAACATTAAACACAATGACACGAGCACCTCCTGTTTCACAAGCCTCACGCAAAGTTCCGGGCCCTGAGTCTTCCAAAGAAGTAACCACAATCACTTTGCCACCACGCCCACCGGGAGTATACATGCCTCCGCCTTCCGCACCGGGAAAAGCCGGAATATTACTTTTCACCAAATCTTCCGGTTTGGAAGCCCACGGCTTATAAGGACGTCCTTTTTGTGCTTCTTCCATAACAACCGGAAGGGCTTTCTTCCATGCCGCATCTGATTTCCGGTCGAACTCCGCTTCTTGTTTTGCCGCTCTCGCTTTCACCGAGTCGGGAATGACAGGATACTGTGCTGCCACCGGTAATACGCACGTAGCCAGCATCCATACTGATAATACTTTCTTAATGTTGTTCATTCTTTCGAATCTTAATAGGTTTTCTAAGAAGACGGTTAAGAAAACATTTTGTAATCGGTTATTTCTCTCCTTTCCGCCATTCACTCATATATTCGCGGGGAGTCTGGTTATATTTCTTCCGGAAGCACTTGCTATAATAGCCCGAGTCTTTAAATCCGACGGCAAAGGCAATCTCCGAGATACTCAAGTCTGTGTTCTTAATCAATTCGACAGACTTATTCAAACGAATCTCTTTAACCAGGTCGACAGGTGCCAGTCCGGTAAGGCTCTTCAATTTCTTAAAGAATGCCGAGCGGCTTAATCCTATTCCAGAAGCTATAGTATCGATATTAAAATCGCTGTCGTCCATGTTCTCCTCAATCACCTGATGTATCTTTTCAAGGAACTGCACATCCTTCTTCACAAGATATTGCTCATAACTATCTTCC
>ERZ773245.672-NODE-672-length-33208-cov-8.898923_pt1 | contig 33208 bp, 36 predicted proteins | sample MGYA00580988_ERZ773245 | MGnify/ENA primary metagenome ERZ773245 (study PRJEB29015, sample SAMEA2737792) | human gut metagenome | biome: human gut; feature: human-associated habitat; material: faeces | place: China | collected 2012 ... | reverse complement strand
TCTGATACTCCCCTATAAAAATGGCTATTTATCAACTGTTTGTTGTGACATAGCCTTTATATAAAATAAAATAATATAAGACAAAAGAAAGACTATATATCACTCGATAAACACGATGATAGCAAGGAATACAAGGTGTACAGGTGTCTATACAGAGTTTTTAATTATGATACACACGGAGCCGTTGTCTTATCTGTTTGTTTTTCATATACCTATAGGGGGTATACCTATATTTTTCATTAGTTGATTCAGTCAACCATTAGGATATATGAATGGATACTCATATTACAAATTGTGATACCCTCACAAAAATATCTGTCTTTATGATTTACATGGAGTATCTCATGGAGTATCTCATGGAATAATCATAATAACTATTTCCTGCTATGGAATACGTAGAATATAGCCAAAAGAATGCACACGATTACTACAGCAATTATCAGGTAGTAGTTTATAGCATTTTGATATTTACCATGATCCATAGAATTTCCATTGTTAATCACAACTAACTGTTTTTGCTGCTGTATCATGGGCTTACTATTATTAATTGCGCTATCCATACCGTCAAAATTTTGATCCATTCACTGTACCTACCTTTATTTACTTTTGTCTATATTATATCAAAAGGGAAACCATTTGTGTATGCTTTTGGTTTCCCTTTTTATTACTGTTTGTATTCATTATCATACGTATACTTTTCTATCCAATTTCTGATTAAATCAGACGAGTTGATAGAAAACTTTTTACATTTTGTCTGAAAATCTTCTTTTAATTGTTTTGTTACTCTGAGCCTTATTACTTCTGTTTTGATATCTGCCATACATATCAGCCCTTTCATAGCTTATTAATGTAACTACATTATACCACAAATAAAAAAGTTTGAAAATTCCTATTGACAAATGTAGCTACAAATGGTAACATGTAGTCAACAAAAAGAAGTAGCCACACGGAACCACAAAATAAAATGTAGCTACATGAAACTACAGGCGAAAGGAATGGTAAACATGACAAAAGAACAAATTATGACAGCTTTATATGAAATGATTATTAATCAATCAGAAGAACGAAAAGTAAAAAGTTGGAACAAATATTGTATCGATACGAATCAGTTTAATAAAGTAATTCATTTCAATTCTGCTGATGATTTAAATGCATTCTTTGAAACACCTGCACAAGCATTAGAAGCCGTAGCATATAACGATTCATATTCTTACGGAAACTATTACTTCACATATGACGAATTTTATGGCTTATCATCATTTGACTTTTTAGGAGACGAAAATAGTCCCTATGACATTGATGAATTAGTATCGTATTTTATGACTGCATTTGATTAATTTTGGTGAATTTAACAGAATACCATAGTTTAACTATGGTATTCAATTAAGTCCACTAGCGACTTACATACAGAAAACAAACAGTAAAAAGGTAGGTAATTACTATGACAGCAAAAAGAAGAGTTACAGCAAAATGGGTACGCCAGAACTTTACAACTATCTACAATGCAAGCTATTCAGCACTATGTGACTTACATAACCATCTGCCAGAAGCTTCCTTCTATACGTGCGGTGTCTATGGGTGGAATGCTGATGTATTCATGTTAGACATGGATACGGCAGTCGTTGCAGGATATCGGCCTTTTGGAAATATTAAAGTGTCTACAGAAGAACTCAGAAAAATTTTAGGTTAGTGGATTTTACAGGGTTCCCTAAATATTTAGGGAACTCGATAAAGGCCACTAGAAGCCTTTAGGCAGTTAGGTAGAAAGGATGATTCGTATGGCACGTATTAGCTTTTATCACGTTGAAATAGTTAAGGAAGAAAGTCACAACTATAACATTAGCAGAGATATGTCTAGTCCCCAAAACGTTGCAATTTTCTTAGCTAACGTTCTTAGGATAAATAAAAGTCCCGTAGAAAATTTTGGAGTATTAGTACTTGATGTACATAACAATTTAATAGCTAGTCACGTACTAACAAAAGGAACATTGAACGCTACCATGGCTAAGGCACGAGAAGTTTTTCAAACAGCCTTATTACATAACGGATGCAGTGTAATTTTATTTCATAATCATCCTTCTGGGGATGCTACACCTTCCAAAAATGATATAGAAGTCACAAACGGAATTGTAAAGGCAGGAGAAATATTAGAAATTCCTGTACTCGATCATGTAGTTATTGGGGATACATATTATAGTTTTGCAAATAATGGCCTTATATAGGGGTAGTTATCATGACAAATGAAAAAGAAATATTAACAAGAATAGAAAATACATGCGAATACATTAAAAGATATTTAAATATCTCCTTACGTATTAAAAAACGTTCCTATGGGTATGTCATCCAGTATATGGATGATACATGGGAAGATATATCAAGAGGAATGACATTACAGGATGCAGAAGAGGAAATTTTTGGTATATCTAATTTATGCCTAGTAGCTAATAAAATTCATAAAAAAGTGGTGCAAAACAATGACTAATAAAGAATTAGCAAGAAAAATATACGATACTGGCCGGAATGAAACAACTACAGGAAACTGGGTTTTTCACATAAGTAAGTTAGACGGCAGGACGCCAGAAGAATGTATGTATATCCTGTTAGATGAGTATAAAGATGACATTTTAGACATAACGTGTACAGATACAGAACTAGATATCATTTTCGCATTAGCTGTTTGTCCTTATTTTCAAGAGTGAATTTAACAGAGTACCTTAGATAACTAAGGTATTCGATTAAGTCCACTAGTGACTTATCACATGTAACCAGAAAGGATGATACATATGTTAGCACAGGAAATTTTAAAAGTATTAGCACTTGATATGACTGAAAAAGAAAAAGTAGAAAAAATCCAAAAACTATGCACTGATGATATTTATGTACATACATGTAGCAAGCCTGTGGGCAATCGGTTCAAATTCATACAGAAAGAGTGTAAGAAGGCTAAAAGACCTTGCTTAACCAAAGTACACAGATCGGAAAAATATGGCCTAGTCTGGACCGATGCTTATGTATTGTGCACGTTTAGAGATGATACATTTCCAACTGAGTTATTAGCGACAGAAAAGGAAAAACTAGATGTGGACAATGTTTTAAAGCGTGTAGGTAATGATAAAGCCAATGCAAGTGTTGAATACAAGGACGTAAAAGCACGACTTGCTTGTCTATCGACGAAAAAAGAAAAAGAAGCAGACATAATCGAAATAGGTGATTCAATTTTCAAGACTTGCTTAGTTGACAAAGTTTTCAAATTTTATGGCTTGGACAAACTGAATTTACATACAAAAAATAGCTGTGTTGCATACGGTTATACAGAAAATGGTGATGCATTCTTAATTTGTCCGATGAGAAAGGAAGATAAATAGATATGAGTACAAAAGAGAAGATAACAGGTTATATATATTTCATTCTGCTGTGTCTGCTATGTATGCTATGTGGATACATAGATAAACTAAATATCTGAAGAATAACGTAGCGTGTACTTAGAAAAATTAAGGCACTCTAAGTACACGCTATTTTTATATCCTAGTCAGGCAAACGAATGTTCTGGTAATTGTCCCACTATTAAGAGAAAGAAGAATTGTCCCTAAACAAGAAAGGCGGTATGTACATGTATACGTTAGAACAGCAATTAGAAGTGGAAAAGATGTATAAAGGACTGGCAGAAGATTCATTCCTAGCTAAATTAAATCAAGACAAGCAGGACGGAAATTATTCAAGAAGTACCATAGGAAAAGGAATTTTAAAACATATCATAGTTCCGTTCACAAAAAATATCTATACGAAACTGAGAGATGTAGAACAGGGGAAAAAAGGTGTAAAGCCCAAATACTATAGCGTTCTCAAAAAGTTCATGGAGTATTATAGCAGTGATATGGATGTTTTCGTAAATACGCTAGCATTGGAAACGATAAAGGTAGTAGTAAATAACATAGCTACCAACAGAAAGAATTGCAATCAGATAGCTAGTGTTATAGGAGTAGAATTACAAGATGAAGTAGAACTGTATGCATTTATGTCTACAGCAGTCAAGGCAGAAACTAGATATAGCAAGGAAATAAACAAGCGTGTCGGCAGAAGTTTCAAGAAAAATTTTGTCTTACGTGCCTATCAAGGAAATAACTTTGTATTCCCTAAATTCCAAAAGGCAGAACTTACGGCGCTAGGAATGGAGCTGATATCTTTACTTACAGAGTCTACAGATTATTTCTACATAGCTATGACAGGCGAAAAAGGTCTGCTTGAAATACAGCCTAGTGATATCTTCCTGCAGGCAGTCACGAAGTCAGAAGAAAGTTTGATGGCTAGGACTGTGAAGCTAGTGCCGACTATCATACCACCTAAACCATGGACGGGAATATTTGACGGTGGTTACTATGGAGCACTAGCAGTACAGACAAGATTTATGCGTCATCATCCCTACATGAAAGGTACGCATACACTGAAGAGATACCTGGCTAGACTCAATGAATTAGATTTAACACCTGTGTACAGCGCAGTCAACAGGATTCAGAACACTGCCTATCATGTAAATAGCTACACTCTCGATGTAATAGGTATCATCATGGAGAGAGGTGGAGACGTGGCAGGAATACCACAGCTGAAACCATATGACAAACTTCCTGCTTTTCCTTACAAGGACGAGGAAATAGAGAAGTCTGAGGAATTGCAAGTATTATTCAAGGAACACAAGAAAAAGATAGTGTCTCTGATACACAAGGAAAACCAGAGACAAGGTAAAGCATTGCGTTGTACAATGGTATACAAATTAGCAAAAGACTTCAGCAGGTTTGAGACAATATACTTCCCAATGAACATTGATTTCAGGGGACGTATATATCCCATTCCTACTGGTCTCAATCCACAAGGTGATGACATGACAAAAGGTCTCCTAGAATATGCTAGTCCTAAGGCTGTGTCTAGTGAAGACTCTCTGCAATGGCTCATGATACACGGTGCTGGCCTAGCTGGTCATGACAAAATACCCCTTGAAGAACGTGTAAAGTGGGTACAGGAAAATAAAGATAATATCGTATCTAGTGTAGACGACCCACTGGGATATACATGGTGGCAGGAGCAGGACAAACCTTTTCAGTTCCTTGCATGGTGCAGAGAGTATGTCAATGCCTTAGCCTATATGTCTGCACACAACGGCTCTCTGATAGGCTTTGAGTGTCATTGTGTCATAGCTTATGACGGTACATGCTCTGGTCTTCAGCACTACTCAGCTCTGCTGAGGGATCCAGTAGGTGGCTCTGCCGTCAACCTTATTGACCATGATAAACCTAGCGATATCTATCAAGAAGTCGCTAATAAGGTAATAATAGCAGTAGAGAATGATTCTCATAATGGCACTCTGGAAGAGAAAGACAAAAAAGGAAATACACTGCCGGGAACAAAACCTATAGCAGAAGCCTGGCTAGCTCATGGCATTACACGGAAAGTATGCAAACGGCCCGTCATGACACTAGCTTACGGATCCGGCCAGTATGGTTTTGGAGACCAGATTTTTGAAGACACCACTAAAGACAATCCGTACTTTACAGGTGTCGGAGATTTTAGAGCCGCTAGATACATGGCTAGTAAAGTGTGGGATGCAGTACAGACAACTGTTGTCTCAGCTACACAGGGCATGTCATTCCTTAAATCACTAGCTAATGAGCTAGCAAGTGAAAATATGCCTGTAGAGTGGATAACTCCCTTAGGTCTTCCCATTCAACAGATGTACTTAGACCTGCATACAGAATGCTTCAGACTACGTTTTGGTGGTGCTAGTGTCAGATATCGTATCTACGTGACAGAGCCAAAAGAGGGGGAAGATACAGACAAAAAGAAGCAGGTGTCTGGTGTAGCACCTAACTTTATCCACTCCCTTGATGCTACACACTTAATGATGTCGGTAAATGCCTGTGAAGATGTATATAATTTCACAACAGTGCATGATTCTTTCGGAACATCACTAGGTGAAGCAGAAGAATTGAGAAAAGTTATCAGACAACAGATGGTAAAATTATACAGCGAAAATGAGCCACTTAAAGATTTCAAGGTTCATGCTGAAGAATTACTAGGTAGACATATAGATATCGAACTGCCACCAAAAGGCACTCTTGATATCAACTCCATTTTGTCTAGTAAATTCGTATTTCACTAACAACAAATAGTTATACAGAAGAGCGCACAGGGTAGAAGCATAGTTTTAGACAAAAGTCAAGACTACTACTTCTACCTTTTTAATTGTCCCACATATAAACTACTACCTTATTGTCCCACTATTAAGAGGAAGGGGAAGGAATACCTTAGGTATACTTAGTATTCCTTAGTTACTTTCTTAGTTATTATCTTAGTAGTTAGTTAGTAGTATTCCTTAGGAATACTGGAAAGGAGCAGGAGAAGAAAAATGTATGAAGTAGGAGATTATGTAGTTATTCGAGAAATACCGGAAACCAATCGTTTTTCTAAATATAACGGTTTGGTTGCTAAAATTATCGGTAAACCTTACTCACAAATGTCAGTCTATGAAGTATGTATCTGTGGGTTAGAAGATGAAGGTAGTATCTATGTTGAAAGTGTTAAGTTAGAACCATATGAAGATGTAGATTGCTACCATGACTCCCACTACAAAACAAGTGTCTTAGAGCCAATCTTGGTGATGCAGAAGATGTTCACACATGAAGAGTTCGTAGGTTTTCTGAAAGGTAACATTTTGAAATACAGATTACGCCTAGGACATAAAGATGACATTCAGAAAGAAATGGATAAGATACAGCGATATGAACAGTGGTTAGAGGAAGCAGAACAGGGAAAGGAAATTACATTATGATACACAAGATAGGCTTTAATAAACTTAGAGAAACGGCAGTGATGCCACAAATTCAGACACAGGGATCAGCAGGAGCAGACTTAGTAATACCAGAAGATACTTACATTCCACCATTCAAGAGCGTGGGGCGGGGTACGCTAGTGCCTTTAGGCTTCTCTCTTGATATCCCAGAGGGAATGCAGGTGCATATCATGCTACGGTCTAGCATAGGACTGCATACTCCCTTACGTCTGTCTAATGCAGTAGGCTTGGTAGATTCAGACTATAAAGGTGAAATTTGTCTGATACTAGATAATTTGTCTAAAAATACCGTTTTTATCAAAAGTGGGACTCGGATAGCACAGATGGTACCGTTTTGTAGTGCAAAGTGGGAATTTTCTTTAATTGTCCCACTATCAAGAGAGAAGAGGAATGAAATCCCAACAACTCAGAAGAAAAAAGTAAGAACTGGTGGATTCGGTTCTACAAACAGAAAAAGGAGAGATAGCAAATGAAAATCAAAGGTAAAGCATTTTGGGCAAAAGTCCGCAAACCAGAAACGTATCAGGGAACTCCCGTAGGATACTCTGTACAGATTGAGATGCCGGAAGAAAATCTTCAGCGCATGATTGACTACTTCACTAACAAGTGCAAGACAGAGCAGTTTGCAGACAAACGTTGTGATGGAGACATCACACTGCCTATCAAGATTGATGAAAGTACAGGAAGAAAGACAGTAAAGGTAAAGACCAAACATTACTATGTCGAAAAAGCCACAGGCAAGCAGGTGCCTAAGGTCATTCCTATCTATAACGAATACGGCGAACTCATTCCAGAAGATGTTCTTATTGGTAATGGCTCTGATGTGGAAGTAGCTTGTAATTGCAAGTTCTTCTATGACTCTGCTAAGAAGTGGGGTGTACGCTTGTATTTGCAAAGCATGATGGTAACTAACCTTGTCAAATATAGTACAGACGGTTCGGACGAATTCGAGTTCAAGAAACGTCCAGAGGGACAGGCAGAAGAAGTTACACAGGAAGATGAGGTGGACTTCTGATAAGAACAGGTGGAAAACATACATTAAAAAATAAGCATGGTACACGCTCAAAGTACGAAGAGACACTTTTACAGAATCTGAGAGATAAAGGTGTCTCTTTTGCATATGAGCAGTATTCACTGAAGTATACAGTGGAGCACACATACACGCCAGATTTTGTACTACCCAATGGCATTATCATCGAAGCAAAAGATGGTGAGGGTGGTTATGCTCATGTAGGAAGGAAAACATACTACAGAGGTTCTCTGGACTCAGCGGCTAGGGGAAAGATGCTACGTATCAAGAAGCTCTATCCCAACTTAGATATCCGCTTTGTCTTTCGTTCTGATCAGACATTGCACAGTCTAGGGAAGAAGTGTAGCACATGGTGTAAGGAACATGGTTTCAAGTATCACATAGGCGACTCCATACCAGACAGTTGGCTGAAAGAGAAGCCTAAGGATACAGACGGTTTATTATTAAAAAAGAGAAAGGATACATAATGTTATTAAAGTTTAGAGACAGAGAAGACACAGAGTTTGTACGTGTCTATTGGCATGATTTAAATGGCCTGTCTGTCCCTGGACTGCTTAAAGAGATTAGGAGAACTAAGGGTGACTTTACTGCTCCATATCACATGATTATTACTAAAGATGGTACAATCCACACCATTCGTAATATCGAAGCGGTCGCAGGGTACGAACTGGCTGATAGTGAGTATGGAGTACATATCTTAGTTGATTCCGCAAGTAATGACGCAATGACTAGAGTGCAGAAACTGGCTCTGGATGATGCGTTGAGGAATATCAAACTGAAATATCCAGATATATCAAAAGAAGATTACTATGACTAATGATAATGTTCCTATCAAAACACATTTACCGTGTCCAGACTGTGGTTCTCATGATGCTTTGACAGAGTACAGCGATGGACACACATACTGCTTCTCATGTCAGACAGTCAGAAATACTTTAGTGCGTGAAAGTAAATTGATTGACATAAACTCTTTGTCTTTCTCACCACTGAAGAAGCGTGGCATTATGTCTAGTACATGCGAGAAGTATCACTATTATACAGGATATCACAACGGAAAGCCTGTTCACGTAGCTTGCTATTATGACGACACAGGGGAGCTGATAGGTCAGAAAGTACGCTATCCAGACAAGACGTTTGAGACAATCGGAAAGATTTCTAAAAGGTTTTTTGGGCAGGAGCTGTTTTCTGGCAGAGGGAAGTTAGTTATCACTGAGGGTGAAATTGACTGCCTTACTGTCTCACAGCTACAGGGGAACAAATATCCCGTTGTGTCTATCCCAACAGGTGTTGTGTCTGCTAAAAAAGTAATTACGCATAACATGGAATGGCTTGCACAGTTCGATGAGGTCATCTTGATGTTTGATATGGATGAACCTGGCAGGAAAGCTGTAAAGGAGTGTGCAGGTCTTCTCAAAGGTATCAAGGTAGCAAATCTGCCGATGAAAGATCCAAACGAGTGTCTTCTCGATGGTAAAGGTCAAGCGGTAATAAATGCGATTTGGAACGCAAAACCATACAGGCCGGACGGTATTGTTAACGGTGCTGAATTATGGGATATCGTAGACAGCGAGGAAGACACAAAAGGTTACAGTTATCCGTGGGATATCCCTTTGAATGATATGACTCTGGGGATGCGTAAAGGTGAACTGGTAGTCATTACAGCAGGTACAGGAGTTGGCAAGACTACATTTGTCAGACAACTTATGTATGAACTAGGTGTAAATCAAGGGCTGAAGATAGGCTGTATGATGTTGGAAGAAAATATCAGAAGAACAGCAATCGGCCTTATGTCTATACACACAGGCAACAGACTGCACTTGAACAGACACGCAATATCTGAAGAAGAGTACCATAAAGCATTTGAAGAGACACTAGGTACAGGACGATATGTTCTATACAATCACTTTGGTTCCTTGGATGGAGACAACTTACTTAACAAAATACGTTATCTAGCTGTGTCTGAGGAATGTGATTTTATAGTTCTCGACCATGTGTCTATAGCTATTTCTGGTCTTGAGGGAGACAATGAGAGGAAACTCATAGATTATCTCATGACACAGATGAGGAGCATAGTAGAAGAAACTGGTGTAGGTATGTTAGTCATTTCTCATTTGAGAAGACCAGATACATCACAGAAGTCTCATGAGGAGGGTGGTATAACATCTTTGTCTCAGCTGAGAGGTTCTCATGCTATTTCACAACTATCTGATATAGTAATCGGACTAGAGAGAAATCAACAGGACGAGGATGAGGACATGAGGAACACGATTAAGGTACGAGTACTGAAGAATCGGTTCAGTGGTGATACTGGAGTGGCAGGATACCTAGAGTACAGTAAGAAGACAGATAGACTAGAAGCTAAAGAAAAAAGGAGAGAGACAGATGATGAAGCAGAGTTTTAAAGTTCCCGTGCATGATTATGGAGTAACACTTACAGAGATTCCAGATGAGATTACTCTGTATTTTAATATAGGGAATTGTGAGTGTCATTGTAAAGGTTGTCACAGTGACTTCCTGTGGGACACCAATCTGAACACACCAATGAGGACTGTAGATGAAATTTTGTCTATTGTGAAGAAATATAAGGATGACGTTACAGCTATTGTCTTTATGGGTGGTAATCGTAATGGCATGGATTTTGAAGAATTTGCAGGCAAAGTACTGAAACCTGTGTCTGAGTTTGCTGACGTTGGTATCTATATGGGAGCATGGGATGCTATGGATCTCTTTATCGCTTCTCAGTACTGCCGATGGATAAAGGTAGGATGCTATAAAGCAGATTTTGGTGGACTGGACTCACCAACTACTAATCAGCTTTTCTTTGAAGTCCAGAATTATAAATTTAGGTAGGTGGTTTAGGAATGACTTTTACAGTACATGTTATTAAAGGTTGTCCGTATTGTGATGCTATTTTGTCTATATACCCGTCATTGGTGAAGAGGTATCCAAAAGTATATTTCAATATGAAATGTGATGAACCTGCTGAGGTAGGTACTATTTATCCCTATATTGAGGCATATCATCTGGGGCATGATGGCGTGTACAAAGATAAAAAAGAATCCGTGATATACATTAAGGATGTCGCAGATTTTGTAGAAAGGAGTCTTACTAAAGTAGATGATTCTGAATTTAACTCCCGAACAGATTAAAGGGAAGATTGATTATATTAAGAAGTATGCTAATGCTTCTAACAGTGCTGACGGTTCTTTGGTAGACAGCAATGCTAATGTAGACACAAAGAATATCGGCATTCTGGAAGCTGAGTTGTACAAACCAGAGACCATACAGATTAACAGGGAGATTGTAAAGCAGAAGTTAGAAAGCATGTTTCCTGGAATGGGAGCACAGTATATCAAGGACATAGAAAGTCACATTATTTATATCCATGATGAAACATCCTTGAGACCATACTGTGCTTCTATTACTCTGTTTCCATTCCTGCTTAATGGCACAAAACCACTGGGTGGCACGAGTAAAGCACCGAAGAACTTACACAGCTTCTGTGGATCATTCGTAAACCTTGTCTATCAAGTTGCGTCTGGTTTTGCAGGTGCAGTGGCTACAGTAGAGTTCCTGCTGTACTTTGACTATTTTGCTAAGAAGACATATGGTGCTGACTATCTTACTACTAACAAGAAAGACATAGAGCAGTCATTACAAGGTGTTGTATATGCCTTGAATCAACCTGCTTCTGCCCGTGGTAATCAGTCGGTGTTCTGGAACATCTCTGTATTGGATAGACATTATTTTGAACACCTGTTTGGCACATTCCATTTCCCAGATGGTTCACAGGTGCAGTATAATGGTTCATTCCGTGCCTTGCAGTATCTTTTCATGGAGTGGTTCCGTAAAGAAAGAGAGAAAGAACTGCTTACATATCCTGTTCTGACAGCTTCTATGCTGATTGATGATGAGGGTACACCAGTAGACACAGAGTTTGCTGAGATGTGCGCTGAAGAAATGGCTAAAGGATTGAGCTTCTTTGTCTATGAATCCAAAAGTGTTGACTCACTTGCTTCCTGTTGCAGATTACGAAATGAACTTTCTGATAACACGTTTAGTTATACACTTGGTGCGGGTGGTGTCTCTACAGGTTCTGTGCAGGTAATAACGCTGAACATGAACAGGTTAGTACAGCAGAGGGAAGACACTGTGTCTGATGTGGTTTCCCGTGTGCATAAGTATCTTCTGGCTCACAGGGCTGTCATTGTTGACTATATGAACAGCGGACTGTTACCGGCATATACGGCAGGATTTATCAATATAGATAAGCAGTTTCTCACTGTTGGCATTAATGGGATGTTGGAAGCGTCTGAGTTCCTGCATGGTAAACCAGACATAGACTTCTATAGAGATACATTGAAGACTATCTACTTGTTGAATAAAGAGGATGGCCAAAGATACAAAGTTAAATATAATACGGAGTTTGTCCCTGCAGAAAATTTAGGTGTGAAGAATGCAAAGTGGGACAAAGAAGATGGCTTAGTGGTTCCTAGAGATTGCTACAATTCCTATTTCTTCCCTGTAGAAAGTAGTGAGTACAGCATTATTGATAAACTCGATATGCATGGTACACGTACTACAGCATTCCTTGATGGTGGTGCGGCGTGTCATCTCAATCTGGCTCAGTTACTGACTAAGAAACAGGCATACAAACTGATGTGTCTTGCAGGAAAGAAAGGCGTAAATTACTGGACGTTTAATTGTCTCATGACGATTTGTGATGACTGTGGATACATTAATGTCAATACGGAAAATCACTGTACTAAATGTGGTTCCACCAATGTGGGATATGCGACACGAGTTATAGGCTATTTAAAACGTATTGATAGTTTTTCTACAGCACGTCAGAAGGAAGCTTTTAAACGACATTATACTTAAGAAAGGAGGACCTAATGATTCTATTAAAACTTCTGATGCGATTGGAAGAGTTTTACCGGAAACAGGCCTATAAGTGCCAGATGCGACGTGTTCAGTATGGTCAGCAGATTATGGAAAAACTGAATTACTCTCTGATTAAACTACGAGAAGAAACTAAATGTGCAGAAGACAAAATTAAAGAAAAGATTGAGGATGTAAAGCTATATATGTGATGGGGGTTGTAGGATATGTTGTTTTTTGATATTGAAACGGATGGACTATTAGAAGATTTAACTAAAATCCATTGCATGTGTATTAAAGACACTTCTACAGACACAATGTATAGGTATACTCCAGAAAACATAGAAGACGGTATAAAAAAGCTGATGGTGGCAGGTGAAACGATATGTGGTCACAATGTAATCGCATTCGACTTACCTGCCATTAAGAAGCTATACCCATGGTTCACTGTTTGTAAAGACAAAGTTATTGATACTCTTGTCTACGCTCGTCTGGTGTTTTCTGAAGTCAACTATATTGATAACAAACTGACAAGGATAGGTGTCTTACCAAAACGCTTGTATGGCTCACACTCCCTTAAAGCATATGGATATCGTCTGGGAGTACTCAAAGGTACTTACTGTGAGACAGAAGATGCATGGGCAATTTTCACTCCAGAGATGCTTGACTATAACGAACAGGACGTTGTTGTAACTGAAGCTCTATACAATAAGTGCAGGAAGAAGACAACTACTGAACAGGCTTTGTCTTTGGAGCACAAGGCACAATGGCTGATGCAGAAGATGGAGAACAATGGCTTCACGTTCGATAAGGAAAAGGCTTTAGAGCTTATGTCTACATTGCAGAGTAAGCAGACTGAGGTAATTCAGCAGTTGTCTGATATGGTTCCCCGTATCCCAGACAAAGTTTTCATACCAAAAAGAGACAATGCAAAGATGGGATATAAAGCAGGTGTACCAATTCAGCGTTATAAAGAGTTCAATCCCAACAGTAGACAGCAGGTGCTATGGATCATGAAAGACTACTATAAGTATCCATTCAGCAATCCAGATATGCACAATGAAGACGGTAAGATACAGCTGAATGAAGATACATTTAAACTGATAGCTAAAGACACAGAAGCACCAGAAGAAGTCCGTAAGTTGGCTGAGTTATTCCAGACAAACTTCTTACTTACTAAACGCTTAGGACAGCTGATTGATGGTAAGAATGGGTGGCTTAAATTGGTTGGTGAAGATGGAAAAATTCATGGTCATGTAAATCCCAATGGAGCTATTACTGGGAGAGCTACACACAGCAAACCTAACATTGCTCAAGTACCACATGTTGGTACAGAGTACGGTAAGGAATGCCGTGAGTTATTCACAGTTCCTAAAGGATGGTATCAAGCTGGCGTGGATGCCTGTGGGCTTGAACTACGTTGTCTTTCCCACTATATGTATCCATTTGATAATGGCGAATATGCTAATGAATGTGTCAATGGTGATATTCATACGAAAAACCAGATAGCAGCAGGATTGCCAGAGAGAAACATGGCGAAGACGTTTAACTATATGGGCGTCTATAAACTCATTGAAAACGGTGAAACTCCCTATGGGACAATACCGTGCTAAGTTAGATAGGAGGGAAGGTTATTACAAGAGAAGAATATCTCAATAAGCTAATATGGGATTTTAATAAACCTAAATCTGAACAGACAGCAAATCCAACTAAGTATCCTCAAGGTAAGTTCAAAAAGAAAAAATGTAAATGCTGTAAGAAAGAATTTTCTCCTAAAGCACCTTCTGAACTCTATTGTTCTGACTTCTGTAAGGCGTATGGAATTACTGAAGCATATTACATGAGAACATACGGTATTTCATTAAAGGAATATTTGGATATGGCTGAACAACAGAACTTTGTCTGTGCAATTTGTGGCAAACCAAACTTCCCCATGAAAAGTATCCATAGTGGATGTTTAGTTGTTGACCACAATCATAAAACAAATAAGGTTAGGGGACTTCTCTGTCATAACTGTAACCGTGCTCTGGGGTTGCTACAAGATAATACAGAAACCCTAGAAAGTGCTATTAACTATCTAAAAAGTGTAACGACTATTCCGAAAGGAAGTACCCTCAAGTGAGGGGAAGTGGTGAGTACCTACAAAGGTAAAGAGATAGTCTGTTCTCTATAGTAATATAGAGCAGTTCATAAGAGAACGCTATGAGAGTAACGACCTCATGGGAACACAAAAACATATATGGGTTCCTCTACGGTGCAGGTGATGCGAAGATTGGACAGATTGTAGGTGGTACAGCAGAGCATGGAGCAGAACTACGGAAGAAGTTCTTAAAGGAAACTCCTGCTATCAAAAAATTACAGAGTTATGTAAAAAATCTTTTGTCTGAATACGATGTAGGACTTAGACAAAGAAAGTGGAAGACACGATATTTGAAGGGCCTTGATGGTCGCTTATTGTATACTCGGTCTATCCATAGTGCCCTTAATCTACTATTACAGTCAGCAGGTGCTATTGTCTGTAAATACTGGATTGTACGAACTGAAGAACGCTTATTGAACCTGGGATTAGATCATGGAAAAGATTTTCAGCTCATGGCATGGGTGCATGATGAACAACAAATTGCTTGTAGAACAGAAGAAATAGCTAAGGTTGTTGTTCGTGAATCACAGGAAGCTATGAGAGACACACAGAAATATTATAACTTTAAATGTCAGTTGGATACAGAGGGTATTATTGGTCATAACTGGTATGATTGCCATTAACAGAAAAGGAGACATGCAGTATGAAATTTGAAGAAGCAAAAGTAGGTATGAAAGTTTCAGGTAAAGGAATGACAGGGACTATTGTTGCGATAGATAAAAGTGATAAAAGTTGTCTTATCTCTTTCATTGATGACACTAATTTATGGTTCTGGGAAAGAGATAATTCGAGCTTTACATTAAAAGATATAGAAGTTATGTCTACAGATGTAAAGATACCGAAGTTTGATACTGGTTTATCTGACAGTGTAGAGTTCACGAATTATTTGAACACACTGAAAGACAAATATAATAAGCTCTTGAATGTAAATACCTATGTTACAGAAGTGTCTATCAGCGAAAATGGTACAATCAAAGTCAAAGATAATCATGGCAACAAGGCTAAAGCAAAATGCCATAAATATGATGCTTTTAATCTTGAAGTGGGGTTACAGTTAGCTATGAAGCGTTTAGCAAAAAAGACTCCTTTTGTACCTAAAGATGGGGAAGAATATTACTCCATCTTGCTATCTATAGAGAAACCTTATAAAAGTACATTTTATGAATATATTTTTAGCGATGAATTGAATAAAGCTATTGGAAACTATTTTCGTACAGAAGAAGAAGCGGAAAAGAACAAAGGAAAAATTATATCTCGATTCAAAACACTTTTAAAATATGCTGAACTGATTGCTAAGGAGGATAAAGGATAATGAAATATTGTGCTCATGTGAAATATAAATTAGATGAGTATGTTCTCATTGAAGCTAATTCAGAAGAAGAAGCATATGACAAAATAGAAGATGTAGTACATCCGTTTGCTGAGGATATCGAGGTTATATCTATATACAGAGAGAAATAAAATAGAAGGGGGGTATACGTATTGCCTAAAGTAGAACTAATTGCTATTACGCCTAATTATATTCAGTTAATTCAGCGAGCTATGGGAGAGTGCTATCAGCGTCCTGTAGGAGAGAAGACGGTAAAGAAAGCTGTTCAAGCAGGGCATTTGTCTGTTCTTGAACACTGCTCAGCTACGTTTGAAATTCAGTGCTCTATTTCTGTGTTGCTACAGTTAACCAGACACAGACACTTTTCCTTTACAGTACAGAGTTCTAGGGGATGCGAACTAACACAATTACATACGACTGGTATCGACTTTCTGGATAGTCTGCTGATAGAGCATATGGCTGATTATAAGTATGCTGTAGAAGATGGCTGTAAGAATAAAGAAGATGCCGCTTACTTACTGCCTAAAGCCGCTGAGTACAAATTCCTTATCACAGGAAATTTCAGAGCATGGTATGAGTATCTGCCTAAGCGTATGTGCAAGAGAGCGCAGAAGGAACATAGACAAATGGCAGAACAGATTCAGAAATTGTTAGCAAAGTCAGCACCAGAGATTTTTAATAGAGATTTTATGAATTGCGATAGATGCACTGAAAAGAGTTGTTCGTTCTCATGATGAACCTTATTTTTGATGCTGACATGTTGCTCTTTGTCTCCCTGTTAGAAAGTGAGAAAGCCGTGCATTGGAGTAATGACATATGGACTCTGCACTGTGATATGAGAGAAGCCTGTGTCTACTATGATAACTTTGTTACGGATCTGACAGAAAAGGTTTTGAATCACTATAAGTATGATGGAGACTATAAGCTGTTCATGTGTCTCACCGATAAGGCACACGACAATTTCCGTAACGTAGAAATTTTTGCAGACTATAAAGCCAACAGGAAAGGCAAGCGCAGACCTGTATGCTTCAATCCGATGCGTGAATGGATACTTGATAACTATGTATGTTACATAGAGCCACATCTGGAAGCTGATGATTGTGCAGGACTTCTGACACAGGAAGTAGAGGGCGACTATATCCTTATATCTGGAGACAAAGATTTTCGTTCGATTCCTGGGAAGTTCTACGATTTCATGAGAGATAAATATTTTCAGACCTCTGAGGAAGATGCAGACAAATTCCATTTATATCAAACTATTCTGGGAGATACCACAGATAACTATAAAGGTGCTCCTGGTTTTGGTGAAGTGAAGTCTAAGCGTATTCTGGATGAACTCGGTTATACGTGGAGCACTGTGCTGAGGGCATATCAAGGTAACGAACAGGAAGCATTGAAGAACGCAAGGTTGGCATACATCTTGCATAAGGCAGGTGATTATGATTGGAAGACAGGGAGTATAAAGCTCTGGGAACCAGTTTCATAGTTTCTTATGGTAGTCAAGACACAGAGCTTGTCTATAAAGTATACGAACGTTTGTGGAAGCTACGTAAGGGACACAAGGTTATTGAGCCTTTAGCAGACAAAGACAGAGTATTCAGAATGGTAACTGAACTGAACAGGTATGGCAATCTTGCTTACTTCTACTATAAAGGTACTCTTGTCGGCGTTGTCGCCTTTAACATCAATCCAGATTTTGTTTGGTGGGGTTACATGGTAAGGGCAGTAGAAGAAGTCTTTGTCTTGAGTATGTCTGATGATTATGCAGGATTTGGCAGGATTGCGGCCCAGTTCCTTAAAGATATGTGTAGGGAGAACAAATGTGACTTGGTGTTTGCAGGTGCTTTCCTCGGTTCAAATAATAGCTATAAGAAGATTAAGGGGTATTCTGAGGAGTACCCCACTTACGTTTGTCTCAGAAAGGATTGTGATAGTTCTGATGGATAACAACGAGGAACTAAGACTTCTTGTGTCTACACAGTTAATCACAAATTTACGGGAGACATTTACACCTAACTACTTTCTTAATGCTAACAAGAAATTTTCTGCTGAATATCAGCTTGGTTTTATGGATGGTGTATGTTCCCTTATTAATTATTTAGAAAACAGTATTGACGGGAAAGGAGAATGATTAATTAATGAGTGGTGGAATTGGCAGAGCTCTCAAGAAGGTAGTGTCTGCACCATTTAAAGTTGTTGGGAAGGTTCTTGGTGTTGGTGGTGGCGGTTCACAGACGGTCAAGGTACAGACACCAGATGTGACAGGCGCACAGATACAGGCCAGTACACAGGCGCAGGCTCCAGAAGCACCTGTATTAGGCACTGAGAATACTACACTTGATTACAATGGGAAGAAAAAGAAAAAAGGTAAAGCAGGGCTTCTCATATCTAAAGACTCTAGTTCTGGCGGTAATAGTGGTGGCTACACAGGGCTGAATATCTAAGATGGCTGATATTACTATACAGGAAATGCAGGAGCAAGGCGCAAAGAAGACATATGAACGCTTGAAGTCAGACAGACAGCCGTATGTGGATCGTGCTGTTGACTGTGCAAAAGTTACTATTCCTGCATTATTCCCAAAAGAAAATGATAATAAGTCAACGAAATATGAGACACCTTATCAATCGGTAGGGGCCAGAGGTGTCAACAATCTTGCTTCTAAGTTGATTCTTGCTTTAATGCCGCCTAACTCACCTTTCTTCAGATTAGGTATGTCTGATGAAGTATTGGCTGAGTATATGAATAATGGGCAGGAAGACACAAAAGCACAGGTTGAACAAGCTCTGATGATGATTGAGAACAGAGTTATGAAGTACATAGAGTCCAATCAGATACGTGTTACAGTACAGGAAAGTCTTAAACAGCTGATTGTTGCAGGTAATGCCTTATTGTTCCTGCCACCTGCTGAGGGTGGTATCAAGCTGTACAAACTGATGGACTATGTAATACAGAGAGATGGACTGGGTAATGTCGTGCAGATTGTTACGTTAGACAAAGTAGCTTATGCGACACTTGACGAAACTGTACAGAACCTTATTAAGACAGACAAGAAACCAGAAGACCTTATCAGTGTCTACACACATGTATGCAGAAGTGGTGAGAACTATTTGTCTTATCAAGAGGTTGAAGAACAGGTAATTCAAGGTAGTGAGCAGACATATCCTGTAGCTAAGACACCTTACATTCCTATTCGTATGGTCAAAATGGATGGAGAATCATACGGCAGGTCTTTCTGTGAGGAATATCTGGGTGACTTGAACTCTCTGGAAAATTTGTCTAAAGCAATGTTCAAGCTGTCAACTATAGCGGCTAATATCTACTTCCTTGTCAATCCAAATGGTGTTACACGAGTCAAGAAGTTAGAGAATGCCACTAGTGGTGACTTTGTTGCAGGTCGTAAGGAAGATGTAGAAGTATTACAGCTAGACAAATATTACGACTTCAATATGACAAAGGCACAGGCTGATGCTATAGAAAACCGTTTGTCTTTTGCATTCCTTTTGTCTTCTGTGGTACAGCGTAACGCTGAGCGTGTGACGGCTGAGGAAGTCCGTACTGTAGCGTCTGAACTGGAAGATACTCTTGGTGGCGTGTATTCTATTTTGTCTCAAGAGTTACAGTTACCTTTGGTACGGCGTATCCTTAATCAGTTACAGAGTACAGGCGAGGTTCCCAATTTACCAGAGGGTACAGTAGAACCTACTATTACTACTGGTCTTGAAGCTCTGGGACGTGGGCATGATCTTGAAAAGTACGCTACAGTGTTGAACCTTATTTCTCAGATACCTGGGGCGCAGGAAATGATTAACTGGAATGTTATGCTTCTCAATTTGTTTACAGGTGTAGGAGTAGAAACAGAGGGACTCATTAAGACACAGCAACAGATTGAAGAGGAACAGCAAATGGCTATGGGACAGGAAATGGCAATGCAAGCAGTAAAGGAAGGTGGTGACGTAACTAATGGCTGATGAAACGACAAATGTAGATAATACTGCTGTAGAAAATACTGATGTGGAAGTTAAGACAAGTCAGAACATTACTATTGAAGCACAGGGGGATACGCATGACTCTACTACTCCAAATGAAGAACAGGCAGAGCCTACTGGACAGGATGTAGATGCTAATGTACAGCAACGTATTGATGCTCAGACACAGGCGAATACAGACCTTAAAAACGATTTGTCTAATAAAGGCGTAGACTGGAATGTTCTTGAAAAGGAATACACGGATAACGGTGAGCTGTCTAAAGAATCTTTGGAAGCGTTGGAGAAAGCCGGATATCCTAAGAGTGTAGTAGATGCATATATCAACGGTATGGAAGCTGAGTATGAACGGCTTGCTAATCATGTTGTAGAAAGCGTAGGTGGTGTAGAACAGTTCACTAAATTACAGAATTTTGCTAAGACACAGAATGCTGACTATCAGAAGATGTGGAATGACACGATGAATAGTGGTAATGTGTTGGCAATCAAAACGATGTTGTCTGGTATCCAGTCGGACATGATTGCTGTTCAAGGTACACAGAAGAGTACTATTATGGGTAGTGGTTCGACAGGGGCAGGAAGCGGAGACACAGGTTTCAGCTCCAAACAGGACATGATTAAAGCTATGTCTGATCCCAGATATGGCAAAGACAAGGCATACACTCATGCTGTAGAACAGAAAGTTATTAATTCTAAATTATTTTAAACACAAAGGAGATTGATTAATTAATATGGCAACTTTAACAAATATTTCTCAGCCCGGTCTTAATCAGGGGCAGTCTGATTCCTTAGCAGGTTTTCTTAAAGTATTCAGTGGTGAAGTTATTTCTGCATTCGACAGAGCTTCTAAAAGTGTGAATAATCATATTGTTCGTACTATTTCCAGTGGTAAGTCCGCTAGCTTCCCTGTAATGGGCCGTGCTTCTGCTCACTATCTGGCACCTGGTCAGTCTCTGGACGATGTACGTGAAGCTATTCCACATAACGAAAAAGTTATCGGCATTGATGGCTTGCTTACTTCTGACCAGCTGATTACTGACATTTATGAAGCTATGTCTCATTTTGATGTTCGACAGGAATACTCCAAACAGATGGGTGAAGCACTTGCTTTGTCTGCTGATGGTGCTATCCTTGCTGAAATCGCTAAGATGGCTATTGCCAATACTGAGAACATCACTGGCCTTGGTAAAGGTATCGTCATCGAAAAACAGCTTGCTTCTGGTGACATGGGCATTACTGAAGCTGAGGGCAAAATGATTGTTCAGATGCTTCTCGAACTGAAAGCTAAGTTTTCTAATCAGTATGTTCCTAATGATGAACGCTATGTCTATATGAAACCAGAGGGTGTAGCGGCTCTTATCAACTCTTGGAATGCTATCAACCGTGACTTTGGTGCCGTTGGTACTATTGTCGATGGTAACATTACCAAACTTGCAGGCTTCAATATCATTGAAGTTCCACATCTTACTATTGGTGGTGCGGATGGTGAACATGTATTGCGGTCTGGTGTAGCTCATGACTTCCCGTCTGCATATAAAGACAAAACCGTATTTGTTGCGGCTCATCATACTGCTGTGGGTACGGTCAAGCTGAAAGACCTTGCTGTAGAAACTGCACGGCGTATCGAATATCAGGCCGATCAGGTCGTTGGTAAATACTCCATGGGACACGGCGGTTTACGTCCGGAAGCGTGTGCCATTGGTACTATCTCTGCTTCTGCTTAATCATGGTGGGAGAGGTTCTCATAGGGTTCCTCTCCCTATTTATTTCTGTAAGAAAGGTGGGTGAGACATATGATACTTACGCCATTGACTGAGCTTGATGCTATAAATGAGATTATTACAACTACAGGCGAGGACGGCATTTTGTCTATAGAAGAAGTTTCAGAAAATACAGATGCTGTCATGGCTCAGAAGATGCTAGAGGCTGTTAGTCGTGAGATACAGCAGGAGGGGTGGGACTTCAATACCATTCCAGAAGTTACTTTGTTTCCAGATACGAACACAGGGAAAATCAAATGGAACAGCTATTTTCTACGTTTAGGCTCGACAGAGTACAGGAACAGAGGAGGGTATCTTTATAGCATTACAGACAGCACAGACAAATTTAGTTCTTCTGTAGTCTTCAGTAATGTCATTGTACTTATTCCTTTCGATGAACTGCCAGAAGTTTTCCGTAAATATATAACGACAAAAGCGGCATTGGCCTTTTCCACACGTTTCCTTGGTGATGCTGAATTGGAAAGCTCTTTGTCTTCTGAATTGGCTAAAGCGTATGCTGATGTAATGACATATGAATTAGACACACAGAAAGTTAACGTATTCAATAATACTTCTATATCTGAGGTGGGGACACGATGAGCAATATAACTCAACGAATAGACAACTTTATAGAGGGCGTTTCTCAGCAGTCTCCTATGTTACGTCATGCCGAACAGTTGGAAGAGCAGATTAATGGATACAGTACTGAAGCAGGTGGATTGCAGAAGAGGCCACCTACTGTGTCTATAGGTAAACTCTTCAGTGGTACAGATACGAATGACAGTATGTATGTCCATATTATCAACAGGGATGAGACAGAAAGATATATTGTATTCTTAGATGTAACGAAAAAGACTATCAGAGTGTTTGATTTGTCTGGTAAAGAACTGAAAGTTACCATGGAAGATGCAGATTATTTGTCTGGTATCACGGGAAATCCGTATGCTCAACTGAAAGCTATCACGGTAGCTGACTACACCTTTATTCTGAATAAGACAAAGAAAGTAAGTATGTCTGGTACGAAAACGGCTGATACTATGTCTACACAGGGCTGTCTCATCAATGTAAAACAGGGGCAGTATGGTAGGACGTATAAGGTGTCTATAAATGGTAAACAGGTAGCTTCCTACGAAACTCCAGATGGTTCACAGGCGGCTCATGTAAAGAATATCGCTACAGACTATATTCGGGATCAGCTTGCTACACAGATTACTAATGCCGGATATACTGTAGACACAGGCTCTTCCTGGTTACGTGTCAGAGGTAATATCAGTAAGGTAGAAACTTCAGACTCATTCAATAATCTGGCATTGATAGGTATTACATCATACACCAATAAATTCACTAATCTTCCTGCTTCAGCTCCAGATGGCTACATTGTCTTGATTCGTGGTGAGTCAAATGCTGATGATGATTACTATGTCAAATATTCAGCTAGTAGAAATATCTGGGTAGAAACAGTGAAGACTGGTATTGATAACACGATAGACAAAAAGACAATGCCACATGCTCTTATCCGTAATTCAGATGGTAGCTTTACATTTAAGCCTCTGGACTGGGAAGAACGTAAGACAGGGGATGAGGGCAGTAATGAAGAACCGTCATTCATAGGTAGTTCGATTAATGATTTGTTCTTCTACAGAAATCGCCTTGGTTTCCTAAGTGGTGAAAATATCATTTTGTCTTCTTCTTCAAACTTATTCAACTTCTGGATGCAGTCTGTAGTAGATGTGCAGGATGATGACACGATAGACACAAATGCACCAAATAACAAAGTGTCTATTCTATATAATGCTATACCTTTCTCTGGTTCTCTGTACGTATTCTCTGATCAGACACAGTTTGCTCTAACTTCTGACGGTACACTGTCTCCTAAGAATGCTAGACTGGACAGTATCACAGAATTTACTTCAGACACAGATGTAGCTCCTGTTGGTGCAGGTAACTCTGTATACTTTGTCTCTAAACGTGCTGACTATGCGAGTGTGCAGGAATACCGTGTAGCACAGTACTATACTGATGTAAAGGACGCTGAAGATGTTACAGCTCATGTACCGTACTACATTCCCAATGATGTATACAGGATGGTGGGCAGTTCGAACGACAACTTACTGTTCTGTATGTCTAACAATGACAGGCATATAATATATGTATATAAGTACCTGTATATGAACGGTACACGCGTGCAGAGTTCGTGGTCTAAATGGAAATTCTCTGGTGAAGTCCTGGGAGCTGATTTTATTGGCTCTACTATGTACCTTGCTATAAAATATGCAGACAACTCTATCTATTTGGAAAAACTGACACTGAGCTACAATACGGAAGATTTTAAAGACACAGAGAAATATCGTGTAATGCTCGATAGAAAGACAGAGCTTACTTTGTCTACTAGTACGGCTTCTGAAAGTATCCAGTATATCACAGTGGATGTTGCTAAGTTATATGGTGATGCGAACACAGATGTTATGATAGTTACTTCTGACGGTATTGTATATGAGGATAACAGGATACTCAAAGATGATGTAACAAAAATGGGAAGTAAGGTAATAGTTGGTGTACCTTACAGTTTTGAGATGACACTTTCTACCATTTACATGAAGCAGAGAGATAGTCAAGGCAGTACAGTAACCATTCCCAGTTATAAGTTGATGCTGAGACACGTATACTTTGACTATGCAGACACAGGTTTCATGGAAGTGGATGTAGATAATAAATTCAAATATAAGCTAACGAATAAGAAAGTAGGTAACTACAAACTCGGAAATATCACATTGCTTACAGGAACATTCAGAGTACCTGTAAGGAAACTGAACACGAAAGCAAGTATAAAAGTAGTAAACTCATCTCCATTACCTTTGTCTATCATTGGTGGTGGCTATGAAGCTAACTACACTACACGATTCAAGAATTTATAAGGAAAGGAGAGGTACATAATATGGGTGCAATGGGAGCTGTTCAAGGCGGCCTAATGATAGCTCAAGCCTACACAGGTTGGAAAGCTCAGAGAGATCAAGCGAAAGAACAGGCAAGAGCTTTGTCTAAACAGGCTAGTGCCGTAGGAAAGAACTTAGCGTATGCATTCCAAAACTATGAATTACAGCGAGTAGATGCCTTTGATTCTGCCGTGAATAGTCTGATGAAAACCAGACAGCAGTCTTTAGCACTGACTTCCAGTGTACGTGCGGCTATAAATGAAGAGACAAGTGGTGACTCCCGTACAGGCAGAGCACTACAGAGAGCTTCTAATGCTGATGTATTGCGGACTGAAAGTTCTATCAAAGATAACTACGAAAGACAGTCAGACGAAATTGACTTGAATAAGGAAGCAGAGAAGAGACAGGCTATTGATGAGATTAATAGTATCAAGTCACAAGCTCCAAAGATGCCATCTGTTTGGGGACTTGTAGGACAGATAGCTGGCGGAGCTTTGTCTATCTACAATTCCTATCAGAATGCGAGTGAGTCAGCGGCTTCACAGGGCATGAAATTAGACACATGGTGGAGAGCAAAGAATCCAGAGACATATACAGCTAACCGATACCATTTTGATATCCCTACGTATTCTTCTGGACTTCCTACTAGCTATACTTATACAAACTATATGTCTAGATATACCCCTACACGGTATTCTTTTCCTAATATGCCTACTTACTATAATACGTTGCCTTCTACCTATACATACAGAAATACAAGGGGGTGGTAAACTAGATGGCAAATACGAATACTAGCAATGCTGTGGGTACTGCCAGACAGTTCACACCACAGCCCCAGAGTACATATCAGAGACAACTTCTGACACCTCGTCTGGGAAACAATATCAGAGCAAGAGATGTGCAGTCAGCAGGAGCACAGTTAGCAGAGTCATTAGGTGTCTTACAAAACGCTATAGAGAAATATCGGCAGGACTATGATACCAGACAAAAGGATATTGCTGAAAAGGTAGTTCCTATCCTGTATGGTAAGGAAGACCATGATACACGTCTGACTATTGACAGTGTAGCTCTTCTGAATAAAGCAGGTATCGGTGGTCTACAAGACAATCCGTATGCTCTTGCTTTGATAGATCAGTTGAGAGGGCAGGAAGTATCTTCTGAAATTCATAAGAGATATGATGCGTATGCTTCTCAAGAGAAACTGAAAGGTACTCTGGAAGATGAGATTAAGAGCTATGATGATTTCTACAATGAGCATGTGCAGGAATATTTGTCTAACATCAACGTTAACAATAAGTATGCTATGGATAATGGCCTGTATGAATCAAGGGTAGTGAATACAGGTAAGGTAGCCAGTAAGTTTGTCACGGATAAAGAAGAAGAAATGTCTATCAATCGTTCTGAAGCTATCTCTTCTTTTGTCTCTGAGAATACACGAAACAGATGGAAGTGGTCTGAAGATGAAGAGAATAACTTTGTCTCCCAAATTGGTAATCTACTGACTACTACACAGGAACGTGACCCAACAAAGAACTATCAGATATTAGATAACATGATGAAGACAATAGCCTCTAACACAGGTAACTACGGTCTTTTGTCTAAGCTGAAAGAAGCTGTTGTCTATGGTGGTCAGCGTCTGGGTGACTTTATTGATATAGACAAATATAAAGACCTTGCTAATGAATCCAATAAGGCACACTGGATGCAGAGGACACGGGATATCTATGATAAGGTGTCTACAGCGAAAGACAAACGTTCTCTGTATGATATTGTGGATGGCTTTGAGGATGCTGAAGATAGGCAGATAGCTTCTGGATTTGTTAGTGGTCAGTTGTCTACGATAGCCGCTGAGGAAAGACAGCAGAGAGCTATAGAATTGGCAACGGCTAAAGCGGCGACTAAAGCGGCTGTTGGTAATATAAATCTTAAAGCACAGTTGTCAGCTATCATGAATGGTCAGACACAGGATGCCATGGGAAACGGTATTGTTATGTCTTCTTCACAGCTGAAAGACCTCGGTATAGATGAGAACCAGATGATTCTTGCTATAGACTCAGCTATCACTAACTTAAACTTTGATGATCCGAATGCTATGTCCCAGTTAATGCGTTTGTCTTATCATCCTGCATACAAGGGGGCATTCTCCAAAGTATTGCAGTATGATGCTACAGCAGGTCTGAACAGTCTAACGATAGACAATCAAGAACTTACACCGTCATTACAGAGATGTGTTGACCTGTATCTACGTTCTCCCAGTTTGTTCAATGACATGGTTACTGATTCCAGTTTACAGGCAGGCGTTATGTGCGTAGCTACACAAGGTGTTCCTACGTATTTACAGGTAAAAGATGTTCTGGGAGACAAAAGCAGACTTGAGCAAATAGACAAAGATATGAAAGATGCAGTGCAGGATGGTGTGTCTGGTATGTCATTACCGTCCCTGGCTGACGGAAGTTCTTATGAGGGATTTTCCTATACAGAGCCTAACTCAGTTGCTTTCAATGATACCTACAGGAATTATGCACGTATCTACAGGGCAGAGGGGTTCTCCGTGGATGAAGCTATTCGGCAGACTAATTACCGTTTGTCTTCTGAATATTATGCATTCAATGGTTGTCCTATCCCTAAATCCGTAGCTAAATTGTGTGATATAGGTGGCACGGATGAAGACACATGTCGGTCAGCTTTTTACTGGGTTCTCGGTAGCAAACTGAAAAATTACTGTGAGAGTGTTGGAGTAGACTCATCTGTAGTAACTGTGTCTTATCGCTCTAACAATTCCAATGGTCAGTCCATAATCTCTTTTTCCAGTTCAGCAGGTATCGTGTCTTATCCTCTTATGGGTGATAACGGTATTGTTACTGAAGCAAGAGCAAACTTACAGCAGAGTGGTAATCAGACATATGATGCTCCTGCTAGTGAAGAGTTCATGAAGACGGAAGATAATACAGCTGTAGAAAATGCTGTGAAAGCTAAGGAAGATGAACAGGAATATGTATATGGCAATAACTTTTTCGTATTATAAGAAAGGTGGTGAACTATCATAAGCAAGAAAGAAGATATAGCAAAGTTTATGAATGCTATACGTGGGCAAGAGTCTGGTGGTGACTACACAAAACCTAATATGTCTGGTTCTGGTTGTACAGGTGCCTATCAGTTTTGTCAAGGTACATGGGATGCCTATGCTAGCAGTGTAGCTCCAGAGTATGTCGGTATAGATCCTGCCAGTGCTCCCCCAGAAGTACAGGATGCTGTAATGTATGCTAAGACTTCTGAGATGTATGACAGGTACGGTGGGGACGTCCGCCTTATGGCTCTTGAGCATTATGGTGGTTCTGGTGTAGCGGATAGAGCTATGGAAACTGGGGAAATCTCAGATGCTCCCGAATGGTTCAATGGAGACCAGTATCCGTCTCAGTTAGAATATGCCAATTCCATAGCGAATGCCACAGGTAGTGCAGTTCCTACTTTTGGTGGTATGGATAATGCTATAGCCAATAGTAGACCGATGTTACAGCAGACAAAAGTATTGCCTATTTTCATCAATCCAGACATATACAAGATAGACAATTCAGAACTCAATAATAGGCCTTTCTTTGATAAGTTGTCTGATTCATTCCAGAACATGTGGTATGAGAATGGTACTATAGCCGCTATTCGCTCTGCTCTGATAAAGTCAGTCAATAGAGGGTATGAGAAGAACTGGACACCATCTGATGATGACTTGAAACTGATGGATGACTTACTGGGTGACAATAAGGTAGCCAAACAGTCTGTACTACTAAACTCAGACAATGAAGCTCAGTTCAGAGCATTTCTGAAGACAAAGAAAGAAGACATAGATAGAGCTAAGAGAGCTGAACAGACTTCTTGGGGTATCCATTCTATTATTGGTGGTGGGCTTGGAATGCTCCTCGACCCACTCAACCTTTTACCTTTTGTTGGGGAAAGCTCGATGGTAGCTAAAGTAGGTTCTAAGTTAGGTATGAAGACACTAGAGACAATAGGCGCTCAACGTGTTTATCAGATAGCAGAATCTGGGGCTACACAAGGATTGGTCAATATGGCTGACTCCTATTTGTCTGAAAGGCATGGCATTAATGAAGCTAACTATGCTGTGTCTGGTCTCCTGGGTGCGGCAGGTGGTGCAGGTGTCAGATTGCTCAGAACAATGCGTAATATACCTGGGGCAAAACTCGATGGTGAAAATATGCAGAGGTTCATTGCTCAGACAAAAGCACAGGAAGAACAGGCTGTCATAGGTGCTATGGATATGGCAGATAATGTATCTCTGGTAACCAATGTTGCTCTGAGACAAAATGATACACCTGTAGAAAAAGCAGTGTCTGAAGTTTTGCGTTCTAAAGAAGACATAGCAAAGGGCCTTGATGAACTTACAGGGAGAAAAGTATCCACAGGTAAAGAAATGAAAAAGGCAGTGGATATAACAACAAAGAAACTCCAAAAGGCTAAAACTGTGTCTGACCTTGTAGGACGGAAAGCAAGTACACTGTTACGTAGGGCTGGTTTAGGGAAAGATGCGTCTTTGTCTGACCTGCTACAGGTAGCTAGAGACAATCCTGATATCAGTAGACAAGTAAGAAAAGCTACAGAAAAGTACACGAAAACTCCATTATCCGATGGAGCATGGAATGGCTTCCTGTATAAGAATGGTGAAAGAAGTGCAGACGAAAAGGCTAAGTACGCTATGGAAGCTCTTACGGATTCGGAAAAGGCTAATAACATCCGTCTGCAAATAGAAAAGAATACAGACGAAAAGGTAACGAATGAAGATGTTAGACGTAGCTTAAAGAAGATACTGTATCAAGAAACAGGTGTCACGTATAAAGAGTCTGGGGATATCATTATCAATGGCACAAGGGTTAGACCAGAGTCTCCTGTTCATGACTCTATTGTACATCCTGATATCTATGCTGTTGGTATGGATGCACCAGAACTTGAGGATATGACTGTAGCTTCACGCTCTATGTCTCTTGATGAACTAGAAAGAAAAGTAGGGCCGATAAGTATGGATGAACAGAGAGCTTTCCAGAAAGATGCTGAGTTCGGTTCAAAGACACTGAGAGAAGTGGAACAAGAATCACAGGTATCATTTAAGAGCAGAGTGATGCAGTACATCGGACGTAAGTTACAGGATAGCAAATACCTTGGTAATACCTATGGGCACTTCACAAACTCTGTGTCTAATCATCTACGAGATTTTGGTAGAAAGATGCTTGGTGATACAAGACAAAATGCTGACAGACTGACTGACGGTATGACTCTTGACTTCAATACACGTAAGACAATAGCACGTAGGGAGTTACAGAATTATCTCGGTCAGATGTACAGTCAGTATGTGTCTTTATTCAATAAAAATCCTGGAACTCCTACGGAAGTTAGAAATAAGTTTGGGAAACTCTTTACACAAGCCTACGATGCAAAGATTAAGAAAGGTCAGAGTATAGATGGATATCCAGATGAAATCAGGGAAGCTGTAAAACTGGCTGAACAATTCCGTAAGGAAGAGCAGTGGATGTTACATAAAGCAGGTCTTCTGGATGATATAATTCCCGACACAGGGTTCTACAGAAATGCTGATGTAGACAAAGTAGCTGATTTCATTACTCACTTTGACAATACAGATGATGCTATTCAGTGGTTGGAACGATATGGCATTGAGAATGCAGATAGAAGTGCATTGGAAAGAATGTGGAAAGAGGATTTGTCTAAGAGAGAAGCGGCTCTGGATGCTAGACGTAAGGCAGGTAAGAAAGTCACAGAAGCAGAGGAAGAAATACTCGCTACTGAAACCTTGGATGACTTTATTGAACAGGAAGCTCATAACTGGGCATACGGTATCATAGACAGAAATTTGTCTAATTCAAAAATAGAGTTCCGTGACCTTAACCATATGAATAAGCTCGAACAGTATCAGAGAAGATTCCCTGTAGACACAGCCGCCATTTCCTTCAGAGAACTTCCTAATGGTGGTGGCCTGTGGTCGTTCGATGACTGTATGCGTGACCATGATATCTTTAAGACTATGGAACGGATAGCTGATCGCAGTTCTGCTAAGGCTACCTTACGTTCTTTTGGTGTAACGGATATGGGTAAATTCTTTGATGATTACAGAGGAAAAATATATAGAGAACTACGAGGTGCCAATGAAAACAGGCGGATTATCAATCGCTCAAAGGTAGAAGAAAGCATGGAAGAGTTCGACTATGTTGTTTCTAAGTTGATGGGATACCGCTATGGCACTAAACAGTCTCAAGACCCTATGAAAGGTATTGTCCGCTTACTCAATAAAATCTCATACTCTATGAATGGCTTCAATATGGGCCTTAACCAGATAAACGAAAACATGGGCCTTATGTCTGTCACAGGCAGTCGTGCTATAACTCATATGATTCCTGGGTTAGACAAAGTTTTACAGGGGATGAGACACACTGCACTTTCTCCAGAGGAAATCAAGAAGTTACGTATAGCTAGCGATTATGCTCATTATACCTTCCTGAATCCTATGGACTTAACGACACCACAGATAGAACGTATCGGACTGAGAGCTAAGGTAATGGCTAAGGCGAATACCATGGCTGACTATGCTTCTGATATGACTTCCATGATAAACAGGCTATCTGCATGGACTTCCAATGCTGTTAGTCTGGGTGAAGCTGATGTTATGTCTGATTTGATTGACTGGGCTGTTATGGGTAAGACACGAAAGAAGATATTCTCTGATAGATTCATGAGAGAAGCCGGTGTTCGTGATGCAGACAAATTCAAGGATACTATCAATAAGTACTTTGGTAATCTAGATCATGATGACCCAGATGCTGTATTCAAGGCTATCCATGACATGCAGGAGCATGACTATCAAGCCTTTGTCTCCATGAGAGCTTTATCATCACAGGCAGTACAGCGAGGTATCTTACAGCCTAACTTGTCTAACGATAACTATTTTGCTAAAAGAGGTATGTGGCCTATCCTGTTTCAGTTTAAGAACTTCTCCAGAATGGCTCTTGATTCACATTTGGCTAGAGCACTGGAAAGACCAGACAGGGAAGCAATGACACAGTTGTTATCCTCTGGTATTGCAGGTGCAGGCATATGGGCATTGCGTACACAGGCATTTGCCAATTACAAATACAAGGACGAAAAGGAAAGACAAAAGTATCTTGATGAAACCTTGACGGCAGATAACTTTGCTCGTGCAGGTATCACAAGAAGTTCCTTGTTAGCTGGCTTGTCTTATGGTAATGACCTGTATGAAATGGTGTCTGGTGCTCCTACTGTGCGTACTACTGTAAACAGACAGGGACAGGCAACAGGTATTGGAGATTATATCAATCAGTTACCTGCCATTGGTTCTGCCAATACTATTGTGTCTGGTGCAGGTGGTGTATGGGGTGCTATGCATGACCTTGTGAAAGACCATGAAGTATATCAAGATGATGCTAAGACTGTAGCTAACATGTTCCCTATAGACAAATTTGTAGGGACACAGGCTGTTCTGTCTGGTCTGCTCGATATTCATAAAGGTCAGACGGTAGAGAATAACTTTAAGAAACGTCCAGAAAAACGACTGACTAACAATCCTGTACAGATGCTGAAAGATTATGCTACAGATACGAATGATGTGAAAGAACAGGCTGAAAAGACAAAGGAAATCCAAAAGAATAAAAGAAAGAAAAATAGAGATATTATTCCTATGAAGGGAGAAAGGTGGTAATACATTTTGGCTCAAGATTTAAAAGCTAGTGTATCTTTTGTCGGTGATGGAACTACTACCAAATTCTACTTTGGATTTGACTATATCAGTAAGCAGTTTATTAAGGTAGCTGTGGGAACGGACGATACTATTTTGTCTTATCCCACAGACTACACTGTGAATGATAAAGAAGTAGAGTTTGTAGAAGCACCTGCTAAGGATACACCTATCAGAATTTACAGACAAACTGATTCCTCTCGGATCATAGAGTGGTATGATGGTTCATTCATCAAGGCTTCTCAGATGACTCTTGAAAATGTTCAGCAGTTACACTTGATTGAAGAATCTCAGGACTATATAATTATTAACGGTATGTCTAAGTATCCAGATGGTGTTAATTTTAATGCTCTGGGAGCACATGTCATAAATGTCGCAGACCCAAAAGAACCACAAGATGTAGTTACGAAACACTACATGGAAACGGTGCAAGGTGGCTTTGTGTCTCAGAATACAGCACTGGTAGCACAGGCGACTACACAGGCGACCAATTCCAAAAATAGTGCCAGTGCCGCCGCTGAAAGTGAAAAGCTGGCAA
>ERZ773245.671-NODE-671-length-33216-cov-10.628570_pt1 | contig 33216 bp, 41 predicted proteins | sample MGYA00580988_ERZ773245 | MGnify/ENA primary metagenome ERZ773245 (study PRJEB29015, sample SAMEA2737792) | human gut metagenome | biome: human gut; feature: human-associated habitat; material: faeces | place: China | collected 2012 ... | reverse complement strand
GGTCCATCTGATGGTTGATGAATTTGTCTACCTTCAGTATTCCGCCGGGGTAGCATTTTCCGTCCTTGAGGATACGGTCACGAAGTAATTTCATAATAAAGAGCGTTTAATGTTACAAAGTTACTACAATCCTGTGTAATGACAAAATAAACGCGCTTATGAATTATTTTTCACCCTTTGCTTGTCTATACGCCTATATTCTCGCCAAAACTTCGTACCTTTGTAACGTCATTATGAAGTTGCGTGCGATGAGGTTGCGCGCTGACACAGAGTAGGACACCGATTAGAATCATCAAGCAACAAAAGAACACATGCAATACGAGGACCTTTGGCAGAAACAGGACGAGATAACGTCAGCGGTCAACTCCCTTGGCTATTCCCTATGGGACTTGCGCTACGACCGTCCGTCCTTTTCCTTCCACTTGGAGCTGAAGGATACGATTGTAGATTAAAGATGACAGGCCAGATGTACAATTATAGAATACGATGGACTAACGGCAATGACCGGGAGTTTGAAATGTTCCACGCCATAACGGAGAACTACTACAACCAGCTTGTCGGCGGTCCACAGAACAGACAGTCATTTGTTTCGGGCAATCTGTCGAAGGACGTAAAATATGCGATGATAGTCTATTCCAAAGAGGATGTCCCCGTCGCGTGCTCTGGTTTGAAGGAACATGGCAACGGCGATGTGGAGATAAAACGGGTGTGGGTGCAACCACCATTCCGTGGCCAGCATATTGCGACATTCATGATACGTGAACTTGAGAACTTCGCCCACGAACATGGATATAGAAGGGCCGTGCTTATGACTCGCGAGAGAATGGGCTATGCTATCAAGCTGTATGAAGGCTTGGGGTATAAACGCATTGAGAACTATCCGCCATACCAGCACATGGATGACGCAGTTTGCTATGCAAAAGAAATGATTTAAGATATGGACAAGACAAAAATACTTTTCATCTGCTTGGGCAACATCTGCCGCTCTCCGGCAGCAAACGCCATCATGCAGAAATACGTTGACGACGAGGGGCTGACGGACAAGTTCTACATCGACTCGGCTGGCATCGGCCCGTGGCACGTCGGCCAGTTGCCCGACAAGCGGATGCGGCAGCATGGTGCACGACGCGGCTATCGCATTGACCACATCGCCCGTCAGTTCGACGCAAGCCATGACTTTGCCGACTTCGACTACATCGTGGTCATGGACGATGAGAACTACCACGACATCTGCCGCAAGGCACACAGTGAGGCCGACCGCCGCAAGGTCATCCGCATGGCCGACTACTTTACGAAATACAAAGGGAGAACCTCCGTTCCCGACCCATATTATGGCGATGGTGAAGACTTCGAGCTCGCCCTCAATCTCATTGAGGACGGATGCAGGGGGATGCTACGCCATAGTCCTGACAATAAGTCTGCTCTATAAGTTTAAAAGAAAATCATGATAAACTTGTTACTTTTAGAAATTATTCCTAAATTTGCAATGGAAGTAGAGAAGGCTACTCCTTTTAATTGACACGGCATGAGCAATAAGATAGAAAGTTTTCAAGCAGATGGATTGTGGAACAGATGGAATATCCGCTGGAACAATATTAATCCACAGATGAACATTATAGTTGGCATAAATGGCAGCGGCAAGACCACGTTGCTTAACATTCTATATGACTATTATACGAATGGCTCCAATCCTCTTGCCCTTGCCATGAAAATTATTCCCAACAAACTTGATGTGGGAGAGAAAGTCATCTACTTGAAATCACTTGACAACTATACTCAAAAAGACAAGAGAAAGAGGAGTAATGCCTTGCTTCAAGAATTGGAGTATATTGTTTATCAAAACAAGGAGAACTTTTCTTTTTTCAACTACAGGATGTCTATGCTCGACCAACCCAAAAAGGCATTAGAAATCAGCAGACGCATAAATGATTTCCTCAAGCTCGTCAATGAGATCTTTATGGAAACGGGCAAGGAGCTTGTCATTCGTGAAAGTAGGCTGGTCTTTGTTCAGGGAAAGTCAATCATAGAGCTTGAAAAACTTTCATCAGGAGAGAAGCAGTTGCTGCTTATTCTTTTGAATGTCTTCTTGCTTGAGGGAAAACCGGCTGTTGTCTTTATGGATGAGCCAGAGATAGCCCTTCATGTAAGTTGGCAATACAAGTTGTTAGATACGCTGACAAATTTGAATCCTGAAGCACAATTCATCGTCACAACCCATTCTCCGAGTATCTTTGGAAACGGTTGGGGCAGTAATGTGGTTTACATGGAAGACATATTGGAGAAGGCGTGATGGAGAACAAAGACATCTACAAACAGCAAGCGCAGTATTGGGAAAATTATAGAATAGTTGACCGTACTGTTAGAGCCTGCGTCCACTTGGAAGACAAAAGCGACACTGATTTTTGGGACCGTGTATTGCAAAAGTACCGTCCAGGCAATTACCATTATATCTCCTACAGCTATAGCAAAAGAAGTCAGAGAACTACGGGGTGCGAGCAATGTCTTCGGTTCGCTCCCTACCTGTCTGACTACTTTTTCGTTTGCATAGACAGCAACTTCCGGAATCTTCTTGGGCAAAGAGGTATTGATGCTGATCATTATATCCTTCAGACTTACACCTACTCATGGGAAGATCATTTTTGTGTGGCATCAGACCTGCAGGAAAGACTGAATAAGCTGTCCTTATTTGAATTTAATTTCAGAGAATTTCTTAGCAAGTATTCTAAGGTCGTGTATGAGCCACTACTCATTCTTATCCATTCAAAAAGAAATAATGATGGTGAAATAAGAGACAAGGAATTCAATCAATGTCTCATAAGCCAATGTACGGCCAAGGAGATAGAAAATAATGGAGAGGGCGCAATAACAAGAATCCATGACAATCTTAGGGAAATGTTGGATTCCCACAAATCGTATGTTGAAAGGACAGATATTGCTGCCCTCAAGACATTTTATGCAGACGAGGGCCTCAATGAGTCCAATGCATACCTGCATGTCAGAGGACATAATATTTTCGACCTTATAAGCTATATTGGGAAAATGCTGAGTCAACAATATAGAATAGATTTTGTAAAATCCGTTCTGACCTCAAATCTCTCTTTCAACGGTTACTGGGAATTGGACCAACTTGTGGACGATGTCCACAGACTTGGCAAAACTGATGACAAATAAGATTCTTATTATAGCCCAGAAGATGACGAAAGTAGTCCACATCAAGCGTTTCCCTTTCATGGGCGGCTTCTATGCCATCAACCTCTTTGGCATCATCTTCACCGTGCAGGAACTCAATGCCGTGGAGCTCAACCACGAGCGCATTCACACCGCCCAGCAACGTGAACTGCTCTACATTGGCTTCTATCTGTGATATATGCTCGAATCTCTACTGGAGCCAGGAGCAGGTGGAGATGGCCGAGATGATTGGCGAGCAAAACTGGCTGGTCAAGCAAATGTAACAAACACGAGTAAGAGTCGTCTGACACCTTACCGGAAAGATGACAGAGACAGGGAGATGAAAGACGTGATAAGATACTTCACCAACAGCATCTCTCAGTGTTGTCTTGATAGCAAGAGCGCTAGGGAAAAGGCCTTTGCGCTCTTTTGGTTGCAATTAGCACCATAATTCCAATATATTTCTTACCTTTGCCAAAAGAAATAAGATAAAGAAGAAATGAATAGAAATCAGCAAATCATCCGCACGAGTGTGGTCGGCATCGCCGCGAACCTCTTCCTCGCCGCTTTCAAGGCTGTGGCAGGATGGGTGGCCGGCTCGGTGGCCATCGTCATGGACGCTGTCAACAATCTCAGCGATGCCCTCTCGTCGGTCATCACCATCGTGGGCACGAAACTCTCGGAGAAGCCCGCCGACCGCGACCATCCCTTTGGCTATGGCCGTGTGGAGTATTTCAGTGCCATCATCATCTCGGTCATCGTACTCTCCACGGGTATTCTCTCCTTAGTGGAGAGCGTGAAGAAGATTTTCAACCCCACCAATCCTTCCTACACCGCCGTCACGCTGACCATCATCATCGTGGCTATCGTCGTGAAAATAGTCTTGGGCTGGTATGTGAAGAAGCAGGGTGCGAGGTTGCAGAGCAACGCCTTGGAGGCCAGTGGCGCCGATGCCACCTTCGATGCCGTGGTGACGCTCTCCACGCTCGTCTCCGCCGGCATCATGCTCTTCACGGGAGTCAACCTCGACGGCATCCTCGGATCCATCATCTCGCTCGTCATCATCAAGGCGGGCATCGAGATGATTGGGGCTCCTGTGGGCCAGCTTCTCGGCAAGAGCATTCCGAAGGACATGATGCATCACATCATGCAGGACGTGATGCAGTATGCCGGGGTACTCGGCGTCTATGATGTCATTCTCAACTACTATGGTCCCAACGCCATCATCGGCTCGCTCCACGTCAGCGTGCCCGAATCGATGACGGCCAAACGTATTCATGCCCTCACCAGGTCCATCACCAAACTGCTTTACGATAAATATCATGTCATTGTCACTGTGGGCATCTATGCAGTTTGCGACCATGGCAAGGAGAGTGAGCTGCAAAAGGGCGTGATGGCTTTTCTGAAGAGCTATCCTCATATCGAGCAGGTGCATGGATATTTCTATCTTGAGGAAAAGCGTACCGTCACCTTCGACGTGGTGCCTGACGATACGGTACATGACGACAAAGCCTTCCAGTTCCAGCTCTTACAGGAAATCCGAAAGGTCTATCCCAACTATATTTTCAGCATCGTCATTGATCACATCTATAGCAAATAAGCCATGATAAAAATTCTTATCGTTGAGGACGAGCCCGGCATCTACACCTTTCTGCAAGAAGGGCTGACCGACGAAGGCTACGACACGGGAGTCATCGACGTGTTCATGAATGCTCTTCGCAGAAAGCTCCATTTGAAGACCGACGGCTGCATCAAGACCATCCGTGGCGTGGGCTTCATTGCCACAGACAGGTAACTCCACGAAATATAATCCTCCTATGACCAACGATATTGACAAGAAAGAACAGGAACACCTGCAGGATGATATCGCCCGCAAGATTATTGTCCAGGGCGGTCTGTGTGCCCTTATTCCATGTTCCATAACCATGGGTATTAACCTTTATGCCTTCCATCAGTTATCGTAATACCCGTCTCTCATACTTCTTAGCCGGAGACAGCCTTTGGTTGGTATGGAACACTATTGCATAGTTGTAGCCGAAGGTAATCAGCGTCGGCACCATGTTGGCAATGGTGGAAATGACAAAATCATAGAAATCGTAATAGGGCCATGGATTTCTCATTCACCGACTGTTTCCATGCTCTGCTTCTCTGCAGCGCGTCTGAAAGCCATTGGAGTCATCCCTATCGAACGGGTGAAATAGCGTCGGAAACTGCTAAGTGAGTTGAATCCCGCTTTTACGGAGATGTCTTCCAATGACAAATCTGTAGAAGCCAAAAGCTCTTTGGCGTGTTCCACCCTCCACTTGTTCACATATTCATAGAAAGTGGTGTGGAGCTGCTGATTGATGTAGTTGGAGATATAGGTACGGTTCGTTCCCACGGCCATTGCCAATTCCACGATATTCAACTTAGGATTGAGATATACCTTCTCCTTGGCAAAAGCCTTCTGGAAGCGTTCTTCGAAACCATAGCTCTTCACCGGTTCTTCATCTATTTCCTCCTTGTTCAGGCACTCCAATGCCCTTAGCATGTCGTCCTGCCGATAAACGAAATAGCAGAACATACCAATTATAAGCATTATCATGATATTATAGACCACGGCTATCATCTCTGAGGGAATGAAGGTATCGGCAGACCAAACGAACAGCATTCCGATATACAGATAAACGATATATTTCAGCCAGTAGAGCGACAACTCTTCGTTGGAGAAGTCGGACTCCAACTGTCTGTTGAACCGCTTAACAGCGAAATAACCATAGACGACGATACCTACGGAATAGATGATTGTGAAAAGTAACAGAGTAAGATGTATAGCGTCATTGCCGGTGATGAGATAAGCTGCAAAAGCGCCAAGATAGATGACAGCATTAACGGCTATCAGCCAACGCTGGTCTTGCAGAGGATTCGTAAGCCTGATGATGATGAACAGCACGCAGGGCACCACGGTCATCTCCATGAAGTCTGTGATTGGTGACGACAAATGCATGGCATACGTACCGGAACAATAGAAGAGGTAAAATTCTATGACGCTAATCAGCAGTAGATAGAGCATAAAACGAAACATCATCTTCTGCAAGTCGTATTTCAGGCCTTTTTGATAGATTGCCGCTGTGAAAATCAACTGCGACATGAACAGCATGCCGAAGGAGAAGTCACACATCGATTTCACGAAGTCATGTATCATAATCGTCTTTATAGATTTCACTAACAAAGGTAGAAAAATAATCTTATCCAACAACCAATTCAGGGATATTTATTATCGTCAATGGTTAAAAAAGACGGTCAATCAGTAAAAAATCATCGTCAACAAGTATAATTGACCCAATAGTCTTGTCAGACCAAACAGGTAGCCCTATCTTTGCAAAAAACAAGATAAATGGTATACCAAAACAAGAAATAAAACATTAACTAAGGCAACGAAAATGAAAACAAAGTATTTTATGATGGTGTGTATCGCCATGTTGACGATGGGCACCATACAAGCGCCAGCGCAAGGCTTAGGCGGCTTGTTGAAGAAAGGGAAAAAAGCACTGGAGAAGGTCAACAAAGCACTCGGTGGAACGACCGAGAACAACAAACAAGACGCGAAGACAGCAACCCTGCAGACACGTGGCAGTGACATTGCATTTCCCAATGTCGGCTCTTTGAGAAATCCTATACCACAGATCGTCGACCTGCAGCTCGTCGGCGTATACGGCAAGAGTACTTCACTGAACTATGGAACGGTGCAGTTGGTGTTTAAGGTGAAGATGATTGCCAACAAGTCAAGCGTAAGATTCGGAGTGAACTCAAGTTTTCCCGGACTGATGATCGACCAGGATGGCAACACCTATAAAACCCAGGAGGGTGCAGGATGGTACGATTATCCCGTGACGGAGGGTGTATATATGAATATACCGGTTACGAAGACTTGGTTTGCCGATGTCAAGAAAAGCGCCAAAACCATCCAACAGCTGCAAATAGGCATCAGTACAAGCTACGACGAGACTGGACTGATAATAATGAAGAATGTCCCGATACAATGGGATGTGGAACCATAGGAATTCTGTATTCTGTTTCTGATTCCGGTATCACCAGTTTAGACTGATGGTACCGGCTTCCTTCGTGATGATGCTCTCCGTGGACAGGTGCAAGGCGCAACCTATGATGCTGGCAATATCCCTGAAACCGTTACCGTACCAAGACGCAATATACATGTCGGCCGCAATTATTTTGTAACCGCCCAGACGCTGCCTATCTATGAGACAGCCCTTCAGTATACCGGACCTGTTATTCTTGTTCATGGCACAGCCGACCGTGTCGTTCCTTATACTTACAGCGAGCGTTACAAGAACGGCTACAAAAATGCCGAACTTTACCTCCTGCCGGGCGTGGACCACGGCTTCTCAGTAAAGGGGATCACTGCCCGCACGGCATCACTCGTCAGCAATTTCTTGGTAGGAAATTAACCCAAATTATGGATTCCGAAGATACACAATAGCATATTCCACTACAACAAGGATTAAGCCCCAACACTCTCTACATCAGCAGGGATCTAAGACTTGTCTGCTGTGAAGCCATTAAGGCAAAAAAATAGTCCATTACCAAAAATATTCCGTTGGAAATTTGTTGGTATAAATTAATTGTCGTATATTTGCCGACGGAATATAATTAATACGTAATACGAATATGAAGTATGTGATCATAGGAGGTGTGGCCGGTGGTGCCACCGCTGCAGCAAGACTGCGCCGCCAAGACGAGGACTGCGATATTGTACTCATTGAAAAAGGGAAGTACATCTCATACGCCAACTGCGGGCTACCTTATTATATAGGTGGTGTCATTGCCGACCGCGACAGGCTGTTTGTGCAAACACCGGCAGCCTTCTCGCGCCGGTTCCGAATTGACGTGCGGACGCAGAGTGAGGCAATGGGTATCGATACCGAGGCTAAGGTAGTCATCATCAAAGATGCCGACGAAGGCACCTACAGCGAATCTTACGACAAGTTACTCTTGGCTCCTGGTTCCACTCCCGTCCGGCCGCCATTACCAGGCATTGACAACGAAGGTATCTTCACATTGCGCAACGTGGATGATACCGACCGCATCAAGCACTTCATCGACATTCATCCCAATGGACGTGCCATAATTGTAGGTGGTGGATTCATCGGACTGGAGATGGCCGAGAACTTAACGCATGCCGGGTGGAGGGTGTCTGTGGTGGAGATGGGCGACCAGGTGCTGGCTCCTGTCGACTACAGCATGGCATCTTTTGTCCATCAGGAACTTGCCGACCATGGTGCCACCCTTCATTTAGGGAAAGCTGTTCAGAGTTTTGAAAAAAGCGGAGAAGCCCTCGGCGTGATGCTCAGTGACGGGCAAAAACTTACAGCCGACATGGTGTTGCTGTCCATAGGTGTCAGACCAAACACACAATTGGCCAAGGATGCCGGACTGACATTGGGCAAGCGAGGTATCAGCGTTAACAAATATCTGCAAACTTCAGACGCAAATATCTATGCCGTTGGCGACGCTGTGGAGTATGAGCATCCCGTCACAGGCGAACCTTGGCTCAATCTTTTAGCCGGACCCGCCAACCGACAGGCGCGCGTGGCTGCTGACAACATGGTGCAGGGCAATGTTGAGGCCTACGAGGGCAGCATAGGAACAGCTGTTGCCAAGGTGTTCGGCCTTACTGTCGCCTCCGCTGGCCTTCCTGCCAAGCAGCTGAAACAGCGCGGCATAGCATACGCCTCATCAACGACGACGACGGCATCGCATGCCGGATATTACCCTGGTTCGTTCCCATTGACGACAAAACTCACTTTCGATCCCGTCACAGGACGACTCTATGGCGCACAATGCATAGGGCATGACGGGGCTGACAAACGCATTGACCAACTGGCTCTTATCATCAAGCACAACGGTACCGTGGCCGACCTCATGGCTTTGGAGCAGGCTTACGCACCACCATTCTCATCTGCCAAAGACCCTATTGCAATAGCTGGTTATGTGGCCGGCAATATCATCAACGGCACCATGCCGGTAATCTACTGGAGAGAACTGCGTGATGCTGACCGTAAGGACATCACTATCATCGATGTGCGCACAAAAGAAGAATTCGATCTTGGAGCCATTGACGGGGCCGTCAACATTCCTCTCGACGATCTACGCGACCGGATAGGCGAGATTCCTTCCGACAAGCCCGTCGTGCTATATTGCGCCGTGGGACTGCGTGGCTACCTAGCTCAGCGCATTCTCTTAGGTCATGGCCTCAAGGATGTGCGGAACCTCTCAGGAGGCTACAAGCTCTATTCTTCAGCGACACGCACGTCGTGGAAAGTTTCCACCCCTGAAGACAAGCCGAAAACCATTACATCTTCTACTACCATGCTGCGCCTTGACGCCTGTGGGCTGTCCTGCCCGGGACCCATCATAAAGCTGAAACAGACCATCGACGGCATGGCAGATGGCAGTCAGGTGGAGGTGACGGCCACCGACCCAGGCTTCCCGCGTGACGCCAAAGCCTGGTGCGAAAGTACGGGCAACAGTTTTATCAGCGCATCGGAAGAAGGCGCGTTGCACAAGGTGGTGATCAGCAAAGGCAGCACGCACACTACCACAGCGCACACCACGCCCTCACAGCGCAACAAAACCCTGATCATGTTCAGCGACGACCTTGACCGTGCCATTGCCACATTCGTGCTGGCCAACGGAGCGGCGGCAACCGGCACAAAGGTGTCGATATTCTTCACTTTTTGGGGACTCAATGTCATCAAGAAAGAGCATAAGCCACACGTGCAGAAGGACTTCTTCGGAAAAATGTTCAGCTGGATGCTGCCCTCGTCATCGCGAAAGCTCCATCTCTCACAGATGAGTTTCTTTGGGTTGGGCGACCGGTTAATGCGCCATATCATGCGTAGTAAGAACATAGACCAGCTTGAAGACTTGCGTCAGGCAGCCCTGAATTCCGGTGTTGAGTTTATTGCCTGTCAGATGACAATGGATATGATGGGAATATCAAAGGAAGAGCTCATTGATGGCGTTACGGTCGGTGGTGCAGCCACATACATGCAACGTGCAGAGCAGTCTAATGTAAACCTTTTCATCTAAGACTATTATGTTTGACAGACAGAAAATGTGCCGTGTGCGCGACATTTACCGTGCCATAACGGAATTAGAGAATAACATGGAAGCAGCTTATAGTCTCAATCTCAATGAGGCCATGCTGCTTTGCAACCTAAGTGACAAGGGCAGCATGACAGCCGGGGAGGTAGGCGACTGTCTCGGACTCACGCAGTCGAACGCCTCCAAGGTGATACGCTCGCTCGAAAAGAAGAAATTGCTGAAACGCACACTTGACAAAACAGACAAGCGTGTCATGCATTTTCAACTTTCCAAGGCCGGGGAAGAGAAGCTCGAAGGTATGGACTGCCATAGCATAACCTTGCCCCCGCTGTTGGAAAGTTGCGTTAAGTAGTAGTTGTTTGCCTGACGCCATCATTATCTTCCTACTATCGGCAGAGGATAGCCTAAGGGCAGAAATAGAAAACTTTGTAGTCACAAACTTATTATTTCATATATCATAAGAGAATAGAACATCATGCAGCAAACGAACATACAACAAAGCGAATCAAGCCGACAGGCTTTTGTAAGCCTTCATCTTGCCGTACTTCTCGGAGGATTCACGGGACTTTTCGGTAAGCTCGTCACATTGAATGAGGTGGACATCGCCTGGTATCGTATGTTCTTCGCTGCAATATTCCTCCTCGTATTCACAGGCCTGCCAAAGGTCTCATTCCGTAAACTGTTGCGGCTTGCCGAAACAGGCGCTTTGCTCGGTTTCCACTGGGTATTGTTCTACGCCTCCATCAAGGCATCAAACATCTCCATAGGCGTGGTCTGCTATTCATTGGTAGGCTTCTTTACCGCCATTTTCGAGCCGATGGTCTTCCATCACAAGATCTCGCGCCTTGAGATTCTGTACTCGCTCATCACGATCGCCGGTCTGCTCTGTATTTTCTCCTTTGACTCACGTTACCGCTATGGTATCATGATTGGAGTTGCAGCTGCCGCGGTAGCCGCCCTCTATGCGGTGTTCAATAAGAAAGAAAGTGCCGATGTCCGTGGGCGGACGTCCTTATTCTATCAGATGACGGGTGGGGTAGTGGTACTAAGCGCCATCATCCCGATTTATCTTCTGGTCTTTCCCTCCAGCCAGCCTGTAGCCGTCATCCCTGAAGGCAGTAACCTATGGTGGCTCCTGGCGCTGGCATTATTCTGTACCGTTGGCGAATATCTGTTGGTTATCAAGTCGCTCAGGCGTTTGTCAGCCTTTACTGCAAACATCACGTTCAACCTTGAGCCGGTCTATAGCATCATCATTGCATTCCTGTTCTTTGGCGAGGGTAGGGAATTGAACTTTTCGTTCTATGTTGGCATAGCTTTGATCGTTCTGAGCGTATCGCTACAGACCCTGCGCTCATATAAAATGGCTAAGCATGATAATTAAAATGCCTCTGCCAGCAGATTATGACGGCGAGGGCAGCCAAGGCTCACTCTTCACGTTAGGACTATAAGAAAGGAACATATCAATGCTCCCCACGAAGCCACAGCCTTGACATTCACATGTACCGTCGTCATAGACAACGACCTCCGGACATCCACATTCGGGACAAAGTAAACCATCCATAATCGTAACGTTTATTTGAACAATATTTTGATGAGATGCAATTTGCACCGGCAAATATACAACTTATTTCTCAAAGTCGTATATCTGCCATTGCATTTTATCGTTTTGTACAATCAATTTCCATCTTTCTTCCGTCACTATTGCTGTAGGCGATCTGCACATTCTTACCACTGATGCTTGTGACGCGCATTGTTTCTACGACAGGGTCAGGTGTTACACCTGTTATGGTGTTACCTTCTAACTTCCATGTGCCTTCATAGTCGTAATCCATGAAAACAATATGGTAGGTCTTGTCAGAAGAGAAGGTGATGACTTCTCGGACAGGTCAGGAAGACTGAAGAGGAAAACCGCAGGGTACAGGCTTCCGGCCTTATAGAAAAGACCGTCAAGAACGTGAATTCCCGTCAGGTTGATGGCGAGCATCATGCTGATCCACCAAAGCCTAGACGCTATTGCTAAATACTTCAACACAAAGATTGGCGATGACAAATGGAACTTCGAAAACGATTCGTTCGAGCAGAGCCGTAACAAGGAAGAGAACGAGTACAGCGTCAACATCCCGATGGTCTATTACCACAAGAAAAAGCAGAACCACGGCTGGATCAACATCATCAACCCCCTCCGTGCCACCATTGTCTTGGGTACGCCTGGTTCGGGCAAGTCCTTCGGCATCATCGACCCGTTCATCCGCCAGCACAGTGCCAAGGGCTTACCATGATGGTCTATGACTACAAGTTCCTGACGTTGGCAAGGAATCTCTTCTACCAATACTGCAAGAACCACAAGCAGGGCACGCTGCCCAATAACTGCGGCTTCCGCATCGTTAACTTCACCGACGTGGAGTATTCTAACCGTGTGACCCCCATCCAGCAGAAGTACATCCCCGATTTGGCAGCAGCCTGAATACAGAGGAAAGCGTGGCGCCACCATCAACTCCATCTCACCGGGCATCATCATCACTCCGTTGGCCAATAACGAGCTGCACGGCCCACGCGCCAAAGGCTATCTCGACATGATAGCAGCCAGTCCCGCCCATCGCGCCGGTACTCCCGACGAGGTTGGCTTCCTCCCCAGTCATCGGTGCGCTTGTTGGTCTTAAAAGTATATGTCTCAAAAGATGATTGAATTTGTCTTTCATATATTTATGTGTTGAGAATTTTCATTAAACATGGTTGAGATTTATCCTGCGCCACAACGCCCGTGGCACCAAACGCATCAGTAGCACCACGGCATGCCAGAATCCATCAATATAGGCCACGTGCTTATTGCGGTAGATAGCTTTGAGAATACTTCTCGAAGCTTTGTCGGCGGACAGTGTGTGAGGGAATTTGTCACCATGGAGAAGCGGCGTATCGATGAATCCTGGACGTATGTCAGTGAACCGAATGTTTATTCCTTGTGCGTGGCTCTGTTGCTCCAGCGCTTCGATATAGGTACTTTGAAGCGCTTTTGTAGCTGAGTAGGATGGCGACGGTCCCAGCCCACGGATACCTGCAATCGACGAGATCACGGCAATGTGGCCATGCCCCTGCCGAGCGAAATAGCGGTAGGCAGCCCCCACCATTCTCGTAAAAGCCTAAGGCGTTGGTGTTCAGGGTTAATTCCTCCGGCTCTGGATCGAGGTTGGGATTCATCTTTCCCACACCAGAGGCATAGAGAAAGAGATCCATGCCCCCTGCCTTCTTCACGAGTTGCTCCAATCCCTCGGCAGCCTTTGCATCGGTGACGTCGATGCTGTTCCATACCACTTGTCCGGGGAAGTCCTTGGCCAACTGTTCTAACGGAGCATCTCTTCTCGCTGCCACGCCCAAAAACCAACCATCGTGCAGGAGAAGTCGGGCCAATCGCTGGCCGATTCCCGATGATGCACCGATAACGATAGCCCGACGCTGTGCTTGCTGTATCTTCATTTTTCTTATACGCTATTAATTTACCAAAATAAGTATTTGTCTGTTTCTAATCGACACTCACTTAACTGAGTGCAAAGCAGCAAGTCAAGTAATGCGACGTGGCAAAAGTATAAAGAAAATCTGAGAAGTCAATTCTTCCCGGACAATTATATACGTTATGGAGCATTTTCAGCACCATTTTTAGCATAGCATCATGAAAACGCTGGCTGACATAGAGCGGAGATTTTATTTGAACAAGCTATAAGACACGCCCACATTAAGGAAAGGAACCGGCGAACGATCTTGTTTGACAATGGGATCCACTTCCGTTTTGTCTCCCTATTGAGTCTTTTTTCTCGACTTTTTATCCCAACTTTGTGGTCAAAAAGTATTTCATTATGGATACAAATGTAACTAGCACGAGTAAGAGTCATCTGACACCTTACCGGAAAGATGACAGAGACAGGGAGATGAAAGACGTGATAAGATACTTCACCAACAGCATCTCTCAGTGTTGTCTTGATAGCAAGAGCGCTAGGGAAAAGGCCTTTGCGCTCTTTTGGTTGCAATTAGCACCATAATTCCAATATATTTCTTACCTTTGCCAAAAGAAATAAGATAAAGAAGAAATGAATAGAAATCAGCAAATCATCCGCACGAGTGTGGTCGGCATCGCCGCGAACCTCTTCCTCGCCGCTTTCAAGGCTGTGGCAGGATGGGTGGCCGGCTCGGTGGCCATCGTCATGGACGCTGTCAACAATCTCAGCGATGCCCTCTCGTCGGTCATCACCATCGTGGGCACGAAACTCTCGGAGAAGCCCGCCGACCGCGACCATCCCTTTGGCTATGGCCGTGTGGAGTATTTCAGTGCCATCATCATCTCGGTCATCGTACTCTCCACGGGTATTCTCTCCTTAGTGGAGAGCGTGAAGAAGATTTTCAACCCCACCAATCCTTCCTACACCGCCGTCACGCTGACCATCATCATCGTGGCTATCGTCGTGAAAATAGTCTTGGGCTGGTATGTGAAGAAGCAGGGTGCGAGGTTGCAGAGCAACGCCTTGGAGGCCAGTGGCGCCGATGCCACCTTCGATGCCGTGGTGACGCTCTCCACGCTCGTCTCCGCCGGCATCATGCTCTTCACGGGAGTCAACCTCGACGGCATCCTCGGATCCATCATCTCGCTCGTCATCATCAAGGCGGGCATCGAGATGATTGGGGCTCCTGTGGGCCAGCTTCTCGGCAAGAGCATTCCGAAGGACATGATGCATCACATCATGCAGGACGTGATGCAGTATGCCGGGGTACTCGGCGTCTATGATGTCATTCTCAACTACTATGGTCCCAACGCCATCATCGGCTCGCTCCACGTCAGCGTGCCCGAATCGATGACGGCCAAACGTATTCATGCCCTCACCAGGTCCATCACCAAACTGCTTTACGATAAATATCATGTCATTGTCACTGTGGGCATCTATGCAGTTTGCGACCATGGCAAGGAGAGTGAGCTGCAAAAGGGCGTGATGGCTTTTCTGAAGAGCTATCCTCATATCGAGCAGGTGCATGGATATTTCTATCTTGAGGAAAAGCGTACCGTCACCTTCGACGTGGTGCCTGACGATACGGTACATGACGACAAAGCCTTCCAGTTCCAGCTCTTACAGGAAATCCGAAAGGTCTATCCCAACTATATTTTCAGCATCGTCATTGATCACATCTATAGCAAATAAGCCATGATAAAAATTCTTATCGTTGAGGACGAGCCCGGCATCTACACCTTTCTGCAAGAAGGGCTGACCGACGAAGGCTACGACACGCTTGTGGCCACTGACGCAGTGACGCACTGCGTGACTTTGCTGACTGGCGGCCCGACTTGGTGCTGCTCGACTGGATGCTAATTCCGCTATCTCCATGATATCAAGCATAGTAAATAGCATACCATCAAGGGATTCATGACGACCCTGGTGAAAGTGTCCGTTATACCCGTCTATCATACTATCGGTTGATTATGGGTGACGAGTAAAGCTTGACAAGAATATTAACATAAAGATTATCAATAATGGCACGACAGAAAACAGACCCGCTGCATGTGGTGGTTTATCCATCCAACTTCAATAACGACAATGGACACAAGATGCTCTATGTGTCCTCCAATGCCCGTGAAGAGGTAGGACTTGACAAGCTTGACGATTTCTGCCATGAGTATGAGAATCTGCCCAAAGGCTATGTCAACCGATGCTTTGAGGCACTGATGTATGCCATTCCTCATCTCATCGGCGACCATAAGCGAGTAAAGACTCCTATTGGAAGCTTCTACATCAAGCCGCAGTTCTTGCGTACAATGACCGAGGACGAGACCGTAACGGCCAATGACATTTGGCTTGGTGGCATAGACTTCCGGCCTACCAAGGAATTCCGTGAGGCAGTACAGAGACAGTTTCACAGCATACAGATAGACCGTCGCAACCATCCGATAGACACCAATTATTACAGTCTGCGCAATCCCGAACTGGAGCGTTGCCTGTCGTCGGATGCCAACGGCAATCGTTATGTAACGGTGGAGGAATACCGTCGTGCCACCGGGCTGAGTGCCCATTCGGCAAGGAAATGCCTTGAGAACATGACAAAGGGCGACAATCCAATTTTGCAAAAGACGAAGATAGGCACCACCAACGTCTATACCGAAGTTTAGCACGATTTTAAACGCTTGTTTTTGCTGCCAGACAAACGATTGTTCGCTGCGTAGGTTTTGATCATTCCCTGCGTAGTGAACAATCTTTTTCTATAGCGTTACCACATAGGAAAAATAGCCTCGACCCCATCAGAACGTAGCTTTGTCCCCATGAGAACGCCGCTTCGACCCCATCAGAACATAGCTGCCCACAAACAACAACGTCATCAGCCTGTCTTTACTTCAGTTTATGAGATATCCTTTTACTATAATTCGTACATCAAATAGTGGCTCTCGTGCATACCAAGCGACTGATATACCTTTTGAGCGTTAAAGTTGTTACGGTCAACATAAAGGCGCAGCGCACCGGCACCCTCTGACTGCGCTATTGTCTTTGCAAAGTCAAACAGTTCTTTAAACACCCCTTGATGACGACTCTCGGGACGAACATAAACGCTCTGTATCCAATAGTAGTTGCAGTTGTTCCAATCACTCCATTCCGTTGTAAGCATCAACGATCCGAGAACCTCGTTGTTGTCATTCCGTGCCACAAGGTAAGTAGCCTTGCCGTCATCAGCAATGCCCGCCTTAACTCCCTCCCGTACTATCTCATAATCCAACTCTGTGCCCTCTGACTCTTTTGCCATAGCCAACTGAAACTTCACCAATGTCTCAGTGTCTTCGATGTTCGCAACATCTATCTTATAATTGTACTCCATTACACTGTAAGATAATTCTTTTATAAGTTATCAAAATCCTTCAAATCAGGCTCTTCTGAAGTTAATAAAAATTTGATATTGTTATTCGTCATCAATGATTGAATGCTAATCCCTATATCTTGCAAATTCATCTTAATATTCATTTTGCTTTCCTCATCATAAGTTACAAAAGTAATATTAAAGTTTTTCCTAGTATTATAGTCACCGCCTAAAGCTGCTCTTTCAAAAACATCTTTGAAATATACAGAATCAATGAATCCCATTGAGACACCAAAAATAATTATTTTACTGGCATCCATAAGTGCAGGTTTAAGAGATGGTGGCGCATAAGTATCATCCATCGCCTTTTGAATATATCTATACTTACTCTTAATCTTATTGTCATCAAGGAAGCCAAAGATACAGTTGTTATTTTCTATAGTACCATGAACAGGATAATAATTGAAATTAGCATTTGGTGAAATTATTCTTGCGACCTTCTCCAAAGGTGTATAATTAAATGAATACAATTTGGGTATCATATCATTTGGTAAACTACGTTGATTAAGTTTCTCCATATAATTATTCAAGAGATGAAAGGCACATGAGTTCCTGCTTACTGGGGATTTACAACGATTACTGACAAAGTTTATCAGCTCTTGTTTTAGGTTTTTAAAATCCACCAAATCATTATCAATTAAATCTTTTGGAGTGTTTTCTGTTGATTTCTTTAGACAATAATCATAGATAGTTCGTTCCAAATCGAACCAATTTTCACCAACATGGTTGATAACATAATTATAAAGACAGTCTTCTTTCGTCAATAGTGTATTCCATTTTGATTTCATACTTTGACAAAAATCTTTATAACTGGTATGCCAACCCAAATCTATATCAAAACCATTCCCTATAACAATAACAGTTCTCATATCCATTATTCTATTCTTTATTAATTAACATATAGATAGGATTACCATCCTCTGTTTCCCAATACTCTTTACCATTACGAGAGCCATGAAGAATGAGAGAGGCTGTATTGGACAACGCAGTACCACGATTTGACGTAAACAAATGGTCGTGCGCAAAGACATATGTATCACCAACATCCTCAATAACACCATCTTCTAGGAGTTCGGTACGTTGTTTCGCAACATCTACATACTTGTTGTCCATACTTTCATTCTTATCAACAATAGAGCCAGCAAGAACTTTTACGCTTCCATTGTCAGGAAAGAAATAAGCTCTAGCCAAAGTTCTATCTTGCTTAGATAAGAATATCGGAATTTTTTCCATTGCCTCATCCTTAACTGCATAGTATGGATAAAGACGTTTTATGTCGTCTATCAGTTTCTTGGTGCGATTGTCTATATCTTGTAGAGTCCAACTATCTTTCTGTAGTAAGTCTTGATTAAGTTTCAAGTGACTTGTCGAACTTAGAATCTGCTTCTTATATTGCCAACTGTTGTTACTCATCTTGCTGTTATCTGATTTTGCAGCAAAAGTCAGATTGCCCAAGCGATTGACATTCTCTTCATAAGTAGGACGGTCTGTGTCAAGTGCAGCAAGCCACTGGACTGTAGGTGTTTGAGGCATTAGATGTTCAATGCTGAGTTTCGAGAAATCAACAGGAGCCTTGTTGTTATCAGATTCCAACTTCCGGAAGAACACATTAACCCCATTGTAGATATTATACATATTGGCATTGATGATTCTTTCTGCCAATTTCTTATCGTCTGGCATTTCTTGTGCGTTTCCTCGATTCTCATTTATCAAGCATTTACGGAATACGCTAACAAGACCAGAGTAATTGCCGTCACACTCTTTTAAGGTCTCCTTTAAAAGTGATGGAAAATAACGGTTAATACTACTCGTGTCCATATCACAAAGAGATCTGCGCATAAGATATGAGTTAAGAGTCTCTATTATTGTTGCTAATTGCAGATTAGTAATGCCACTCTTAGAAGTATTATCTTTGTCATTAATAGAAAAATACTCAAGTAGTAGTGGAATAGGCATCTCTGACTTTATCATTCGATATTCTTCTATCGGCTTTTGCAGTTCCTTAGGCAAAGAAGCCATATCGACATTGAATATCTTACTGTAATAAGATGCATATCTGACTATTTCCTTAAAAATGTTTTCAACACTTGTGCTTTTCTGCTGTGCTTCAAACCACTCTACGAAAGCAGCATAAGTAGCATTCTTGTTGACCATTGTGCCACGTTTTGCCATTATGAAGAAGCGAAAGAAAGATTCTAATTTCTTAGAATCGGCAGATATAAGAGACTCAAGTTTACGCCAATACTTATTATAGTACTTGTCCTGCTGTTCACTTGGTATTGGCATAAGAATGTAATTGCGAATAAGGTCAGAAGCTGTCAACTTTGCACCTGTAGCATTAATACTCTCAAAGATCTTTTGAGGGTAATCGTCTATACCAATAGGTATACAAACTATATAAAGATTGGAGATAGCCTTAAAAACATCAGCAATAGAATAATAATTCAGCTTATTCTCAAGCCAATTCTTGATATACTTGAAGTTAAGGTAAACATTTGAATGTTTATCTTCTATTTCATCATACTCTTGCTTAACTATACGTTGATACACCACATCATCAGAAACTAATGGTTTCAACTTATACCTATCAGTTTTTTGGGTTACATTGATAAGGAAGTTGTTCTCCAAAGACTCTGCATCATCTTTAAGGCCTCTATCTAACATAACCTGCTTCAAAGCATAAAGCAAAAGAAAGATTGTCGTTAGACGCTGCTGTCCATCAATAACAGAGCATTCTATTCTGAACATACCTGAGGATTGCTGCAGATATATCATTATGCCAAGGAAATGCTTTGACTGTTTACCTACAAGAACAGAATCTATATCATCCAGCAACTTCTTAACTTCAACGTTTGCTTTCCACGTATAGTTTCTTTGATATGCGGGGATAACATATTGAACAGAAGTGCTGTTTCTTAGCATTTCAAGTATACCTGTCCTTATGGGTTGCTTTCTTTCTTCAGCCATAGTCTTTAGCTTTTATAAGTTGCATTCTAATGACAAAGTTACTGAAAAATTGCGAAACAAGGTATATGTCTTACAAGTTTTTCCTCTTTTCCTTTCGTTTTTCCGAACGAAACGTAATAACCTCACTATAAAATGTATAATTGCTTAACTAAAGTAAGAAAGTTTGCCACATTAATAAAATAATTGTAGACCAAGTGCCGTTCTTTCAAAAGAATTAAGTATTTTTGCGGAAAATAATAACATATAAATTTATCGCTATATGCAGCCTCTCGTTCAAATATTGTCAAATAGGGATTACCCTATTGGTAAGATTATCAATCAAGAGTTGGAGCATTCTGACTCCACCCATATTGCCGTAGCCTTCCTTAAGAGCTCTGGTATTAAGGTTATTCAGGATTCCCTAATGATGTCTCTTGAAAAAGGAGCTGAATTTGAACTTATAGTGGGATTAGATTTTAAAACTACTGATCCGATGGCTATGAAGTTCTTTATAGATCTGCATAGGCAAAATAAAAAAGTTCGTTTTTATTGCTACGGCGATAAAGGAGAAAACAAAACAGATATTGTGTTCCATCCTAAAATATATTTATTTCATAATCCTCAAGAAACAATTTCTATTATTGGAAGTACCAATCTTACTCAAGGTGGCCTAATGAGTAATTTTGAAGTAAACACTATATTCAACGAAAAGAATCCAGTTTACTATTCAAAATTAGAAGCAATATATAATTCTGTAAAATATACAGACTCCCTTTTTACACCTGATGAAGAGTATTTGTGTCAGTATTCAGACGTCTTTAAAGCTTTTGAAAAGAATGAAAAGTCAGCTAAGAAAGATAAGGGAATAAAGGAAACCTTCAAGCAGATAGCCAAGAAAGAAAAGTGTCTTCCTGGCACAATTCCTTCAATTAATTCTATGATTGTTTCTTGCTTAAGGGAGAATATGAAGAAAGGAATTAAAATCGTTCAAATTAAAGACATTTATTCTTATCTTGATGAATGTATAAAAAATCCGATGTTTAAGGGTAAGTATAAATTGGACACTTTCCACAATTCTATACGCGGTGAATTAAACCGCCACGAACTTAACAGTAAATCTGCTCTTTCTATGCAGTTGTACGAGAGAGTAGGAAAGGGACAATATGCCATTACCAAGAAAGGAGAAATGTACGAAGGACGTTAATTTATTTATTCAGACTATGACATTAAAAAATTTAGCAAAAAACGGTTTGCATATCGGAGGTACACTGACGAGCCTGTAAGCAAGGAAAATAGTATATCATGGATTTTGTGCTATTGGAACTGTTTTTAACGGAGCAGGAGGAAGTGACTCCAGCACATACTGGATTCTAAGAAAACCGTGTACAAAAGAAGAATTTGACAGAGCGGCTAAAGAATCTGTTCGTCAAGAATAATTATGAACCAGCAAACATCATTTACTTTAAGCCCACGATCCCGTGGCTTCCATCTGATAACGGATGAGGTACTTCGGCATCTTCCACAATTGCCGAAGACGGGACTACTCAACCTTTTCGTGCAGCATACCAGCTGCGCGTTGAGCATCTGTGAGAACTGGGATCTGGATGTAAGAGAGGATATGGAAACGATTTACGACAGGCTCGTGCCGGAGAATATGCCGGACTACCGACACGTCCTTGAGGGGGCCGATGATATGCCAGCTCACGCTAAGTGCATCATTACGGGCGTGAGCATCAACATTCCCATTACTGACGGGCGACTGAACCTCGGAACATGGCAAGGCATCTATCTCTGTGAATTCCGCAACGACGGTGGAGCACGGAGAGTGGTGGCTACGATTGTGGATGAATAAGACCTTGACAAAAATAGAAATGAAGCTTGCATATTACACCCGCATAAAATCCAGGTACCCAGTATTATGCACAATCATACAGAGAATGTTTTACTGTTCTATGATTGCCATGTTACTGAATCCAACCTCATGGCTATTCTTGACCACCCCAATTACAATGGTGACAGACCCGCAACTTTTAGCGTCCTGTTTATGTTTTGCCATGCTGTACTTGGTTCCATATCTTGTTATTGGTTGTGCAGTATGGTTTTCGCTAAGGAAAATGGCATGGCCGGTGCAGGCTATGTTGATATGTCTATCAGTGAATATAGTCATTCTTTCAGCTATATTACTTTTCGTTAACAAGACTATGATGCCAAGCGCCAGTGGACCTAAATGCTTGTCGCTATTGGTTCTCATTATTCCAGTGGCATCTGTTGTCGGATCGTTGCTATCTGCTGTTCCTATTTCGTATTATTGCAAACATTACTATCAAGAACTCACATAAACACATCTGACCAAATAGAATGAAGTGAGAATGCATAATAATTATTAGGCAATGAAAATACAAAGACTTATTCATAGATTTCGACGACACGCTTTACGACACGCACGGCAACAGTATGATAGCACTGAAAAAGCTCTTTGATGAGCGGCATTGGGAGAAGATCATGCCGTCCTACGAGGCGTTCAGAGATGCCTACTTTGCCACCAACGTTGATGTGTGGGCGAAATATGCCCACGGCGAGATAGTCCGTGACACGCTGATTGTGGAGCGCTATCGCAGGCCTGTAACAGAGATGGTGAAGGCTTGTGATGGCGACACGTCGTGGATAACGCCAGAGTGGTGCGTTGCGGCCAGTGACCGCTATGGAGACATCATTTCCCGTGAGACTGGTATCGTGCCGGGGGCAAACGAGCTATTGGATTATCTCAAGGGTAAGGGCTACCAGCTGCATATCTGCAGCAACGGCTTCCATGAGGTGCAGTACCGAAAATTGAAGTCAGCAGGATTGGAGGGCTATTTTTCAACTGTCATTCTCAGTGAGGATGCCGGTGCCAATAAACCTCGCAAGGAGTTCTTTGACTACGCCTTCGCCAAAACCGGTGCTCAGCGCGAGACAACCATCATGATTGGCGATCACTACGACACGGACATTGCCGGGGCCATCAACGCAGGGTTGGATACCATCTTCTTCAACCGATGGAATGTTGACCCAAAGACTTTGAATCAGCAACCAAACTACATCGTTGACAAGTTGGTGGAGATAGAAAAGATATTATAAGGATGTCTCATTAACATTACCTCTCTTACAATGATACTGAACACTGGTGCAAGAACCTATCAAGAAAAAACATAAAAACAGGCTGACGCGGTGTGGTGGCTGGCAGGAAACTCCTAACACCCTTCCCAACGAGATGCAAAGCTAGGGCACGAGGAGAACGTTCGTATTGAGGCTGCCATCTACCAGGCCATGTCCAATGACGAGTTTCTGTCCATCGACGAGATTAAGGCTATGCCATCAACCAGCGCATTCGTGAGAAGAACTATCAGCAAATGGTACAGCTTGTCCGCTCTATGGCACGAACCTTCAAACTTGAAGACCTCTCCACCGATGTCCGCAATGCCCTGCTTGATGTCGTTGTCGATTACACTTACGCACTTGACCGCCTTGACGATTATGACTACCAGCGTCTGATAATTCCTGAGAGTTCAACGGAATCCTATATATATAAGGTGAGGAAGATTGCCGACCAACTATAAAAAAGACTGGTCAAAATAAATCATTCGAATTATCCGCATTGTGTCTCACCTTAGTTTCATGATTTCCTCGCATCCGTCAAACACGGTGAAGTCCTTGATACCCGTCACGAGGGGCATGGACTGGTGGTTGAAGCGCACGAGGGCTGTGTGGGGATATTCCGAAGCCATGCGCTCAAAGGGAAAGCGGATGATGCCGGGCGTGTTGAAGCCTACGCCAAGTTCCAGAAGCACGAGACGGCTCTTGCCGTGCTGTTCCACAAATTCTTGATAGCGCCGGGCCTGCTCATCCCAGTGGTCGTCCTCTACAAAGCGGTCGTCAACACGCAGGTTGGGCACGAGCTTCTCGCCCGTCTCGGCATCACGCGGGATGAGGTCGGAGGGGATGTGGCAGTCCACCGTGGCGGCCATCATGCGGCACACCATCGCCTCGTTGGGATAGAGCCTCTTTGACCGTCCGCTCTCGGTCTGAAAGAGTCCGTAGTCGCCCTGGCAGGCAAAGATACGGTCTTCCTCGAAGCCACTCTTGGCAAACTGTGCATCGACATTGGTCGTGAAGACGAAATAGTCTTTTCCCTTGACAAGGCTGAGCAGCGTGCGGTAGAGCGGCAGACCGTCGGGACGGTAGCGGCAAAACCAGATATGGCGCGCCCAGCAAGCCCAGTACTCTTCCTCGGTCCTGAAGGGATAGAACGACGATGAGTAGAGGTCGGTGATGCCGTAGCGCTCTATCCACGGACGGAACTCGCGGCGGAAGTCGTCGCCGTCGTAGCTGATGCCAGCCGCCGTGGACAGCCCCGCGCCCGCTCCTATGAGCACGCCGTCGGCCTCGCTGAGCAGCTGGCGCACGTGGGCGATGCGCTCTTCCAAAGGCTGTATGGTCAGGCGGTGCTTCTCCGTTGGATTACTGAACGAGTTGTCGATAAATGTGGTCGTCCTCATTTTTGAAAGTGTTGAAAATGATGGTATCGATATTCTTCTTGGGATAGCTTCTTACGGTCTCCACGGCAATCTCAGCCGCACGCTGACGTGGGAAGTGGAAAACGCCTGTGGAGATGCAGCAAAACGCGATGGAGTGGAGGCCATAGTCCTCAGCGATGTCAAGGCAGGAGCGGTAGCACGAGGCCAGCTGCTCCTCCTGCTCTATTGTAGGTTGTCCGTCGGGAATGATGGGGCCGACGGTGTGGAAGACATATTTTGCCGGAAGGTTGAAGCCCGGCGTGATCTTGGCCGTACCAGTCGCCTCCTCGTGGCCCTGCGCCCTCATGATGCGGTAGCAGGCGTCACGCAGCTGGATGCCGGCGGCGGAGTGGATGGCGTTGTCGATGCATCTGTGCAGGGGGATGAAACAGCCGAGCAGCTCGCTGTTGGCGGCATTGACGATGGCGTCGACCTTAAGCCGAGTGATGTCGCCCTGCCACACCTGCAAGCCCTTGCCCTGCGGTTTCACGATACCCTTGTCGGCCATTTGCCATTGCAGCTCCCGGTCTTGCCGCCGCAGAAACTCCTCGGTGGCGGGCAGTGGCGGCCGCACGTTCATCAGGGCACGCATGAGCTCCTGCTTGCCCTTGAGGTCATGGGGTATAGCGAGACGCTGGCCGCTGTCGTTCATCAGACTGATGATGAGCATGTCGAGGTTGTCAAGCCTTGCTGTATCGTTCTCCGACATATCCGTTTGCTTCTGTGTTGTTGGTGAGGTCGTAGTGTTTGAAGAGGGGCGGCGTGGGCCTGAGGTCGTAATGGTCCATCAGCTCGATGTCCATCTTGAAATAAGCGAGTTTGTCGTAGCTGGTGTAGAGCCGGGGAAGCACAGGGTTGTGTTCATATATCCACCGCGCCGTGGCGTCGTCGACATCAAAGTCGGCCCGTCCGCTGCACTTCACAAACTCATTGTCCGCACTGGCCATGATCTCGATAAAGGGGTTGTCGTGCAACTGCTTGTACACCCACTTCTCGGGTGAGGTGGCAAAGTAGAGCGTGGTGCCCTCCTGCTTCATGATCTGAAACACACGGATGTGCGGCCGTCCGCCTTCGCAGGTGGCAAAGGCCACCTCAATATGCGACTTCAGAAAGTCCAAAGCTTGTTGTATCATCGTCTTGATTATATAAAAAAGGAGCGGCCAAACGACCGCCCCAAATCATCTTGCTTAGAATCCGATGGTGAAGCGCTCCTTGTGGTGAGCAGGCTTCTCCAACTCGTCGACCATGGCCACGGCGTAGTCCAGGACGGAGATGTGGCTGGAGTTGGTCTTCGGTTCGATGATGAGGTCGTCCTTGCCGAGGCGGAACTTGCCCGTGCGAGCGCCCTTCTCGTCGAAGGTGCCGGCAGGAGAGAAGAACACCCAGTCGAGGTCGTGCTCCTTCATCAGGTCGTTGAGGTAAAAGTCGCCCAAAGGACGCACACCGTCCATGATCTCGGCAGGGATGGCACCGGAATCAACCACACGCAGACCCGGCTTGACAAACAGCGTGCCGGCACCGCCGACAATGAGCAGACGACTCACGCCACTCTTCTTCACAGCCTCCACGATCTTGGGATAATTCACCTTGATGAGGTGTTTGATGTCGGGGTTGGTCCAACCGGGGTTGTAAGCAGAGATGAAAGCACCCTTGCCCTTGGCGATGTCGGCGATGGCATCGACGTTGGCAACATCCTCCTCCACAGCCGTGAGGTTGTCGTTCTTGGGCAACTTGGCGGCATGGCGCACCACTGCCGTTACCTTGTGACCACGGGAGAGCAACTCGTTGAGCACTGCTGAACCTACGAATCCTGTTGCACCGATTAAGACTACATTTGCCATAACTTGTATCCTCTCTGTATTTAATAGTGAATATTTTGTTTCTTACTTGACTGGTTGCCAACCTCTATGATTGTCTACCTGACTTGTTTGCGAGTGCAAAGTTATAACAAATATCCATACCCAGCAAGAAAGCACTTTTTAGTCTTATAGTTACCGTTTGTTAGGAATTGCATGCCTGCTGACTTCTTCAGAAACGACTTTAACAAGCATTAACCTAAAGGCATCTTCAAATGAGCTCACACTCGACGGTCATCTGCGCATAGGAAGCGTACAGATGCATAAAGACCTGCTGTTGCCAAACGACACCGCATCGGTGGTGATTTCTGGGAAATAGACCCAAAATCAATGAAGCTGCTGCTTTCAGGTAAGTCATACGACTATGGCAAGCCCAAATGGAATTTTGTGACCGACAAACTGCATGTTCCCAAAGATTACGAAGGACTGCGCATAGAGTATAATGGCGACAGTTTCGTCGATTACGTTAACGTCTCAGAGCAGTTTGAAATCTCTTACTATTGATACAAGGATGATCTTTCTTTAGCATCAAGCAAAAAAATATAGAGGTGTACCCCAATTTGTAACGTTCTTGTCGTACCTTTGCATTTGAACTCACAATGACTGATATGGAAACAAACGAACTCAACAACAAAATTGTCATATACCAATCAAAAGATGGACATACCCAACTTGACGTAAAGCTGGAAGGTGAAACGGTATGGTTGAACCGCCAGCAATTAGCAGAGCTATTTGACCGCGACGTCAAAACTATTGGCAAGCATATAAATAATGCCTTAAAGGAAGAACTAAATGACGGAATTGCAACTGTCGCAAAATTTGCGACAGTTCAAACAGAGGGCACTCGCCAAGTAACTCGAAACGTCGAATATTATAATCTTGATATGATTATTTCCGTTGGTTACCGTGTAAAGAGTAAACGCGGTGTTGAATTTAGACGTTGGGCAAACAGCGTTTTAAAAGACTATCTCATAAAGGGCTATGCCATCAACCAGCGCATTCGTGAGAAGAACTATCAGCAGATGGTCCAGCTAGTTCGTTCTATGGCTCGAACCGTCAAACTTGAAAATCTCACCACCGATGTCCGCAACGCACTTCTTGATGTCGTTGTCGATTACACTTTCGCTCTTGACCGTCTTGACGATTATGACTACCAACGACTGACTATTCCTGAGAGTTCTACGGAAGAGAATTTCCATGCCACTTATGAAGGAGCAATGAAGGTTCTTGAAGAGCTCCGTGAAAAGTTCGGCGGCAACGACCTCTTCGCTAATCAGAAGGACGACAGCTTTAAGAGCAGCATCGGACAGATATATCAGACTTTCGACGGTCAGGAACTCTATCCAACAGTAGAGGAGAAGGCCGCCATGCTCCTTTACCTCATTACCAAGAACCATAGTTTCAGTGACGGCAATAAGCGTATTGCCGCCACTCTGTTCCTTTGGTTTATGAATGAGAACGGCATTCTCTATGACGACATGCATAACAAGCGCATTGATGATGCCACACTCGTTGCTCTCACATTACTGATTGCTGAAAGCCGACCGGAGGAGAAGGACACAATGGTAAAGGTTGTCGTCAACTTGATAGGACACACCAGCCTATAGAATTTTCAATCCCATAGGCTGCGGAAGTACTTGCAGAACAAGCCAAGTCCATCCGCTATTTTTTACCATCTTTCTCCGTTAGAACAATATTATCCTGCATAAGAGCAAAAGCGTCTATCATCTTTTGGACTGTCTGATTCTACCGTTCTCATATCAAGTCCATCAGGACAGCCGTGTATATCTGCATCTTTAAATGCTCTAAGGCGAGGGACGATGAGCTTTGCAAGTATATTTCATCAAAAGTCAACTGTTAAGTATATCATTGATTAACTTATCACTTCTATCATAAATGTCACCCAACAGCCCAAGTTCAACAGCTTTGGCTCTTAATGCCGTATAAATTCTCATAAAGTTATGACCATGAGATCTGTCAAGTTTGTGATCCCCTTTTGATAATTCTGTCAGGTGGACATGGTGAGCATATTCATGAATAGGCACTCTATAGAGATCTCTCAAAATCTACTATGTCAAATGACATGATAAAAAAAGTTCCCAGTATGGAACGCTTTCCATATCCGGGAACTTTTATTTTGATGAATGCATTTATGTCAGCCTTTTATGACAGCTATAGGAGACAGGTGGACTTTGACCTTCACAAGATCCTGCTCTTCAGCAATAACCTCTTCAATATTTTTGTATGCCGATGCTGCCTCTTCCAAGTCCTTCTGGCAACGGATTGCGTGGACAATACCGAGACTGTCAAGCCGCTCCTTTTCTTTTTCGAGGTCAAGGGTGTGTACTGCCTCTGTACGGCTCATTGCACGGCCTGCACCATGCGAGCAGCTCATAAACGAGTCTGGATTGCCGAGTCCTTCTACGATGTAGCTGTTTGTACCTTGTGAGCCAGGGATAATTCCTATCTCACCAAGGCGTGCATGTGTCGCACCCTTGCGGTGAACGATACAATTCTCACCAAAGTGGTTCTCCCATGCCGCATAGTTATGGGCGATGTTTATCATCGGCTCAAACTCCGCATCCGGTATAGCGTCGGCAATGACTTCCTCTATCCGCTGCATCATCAGCCGGCGGTTGCACAAGCCGAATGCAATGCAGTATTCCATCTCGTTCCAATATTCCTTGAACAATGGATCACGTAACGGAATGAACGGCAGCATAATCTCAGACTTCACCGTTGAGAACCAACGGCGGTTAAGCATGTCAGCTTTCTCGTTGTAATAGTCTCCGACCTGCTTGCCAAGGTTACGTGAGCCGGAATGAATCATTATCCACATAAAGCCATCATCATCCTTCTGCAACTCTATGAAGTGGTTGCCGCCACCAAGGGTGCCAACCTGTTTGGTTGCCGAGACATAACGCCGCTTGACAATCTCCAGTTTGTCAATGTCGAAGCCTTGTGGCATGTACTTCTCGTCCTGAGCTTGTTTGTGATGCTCCTTTCCAAGCGGAATCTGCTTGCGGATACCTCGCATAATCTTCTTGCGCAATACCTCAGGCGTTACCATCTCGAATCTGATGTTAGTCTTTACAGCGCACATACCGCAGCCGATGTCCACTCCGACAGCATTAGGTATAACGACGCCATTGGTCGCAAGCACCGTGCCTATGGGCATGCCTTTACCTCCGTGAAGGTCAGGCATAAGCGCAACATGGTGATAGATGAACGGAAGCGAGCAGATATTTGTCACTTCCTTCCATGCATGCGCGTCGCACGTCCGTGCCCACATCTTTACGGGCGTGTCATTAATCATGAATTCTTGCATATCTGTCCATTTGTTTATATCCGACCAATATGGTCTGATTTCCGCTTGCAAAGTTAGCATGGCACTACGCAAGGTTTTTACGCAATTAGAAAAAAGTTATGGTAAAGCGATAAAAAAGTTCAGTTACGCAAATAGGTTTCGTAAAACTACACTATCTTTGCATACGAGAAACCAAAAACAAAGCAACAATGCCTGCAAACAAGAATGCGTTACTACGATACAAGACCATAGACAACTGCCTCCGAAACCGGCAGAGAAGGTGGACATTGCAAGACCTTGTCGATGCCTGCTCCGACGCACTGTATGACTTTGAGGGAATCCGCAAAGGAATATCAACCCGTTCCGTCCAGCTCGACATACAGATGATGCGCAGTGACAAGCTCGGCTACAATGCACCGATAGAAGTCTATGACCATAAATATTACAGGTATTCCAATCCGGACTTCTCAATAACGGAACTTCCGCTATCACAAACCGACTACGACAAACTTGCCGAGGCTGTTGACATGCTCCGTCAGTATGCAGACTTCGACTATTTCACCGAATTGTCGGATGTTATCGGCCGTTTGCAGGATACCCTTGCAATAGCAAGAAACAAGCGTGCGCCGATTGTGGACTTCGAGCGCAACAGCAACCTGATGGGCTTGAAGTTCCTCAATCCGCTCTACAACTATATTGCCAACAAGCAGACACTCACAATAAGTTACCAACCATTCAACAATCCTAAGCCAAAGGATTGGATTGTATGGCCATATCTGTTGAAGGAGTACCGCAACCGCTGGTTCCTTTTCTGCACAAGAGTAACAGACCATAAACTGTTCAACCTTGCTCTTGACCGCATGAAGTCGATTGAGCCAAACAAGGAAATACCATTTCAGGAAGACTCGCACTTCGACCCGTCAACTTTCTTCAAGGATGTCATTGGCGTAACCAAGACACGAAAGACTCCGCTTGAAACCGTCCGCTTCATAGCCAACAGCGAGCAAGCTCCATATATTGAAACCAAGCCAGTCCACAGCTCGCAGATGGTACTCGAAAGAAACGATGAAGATGGCACCGTACTTTTTCAATGCAAGGTCGTTCTTAATTTCGAGTTCTATGCCCTCATGCTCTCCTATGGCCCCGGCATAAGGATTATCTCCCCAAAATGCGCTGTCAAGACGATTAGAAAAATGCTAAACGATGCAGCCGAGCAATATAATCCGAAAAATAACGTATGACTGGGTAATGTATTGTAACAACCAACCATTAACTTTGCACACATAAAAGAAAATAAGAATGAAAGACTTTGCTGCTATAGACTTTGAGACAGCCAACTTCAAGCGGACAAGCGTCTGCTCCGTTGGAGTGGTCGTGGTCAGGAACGGAAAGAAAGTAGACCAGTTCTACTCTCTTATCCATCCCGAACCTGACTATTATAATTATGTATGCTCCAGAGTCAACGGACTCTGCCGTGAAGACACGGAGGAAGCGCCAATCTTCCCCGATGTCTGGAAACAGATTGAGCCAAAGATAGAAGGACTGCCACTGGTAGCCCACAACAAAGCTTTCGACGAGTCATGTCTCAAAGCAGTCTTCCGCATGTATCAGATGGACTACCCCGACTATCCATTCTATTGTACCCTCATAAAATCCCGTCAGGTATGGCCGGGCGGGCATCACAACCTCGACATCATCGCCGAGCGTTGCGGTTACGACCTTAAGAACCATCACCATGCCCTTGCCGATGCAGAGGCATGCGCAGCCATCGCTTTAAAGATTCTGTAAATGTCAACGAGATACATTTCAAATTCTGATCACTACAAAGAAGTTCTCTCACATGTCAAAGACGTGAAGGCTACTTTATGGATAGGTACTGCCGACATCAAGGACTTATACGTCGAAGTCGGCAAACAGAATTTGCCATTCCTAGGTTTGCTAGCCAAGCTCATAAACAAAGGAGTAGACGTGCGTCTCATCCATGCCAAGGAACCCGGTCAGGCATTCCGTGAAGACTTCGACAAATATCCGATTCTCTTCAACCGCCTTGAACGAGTTCTCTGTCCGCGTGTCCATTTCAAAATGATAGTCTTCGACTGCAAGGAAGTTTATGTTGGCAGCGCAAACCTTACAGGTGCGGGTATCGGAATGAAGAGTGAAACAACAAGAAACTTTGAGGCTGGCATTCTTACAGATGATCCTCAAATAGTCGATCAGGCTATGGATCAGTTCGACAGCGTTTGGAATGGTTCTATGTGCAAGAAGTGCAGACGCAAACAATATTGTGCTGACCCAATCTCAAATCTGTAGTTTTGGTTGATTTTCGACAAAAATAAAGAAAAAATGTAAATCTCAAGAAACATTAAATACAAAGCATTGTACTAATTATCATTGTGAACACTTGGGCAATAGCCAAAAGTTCATTACTTTTGCAACACGAGAACCTGCCAAGCCTCCTAATAATGCTTAAATCGGCGGGTCGTTTTATTTTTAGCAACGATACCATTACTTACAACACTACAAATCTAACAATTAGGCTGAGATGGTCAACATATTCATAGCATTCATGCTGCCTAAAGAAGCATCATCAGACATGGACAAGGTGGCCGAAGACGTGAAGGAGCTTTTCCTGCCCAACGGCAAGGATGAGAAGTTCTTTCATTGCACTATACTTTTTATCGGCAGGGTTGCAGAAGAATACATCCCTTTCATCCAAGAAAAGATGAAGTCCATCTCAGCAGACCAAAAGCCCATCACAATCGACATCGACAACATCGGCTATTTCTACAGCACAAAGAAAGACAGAATAAAGGTGCTTTATGCCAAATCCTCCGTCATGCCACCAGCCCTGAAAGAGCTATGCACTATGCTCTATGATACCATCGGCAAACCTCTTGAAGGCAAGACAACCCCACCCATCAATCTTGCGAGGATACACTTTACCATTACCAAACGCCTCAAGAGAAAGCTCTCGCGTGAGGACTTTGAAAGCATCAAGGAAAAAGTGCAACACTTCAACATCCCGGTTACAATAGACAACATCGGTCTGTATTATTGCAAGGACGCTGAACACAGATATTATAGGGAGATTAGCAGGTGCGATTTTCCAGCACCTGCACAATATTGATTGCAGGGAATGTAGAAATGCGTCGGATCGAGTAGGAGGCCATGACCCACCAAAAGATAGCAGCGTGCCGCGATAGGGTTCTCCCCTATCCCTTAAAAGATATGGACAAGACAAAGATTCTTTTCATCTGCCTGGGCAACATCAGCCGCTCACCGGCGGCAAACGCCATCATGCAGAAATACATCGACGACGCAGAATTGACGGACAAGTTCTACATCGACTCGGCTGGCATCGGCCCGTGGCATGTAGGCCAGCTGCCCGACAAGCGGA
>ERZ773245.656-NODE-656-length-33767-cov-4.358685_pt1 | contig 33767 bp, 28 predicted proteins | sample MGYA00580988_ERZ773245 | MGnify/ENA primary metagenome ERZ773245 (study PRJEB29015, sample SAMEA2737792) | human gut metagenome | biome: human gut; feature: human-associated habitat; material: faeces | place: China | collected 2012 ... | reverse complement strand
ATTTTATCATTTCTTCTGCTAAATCCATATCATCAGATAGGTCTGCAAAGCTGATTTCTGGTTCAATCATCCAAAACTCTGCTGCGTGTTTAACAGTATTTGAATTTTCTGCTCTAAAAGTTGGACCAAATGTATAAACATTTCTAAATGCAGCACTATATGTTTCAACATCTAATTGACCACTAACAGTTAGGTGAGCTGGCTTTCCAAAGAAATCTTTAGAAAAATCAACTTGTCCATCTTGAGTCATTGGAACATTTGCTAGATCAAATGAATTTACATTAAACATTTCTCCAGCACCTTCAGCATCACTTGATGTGATTAGGGGAGTATGAACATATACAAATCCTTTTTCCTGGAAGAATTTATGAATTGCATAAGACAAAACACTTCTTACTCTAAATACCGCATAAAATGTATTAGCACGAGGACGAAGATGAGAAATTGTTCTTAAATATTCAAATGTGTGTCTCTTTTTTTGTAGTGGATAGTCATTATCACAAACATTAAAAATTTTTACACTTTTTGCTTGAATTTCAAAAGGTTGTTTTGAGTTTGGTGTTAGCACAAGTTCACCAGTTACTTTAATTGATGAGCTTATTGTTAATTTTGACAATTCTTTAAAGTTAGGCAAATTGTCTGATATTACTACTTGTATATTTTTGAAAAATGAACCATCATTTAATTCTATAAATCCGAAGTTTTTAGAGGCTCTTATTGTACGAACCCATCCTTCTATTGTTATTTCTTTGTTTTCATATTCTTTTGTGTTTTTATATAAGTTTTTTACTACTAATTTTTCCATAATATGCCTCCATTGTTTTATTATGTGACTATTATACAAAATTATTAGTGAAATTGCAAGTTTTTTCTGATTGGGGACGGTTCCTTTTCCGAAAAAGAACCGTCCCCAATCAGAAATTTATCACAAAATAATACAAATTAATCCGCCACTACCCTCATTAACAATTCTTTCCAACGTTTCCTGAAGTTTAACTTGAGCTTCTTCTGGCATTTTAGCAAGTTTAGCTTGTAAACCTTCGTTAACAAGTTCGTGTAGGCTTTTACCAAAAATATTAGAATTCCAAATCTTTTGTGGGTCGCTCTCAAATCCTGAAAGTAGGTAATTAACTAATTCCTCAGACTGCTTTTCAGAGCCGACGATAGGAGAAACCTCTGTTTCAATATTGGCTTTAATAATGTGAAGGCTAGGAGCTGTAGCTTTTAGTTTAACACCAAATCTAGAGCCTTGTTTAACCATTTCTGGTTCTGCTAAAACTAGTTCATCTATTGAAGGTGTAACAATTCCATAACCTTTACGATTTACTTCATCTAAGGCTTCGGCAATTTTGTCATACTTTTTCTTGGTAGATGCAAGGGTGGTTATTATAGCGAAAAGATCGGCTTCATTAGTAATTGTAACACCTGTCATTTGTGTTAAAACTTGATAGAATAAATCTTCTTTTAGGGTGATGCTTACATTAATTTGACCTGTTCCAAGTTCTATGTTATCAATATTAGTTTTTGTAATTAGATTGGTACTATTAATCATATTACTACAATTAGATGCTTCTTTTAGAAGAGAGATATTATTAAATGCTCCTTTTACACTTTCAAATAATTCCTGTTTTAATGGATGAGAAATGTCCAAACCATTAATCCATTTAGGAAAAGAAAAATTAACTTGGCTAACTGGAAATTCATATAATATTTTAGAAAAAATATTTGTAATATCTGAAATATCAAGTTTAGCACAATTGATAGGGAGAACAGTTGAATCATATTTTTTACATAAATTAGCTGCTAGATTTTTAGTATCAGAATTTTCTGGATGTTCAGAGTTAAGTAAAATTATAAATGGTTTGTTAATTGCTTTTAACTCTGAAACGACACGTTCTTCGGCAGAAATATAGTCCTCTCTAGGAATTTCTGTAAAACTTCCATCTGTTGTAATTAAAATACCAATAGTAGAATGTTCTTCAATAACTTTTTTAGTTCCAATTTCAGCTGCTTGTTCAAATGGAATCTCGGTTTCAGACCAAGGAGTTTTAACCATTCTTGGTTTATCGTCTTCAAGATATCCAATACTATTTGGAACCAAATATCCAACACAATCTACAAGTCTTGTTTTTAATTTTAAATTATTATCTATTGTAATTTCAATTGCCTCATTTGGAACAAATTTTGGCTCTGTTGTCATAATTGTTTTTCCACCTGCACTTTGAGGGAGTTCATCTTTGGCACGTTCTTTTTTGTAGTCATTATTAATGTTTGGAATTACAAGTAAATCCATAAATTTCTTTATAAAAGTGGATTTTCCAGTTCTTACAGGTCCTACAACCCCAACATATATGTCACCTTGTGTTCTTTTTGCAATATCTTGGTATAATCCGAGATTTTCCATTTTTTTACCTCCTATGTACATTAAAAATAGTTGTACTTGCTTTTAGTAATTTATATGAAGGAGTTTTTAGTTTATGACATTATTAATTAAATAAAAACCAATAAGGTTGGTTATAACCTTATTGGTTTAGAATTATTTTCTTTTTTTGGTAATTGTTATAGCTAAAACTGCTAGTGTTATTAATGGTATATAAATTTTTAACATATTTTTATTTTTTCCAGTAGGAGGGATTATACTACCACCATTTGAAGATTCGCTAAAGTCTAATTCCTCTGCAGATTTGTAATTTTCGTTTAGATTTCCAGCTATAGCTACTACAGTTTGACTAGGTTTTGTAGTAGATTTATATTGCATTCTTTTTGCCGAATTATTTTTATATGTTAAAATTTCTGTTTCACCTCTGTATAAAGAATCATCAACATTAAGTTTTCCTAAAAGTTTACTTGCTTCAAAAGTTACTTGTATTTTACCATTTTGTAGTAATTCAAATCCTGAATTTTTTAAGTTTATATTAACTATAACTGCTTTTTGGGAGCTATTTTTAATAGCATTTAGTAATTTTGTCGAGAATAAATCTGGAAGAGAACGACCAACATTAGTAATATTTCTAGGAGTTGCTACCATTGGAATGCTAACTTTATCAGATAAATCTGTTGATATATTATTTTCACCAATTCCAATTGCAGATAATGTGCCATCATTATAGTCAAATCCTTTAGGAAGATATACTATCATTCTAATTTGCTCTGTATCTGTATATAGTGAAGAGTTGGTAATAGTAAGAGCATATCTTAATGTAACAGCACTTCCGTAAAGCATAGTTGGATCTAGGGAAGCTATTAAATCTGTTGGATTTTCAGATGGTGCAGATTCGGAAAATATTTTTGTACCATTACTTGCAGTAACATCCATATTTGTAATTGAAATAGCAGGTGTTAAACTATATATTGGAAGTTTCTTTAAGTAAATTTCTGGTCCTGAGTAATATACTTCCGTATATGTGCATTTGTGATGCTCATATATTGGAGTGCCATCATCGTTTTTTCCAATTTCTACATCCCATTCACTAGGATTATGTGGAGGGTCATATACAACTGTAATAGATGATTTTACTGTTATAGTATCTGTTAAAGAACTATTTTCAACAAGTTTTTTTGCATATTCTTTAAATTTAGCTACACTTGTTGCATCTTCTATTGACATATCTAAAGCTTGTAAATTTACAGTATTTGCATAATTAAAATATTCATTATTTAATTTGCCTTGTTCTGATCTGTGGTTTGTATCTGTTGTGGCAGAATAGCGCGTATTTACAATTTGTAGGTCTTTAGTAACAAATTGTTTAAATTCATTAATTATATTTTTTGACACATTTGAAATATTGTCAACTTTTTCTACATGGTTATTTTCATTATGGTTTTCAAATATATAAGAAAACATTTCTTTATCATTGTTGTCTAATCCTTCTTGAGATATAACCGAATAAATTTTTACTCCTTTATTTTCTAGGTTTAAGATTTTTTCCTTAGTTGATTTTGCAATTAATTGTAATCTTCTATTATTTTGTGCAATTAAGGCTGAATCATTAGAATTTGCAGCATAAAGAGCATGTGAGCTATCTCCATCTGATGTAGGTAAACCATCTGATAATAAAAATATATATCTATTTGCATCTTCTGGTTTGTCATTATTAGCAAATGATTCATAAGATTTATCTAATGCGCCAACAATGTTGGTATAGTATTGACTTATTTCTATATTACTTTTTAAAGCTTTAGATAATGTTTCACTATTATTTGTTAAACCCACATATCTATAATATTCTCCAGTAAATACAACTAGTCCAATATAAATATTTTTGCTTTCTGCAAGTAAGCTATTTATAATATTTTGAGCTACTTGTTTTTCGATATCAATTTTTTTCATATTTTTTTGAACTGTTTTACCATTTTCATTTACATTAACTGTTATTTCTTCATTCATACTGTCTGAACAGTCTAGTGCTAAAATAACCTGAGCCACACCATTTTTACCATCTTTAATTATTGTTGATGTATATTTTTCGGTGCTGTGTTCATAATCTTGGCTATTGTATCTTAATTTATTTTGCATTTTTTTAGCATCATTTACTGAATTTATATTGTTAATATCAGAAACCGTAACATCAGGGTATGTGTATGTAACAGTATAGTTATAAGTTCCGCCGCCCCATTGGCTTAATAGATCTGCAGAGTAGGTACCGTCACTACCAACATTTACTGTAAAAGCTCCTGAACCATCTTCTTTTGATACAGTAACTTTAACATCATCATAGTTAAGAGGTTGTGTTTTGGTATCTTCAGCGCCTAAAGTATTTCTACCGATAGTTGTATCATTTACAGAATCGATTACTTCTTGTACAGAACCTGTAAATCCACGAACTGTTACGTGTGGGCAGATAATAGATTGATCACTATTAGGTGCATCTGGGTGAGTTGGAGTTGAAGGGGTAGATGGGCTTCCTCCACCGCCACCACCGCCACCAGAAGGTGCTGGTGGAAATTCTCCGCCACCAAAACTCATACCATAGACAATTTGACCTTGAGTTCCTAAAAATGATGCTATTATTAAAATTATTAATATTTTTGTTAAATTTTTACATATTTTATTATTCATAGCATATCCTCCTTAGAAAGAACGGTTTTTACACTATTTCTATTATATAACAATTGTAAAAAAATGTCAATAAGTGCATAAATTGGAAGGCTTTCGGGGAATTAAAGAATATTTGACTAATTAATTTTGAAATGTTATACTAAGCATAGTAAATTTTTAACATAAAAAAGAAAGGAATATATGTAAATATGAAAATAATATACAATTCACAAGAAAGAGAAATTTCAAAAAATACTAGCATAAAAGAAGCATTTAAAGAAGAAATCGAAAAAAGTGAAATTCCAATTATTGGAGCAAAATATAATAATGAATATAAAAGGTTAGATTATGTTCTAGAAGAAGATGGAACTGTATCACTTGTAAATATTGCAACACAAGGTGGTATGAAAATATATAGAAGAACACTTATTTATATAATGGCAAAGGCATTTGATAAATTATATAAAGAGGCGAAAATAAGAGTAAATTATCAACTTGCATATTCAATGTTTTGTTCAATAGATAATATGGAAGTTACAACAGAGATTTTAACAAATGTAGAAAATGAAATGAGAAAAATTATAGCAGAAAACTTACCTATAATTCAAAAGAAATTAACAAGAAAAGAAGCGGAAGAGCTTTATGCAAAAGAAGATTCATCAAGAGGAAGATTGCAGTTAGATTTAGAAAATAATGAAGATATAAATATGTATTATTGTGAGGATTACTATAATTACATATATGAAGATATTGCAATAAGTACAGGAATTACAAAGATTTTTGACTTGGTTCAATATGATGATGGATTTTTATTAAGATACCCAAGCAGTAGCAATCCAAATACTTTGCCACCATACCAAGAAACAAAAAAATTACATTGGGCATTAGATGAATATAATGATATACATAAAATATTAGATGTAACAACAATTTATAAATTAAACAACATAATAAAACACGGAAATATAAAAAATCTAATAATGTTAGAAGAAGCCTTACATGAAAAGAAAATAGCTCAAATAGCTGATAAAATAGCTGAAAGAAAAAATGTAAAAATGGTTCTAATTGCAGGTCCATCATCATCAGGAAAAACAACATTTGCACAAAGATTAGGTTTGCAACTAAAAATAAATGGTTTAAAACCAATTACAATTTCAGTTGACAATTATTTTGTAGAAAGACCAGACACTCCAAAAGATGAAAATGGAGAATATGATTTTGAGAATATAGAAGCAATTGATTTAGAACTATTTAATAATCATCTAACAGCTTTATTAAATGGAGAAACAATAGAATGTCCTGAATTTGATTTTTCTGTTGGAACAAAAAGATATAAAGGAAAAACAATGCATTTGGCAGAAGATGAAATTCTAGTTATAGAAGGAATTCATTGTTTAAATGATAAATTAACATCACAAATACCAAAAGAAAATAAATATAAGGTTTATATTAGTGATTTAACAGTATTAAATATGGACAGATTAAATAGGATTTCAACAACAGATTCAAGATTGATAAGAAGAATTGTAAGAGACTATCAATTTAGAAATTATAGTGCAGAACATACTTTAGATTCTTGGCCAAAAGTAAATAGGGGAGAAAGAGTTAACATTTTCCCATACCAAGAAACAGCAGATAGTATGTTTAATACATCTTTAATTTATGAAATAGCAGCACTTAAAAATATTGCTTTACCTTTATTACAAGCTATAACACCAGATAAGAGAGAACACGCAGAAGCGGTTAGATTAATAAATATATTAAAATATTTTGAACCAATACCTTCAGAATATATACCAGCTAATTCATTGCTTAAAGAATTCTTAGGTGGAGGATATTTTGAGTATTAATTTTGAATTTGGGACGGTTCTTTTTGCGAAAAATGTTCCATTGGGACCGGGTCTTTTTGGGACATTTTGTAAAAGGAACCGTCCCCGTTTCGAAAAGAAAGGAAAAAATTATGCCAAGAAATTTTACAGTAATAGATGAAGAGTTTATATGCGAAAATTGTGGAAGAAAAGTGCCAAAGCTTGGGTATTCTTGCAGAAATCATTGCCCATATTGCTTACACTCAAAACATGTTGATATAAATCCAGGAGATAGGGAAGAAAATTGTCACGGAGATTTGGAGCCTATAGGGTTAGAAATTAGTAATAAAAAAGGATATGTTATTATTTTTAGATGCAAGAAATGTGGAGCAATTAGGAAAAATAAGGCTGCTGAAGATGATGATATGAGTTTGATTATAGAGCTTAGTAAAAAACACGAAGTATAAGTATGGTGTGTAAATATACTTGAATAAATTATGTAAATATAGTATAATATATAAGTTACTATAAACAATCAGAAAATACAATAAAAGCAGATTTATTTGGCTTATTTTAATGTATTTTCAAAAAATGCACATTGAAAAAATTATAAGGAGGATTTTTCATTATGAAAAACAAAATCAGAAACAAACGTGCACTTCGGTATTTAAATGGGATTAAGTGTGTAGAAAGTACAACACTTAATTCGGAAGGACCTGGAGCGGTTAGAATTCACTTAGTTCCTGCAAGAAAAGGAAAAAGAGCAATGCCTGCGATTGTCGTTTTGAATGGATGGAGATTAATAACATTAAATTCATCATGGACAATACTTCTTTCAATGTTTATTAGAGAGGTAAACAAATTTGAAGGAAAGGAAATCCTTGAAAACGATTTGAGAGAAATTGTAAGAAAAGTTTGTATTAGGATGCAGAAAATTTACCCATGTCATTTTAAAGCAAGGTTCAAAGCAGATCTTAATGAAATGCTGGGAACAATGATTGCGATTGCCAAAGGCGAAGAAGTAAAAAGCGATGTTAGTATGTCTATAATAGATTATGCTGACAAAATGTCCGGACCATTAAGAATGGATTTAATGGTTAGTGCGATGACTAAGGAGGGCAAGTGGAATTGCAACCAGAAATGCAAAATTTGCTATGCTGCTGGTCAGACACAGGCAGAGGTTCCAGAGTTAACTACAAACGACTGGAATGATATTTTAAATAAGCTTTGGAATGAAGCTTATGTGTCACAGGTAACCTTCACAGGCGGAGAACCAACAAGAAGAGAGGATTTGGTTGAATTAATAACGATGGCAAGAAGATTTGTGACTCGTTTGAATACAAATGGGTTAAAACTTGCCGATAAAAGTTATTGCCAAGATCTCTATGATGCGGACCTTGATTCTCTTCAAATTACATTCTATTCTTCAGATCCGGAGATTCACAATGAATTAGTTGGAATTGAAGGCGGATGGGAAAAGACTGTAGAAGGAATTAAAAATGCAATTGAAACAGGATTAAATGTAAGCATTAATACTCCTATTGTTTCAAACAATCAAGATTATGTTTCTACTTTGCAGTTTTTATATGAATTAGGTGTAATTTATGTAACCTGTTCAGGAGTTATCCCAACTGGAAATGCAACAACTGAAGAGTGCGAAAAAAGTGAGCTTACAGCTGCAGGATTAATACGAATTCTTAAAGAAGCAACAGAATATTGCGCTGAAAGTGGTATGGAAATTTCATTTACTTCTCCAGGGCAGGTTCCAGAAAGTATCTTAAGGGATATGAATTTAGAGGTTCCGTGCTGTGGTGCTTGCATTTCAAATATGGCAATTGCGCCTAATGGAAATGTTGTACCTTGCCAAAGCTGGTTGGGTGAAAATGCATCTTTGGGCAATATTTTATCTCTTAAGTGGGATGAAATTTGGGATTCTAGAAAGGCCAAAAAGATAAAGAAACAAGTTATAAAGAATAATTCAAACTGTCAATTTAGAAATGTTTTAAATGAAGGGAAATAAAAGATATGAAAAAAATCTTAAACGCAATCTTTACACTGGTTATTTTGTATGTTGGGATATTTACATTTTCAGCAGAAAAAGTAAATGCAGCAAATCCTGTAGATGAATTAAAAGATTATACAATAACTGTTGATGTCCGGAATGATGGAACATTAGATATTTCGTATGATCTGGTATGGCACGTTGTTGAAGATGATGGTGAACCTTTAACATATGTAGATTTTGGTATACCCAATAAGCACGTTGATGAAATAAAATCAAGAAGCCGTGAAACAATTGAAAAAATTGAGTATACAGATGACTATCACAATAGTGATGGCTCATATGTTAAGATTTTGTTGAAGGACAAGTATTATAAGGATGCCTATATTCATATGGCATTTTCAATTCATCAATCTTATATGTATAGAATATTAGATGATGAAAAGCAGATAAGATACAATTTTACTCCAGGTTGGTTTGATAGTATGAAGATTGACAAATTAACTTTGAGATGGAATGTGAATCAAGTTCAATCAGCAAGTAGCGGATATAATATGAATGGAAGCTATCTTGAATGGCAGAAGGAAAGCCTTAAAGAAGGAGAACATTTTCCAATAGAAGTATATTATGATTTACAAGCTTGGGATGTAAAAAAAGACGAACAAGCTAGTGACGATTCAGGTATAGGAGTTGGAGAAGTAATATTGATAGTTATTGTTGTGATTGTTGTTTTTATAGGAATTTTGGTAGTAATATTTGATGACTATGGCGGAGGCTCAGGATTTGGTGGAGGACACTATTATTCGAGTTGTGCTCATAGCTCTTGTGCACATAGTTCTTGTGCTTGTGCCTGCGCATGTGCGGGAGGAGGCAGAGCTGGCTGTTCACAAAAAGACTTTTATAAAGGAAGTGTTGATGTAAAAACACTAAATAAAGTTTTAAAAGAATCTAAATAGTTTTGTAATTGTGTATTTTCAAAACGGCCCTCGATTTTCGAGGGCCGTTTTGCTGCATATATTAAGGTTTTACTTTATTAAGAATGTCATTAAAAACAAGTTCTTTAATATAGGCAGGTGATTTTTTTGTACAAATTTCGATTTCAGTACCTAAGTGCTTGAAATAATCAGGAGTATTTTCGTACTGTGTGCAATTAAGAAGAATTAAATCTTCGATTTGTTTTGAATACTCAATTGCACTTTTTTTGTATAGGGTTTCAATTTTTGAAATATCGATGCTAATTGATGATTGGGATTCTGGAGGCAGCGCATTGAATTCGTCTAATGCATCTTTTAATTTATAAAAATTACTAGCCTCAGCTTTAATATCTAGCAGTTGTTGATACTTTCCAGAAAATTCTTGTGCTATTCTATCAGTTCCTTTTTCTTCGATTTGAAGAGGTTCATATTGACTTTCTCTTTGGGATTGTTCCTTTTTGGCTAAATCCAAAATAACGCGTAAAGCATTACTTAAAGCAATAAAACCATCATTCATATCATCAATTTGTTTTTGTTTATCTGATATTTCATCTTTTTGATTTTCTATTGTTATTCTGTTTTTTAAATGATTAATTGTAGCGATAATTGCAATTATAATAACAATGAAAATGGCCCCTGTGGCAAAAAAAGGATTGAAAGTACGAGGTTTGGATTCACGTTCAATTAAACGTTGTTCTTTTTCCTCAGCTTTAATTTCCTTGTTTTCGACGGAATGTACATATTTAACTAAATCTTTATAAGTAGAAGTAATCCACTCCGATTCAGTTCCATATTTGTTAAATCCGTCTGATATAATATCCCTCATATGTGATTCATCGAGAGATGTGTCATTTCCTAATTTTATAGAATAATATCCCTCAAACTGATCATAAAAAGAATAAGCAATAACTATTCCTTTTTGATTGTCTGAAAAAATATCATTATATAAATTATAGGCTAACATATCTGTTGAAGACTGAAAACATTCACCTTCTGTTGATAATTCAACATATAAATAGATATCATATTGTCTTAAAGTTGCTTCCGATGTTTCAATTATTGATAAATCACTTTTGTTTATAATAGATGATTCATCCGAAACACAAGGGTACTGTAGCATATGAGCTGCTACGCTAGTTTGAAGGTTTGTAGAAATTAGTACTAAAATGCATAAAAGAGTTGTTACTAAATACCGTCTTTTTTCTTTGTAACACATAAAATCTCCTTTCTGGAAAAAGTTTCCTTCGAATTATTATACTGCATTTTACATAAATTATATTATAATATAATTTACATAAAAAGTCAAAATATACTTGTGTAATTTAAACAAATATGATATATTTTAACCCTAATTAACGAAGGAGGTAATGTGTAATGAAAGTATATGTTATAAGACATGGTCAAACAGATTGGAATTTAGCAAAAAAGACACAAGGAAAGACTGATATAGAATTAAATGAAACAGGAATAGAACAGGCAAGAAAAGCAAAAGAAGAAATAAATAAATGCAATATAGATTTAATTTTTTGTTCGCCACTAAAAAGAGCAAGAAAAACAGCCGAAATAGTAAACGAAGATAAAAAGTGCAAAATTATATATAATAAAGCCTTAGAAGAACGTGGGTATGGAGATTTTGAGGGAAAAACTAAAGATGAAATAAAAGAAATGATTGAGAGCTGGGAGAAGATACACAATTATACAGAAAATTCTAATGAAAGAAACATTGAACCAATAAAAGATGTATGTGCTAGAGTGTGGAATTTTTTAGATGAAATAAAAAATAAAGAGCAGGAAAAAGATATTTTAATTGTAACTCACGCAGGAGTATGTAGAGCAATTAATGCCTATTTTAATGGAAAAGATGAAAATGGTATGATTGAGAGTGCTAAGATGGAAAATTGTGAGATAAGAGAGTTTGAATTTTAGGAGATATGTTGTAAATTAAAAAACAGGAGGTGTGTCGGTAACCTCCTGTTTTCCTTTTAAATTTCTCTTCTTAAATTACCATTTGTAAAATCTTTACCTTCAAAACGTTTACCATTTTTTACAGTATTAATAATATTATTAATTTCATCAATATTTTCATCCAAAATATCAATTCTAACAAAATCAACATTAAAATTATCAAAATCAATAGAAGTTGTTTTAGTATTATAAATTGTGCTAATAGTTTGTAAATTATCAGGAATAACTCTAAACAAAAATCCCATTCTGTCTTTTAGAAAATATTTATTATTCGAATTGCAAAGTTTTTTACAATCTTTATAACATTTGTTAGATTTACCTAAAACACAATAATTCATTGTCATAACAGGTATTTTTCCATAAACAATTAATTCATTATGTTCAAAAGGGTTATTACATAAATCTAAAATTCCATTTTCATCTAATTCTGGTGAAATTGTAACTGTCCCAAAATTTAATTTTTTTAAACTTTTTGAAGAAAATGCATTATATAAATTTAATGTATAATTTCCAACAATATCAAGGGTTTTATTGCTTTGAGGAAGTAGTTTTAATTGTGATAAATTAGATATAACAATACCTTTTATATTAAATTTATTTATAGTTTTTTCTATAATTTTTTTAGATAGCTCAATTTTAGGCTCTCGTATAATTGTTGGCATATAAATATATAAATTAAAATTATCTGAAAAATATTTTAAAGTATTATGATAGTTATCATTTATAAAATATTTTAAAGGTATGTATAATTTATCAACTTTTTCTAATTTCGAAAAATCTTGGTTTAAATCATTTAGTAATAGAGAAATTTGAGGCTTGTTATGTTTATTAGATTTTTCAGAAAAAGGCATATCTAATTTTAAATTTTGGCTATCTGTATGTTTAAAACTTTGAATTATTTTTTCTCTAATCATATTTATTCCAGTACGTCTAATATCATTTAATACAGAAACAGGGATAAATAGGTTATCATCTAAAGATATATCAAAATTTTCAAATTCGAATTCAGTATCTTGGGTTTTGTTGAATTTAGAAATTATAGTTTCTTTGGTTATGCTTGCCTTTTGGGCAATATCTGGAATATAGTCATAAACGTAATTTATTTTACAATTAAATTGCTTACAATATATTTGTCCTTTTATTTTTTGATTTTGTTTTATTTCCAAATTACAATCTAATTTATTTTTTATGTTTTCCTTTGAATAACTATTTTTGGCTTCATCAGAAAGGTTTTTATCAGCTATTTTATAAACCTTATCTCCAACATTTATATTTCCTTTCATCCTTCCAAAAGAAACAGTTTGGTTAAAACTAGCTTTTTTGATATTTTGATTTTTATCAAGCAATTCTGATACTGTATATTTAGTAGGTTCTTTTTCAAAAGTGATGGAATCTCCAACAGATAAATCGGTTTGAGCAGCTAAAGTTACAATACCTTTATTTTTGTTATATTTAGAAATTTTTCCCAAATATAGTCCCATATTATTTTGTTTTTCTTTAAATACAAGCTTACGATTTTCACTTGAATCTAGGTGTCCATCAGAAAATCCGCCTCTATTAAAGACTTGCATTAGCTTAATTTTATCACTATTTTCAATTTTGTATGTCTTTGTTTTATCTAAAGCTAAATCAATATATTTTCTATATATTTTTGTAACAGTTGCAACATATTCAGGGCTTTTCATTCTTCCTTCGATTTTAAAAGACGTAACACCTGCATCAATTAACATTGGTAGGTATTCTAAACTACATAAATCGCGAGTACTTAGTAAATAGCCTTTATCTAATTTTGAGGTTAATTTGTTTTGATTTTCTTCAATTAATTCATAAGGAAGTCTGCAAGTTTGTGCGCATTTTCCACGATTTCCGAGAACGTCCACCAATCATACTCGAAAATAAACATTGACCAGAATAAGAAATACAAAGTGCTCCGTGAATAAAGGCTTCTATTTCAATATCTGTATTTTTACAAATATATTGAATTTCCTCTAAAGAAAGTTCTCTTGATAACACCACTCTTTTAAATCCTAAATCTTTTAGTAGATTAACACCTTCTAAATTATGTATAGTCATTTGAGTACTTGCGTGTATTGGAAGGTTTGGAATTCTATGTATAAGCTCTGTTGCCAAACCTATGTCTTGAATTATTATTGCATCAATTCCAAATTTGTAAGCTTTTTTTGCAATATTAAATGCATCTTCAAATTCATTTTCCTTTATTAAAGTATTTAGTGTTAAATTAGTTTTTACATTTCTTAGTTTGGCATAATTTATTGCTTCTTCTAAGGTATTATCATCAAAATTTGAGGCAAAGGCTCTTGCTCCAAATGATTTTGCTCCAAAATATACTGCGTTTGCTCCGTTTTGTACGGCAGCTTTTAAACATTCGAAATCTCCAACAGGAGAAAGTAATTCTATCATTTTTTTCATTCCTTTTTTATTTAATGTAAACATTATACCACATTTTTGTAACCAAAGACAATGTTATTTCATAATATAAAGTAAATTAAAAAGGAGGTTTTTGTTATGCCAGAAAATAGTATAAATATGCAAGACAACAACAATCGTTGTTGCGGTGGATGTAATAATGGTGGATTTTTAAATGGATTATTTAGCGGTGGTAATGATAGTGAGATTTTGTTTTTTATAATTATCTTTTTACTTTTATTTACTAATTTTGGATGCTGCGGATGCGGTAGAGGTTAAACATAGAAATCCCGAAAAGAACAATCTTCTTAAATCTGTTCTTTTCGGGATGTTTTTTCAAACTTGTTTAATTAAAAATTATAGGTTATTTATTTCGTCAATTGATAGCTCAGTTATTTGATGAATTGTATTGACATCAAAACCTTGGGATTTCATTTTTCTTGCAATTTCGATTTTTGTGGATGTGCTGCCCTGTTTTAAACCACTTTCCAATCCTTTATCATATCCAGCAGCTTCGGTAGCTTTTGGGTCCATAATATATTTTTCACGTAGTTCTGCTAAACGTCTTTCATGTTCATCTTGACTTAATTCATCTAAAACTTCTTTTGCTTTTTTAATTTCTTTTAAAGATTCAAGTTCGTAATTACTAATTAAAATAGCAATACTTTTTTCTAAATCAATATAATCTGTGCCTGCTGTAATACTTTGAGCATACATTTTACTACAATAAAATTATATGGTGGGAAGCTTGAAATGTCAAGAAAAATCGTTCGACAAAGTTCGACACGACTCTTCTTAACTATATTTTAATTCTGATATATTACAAAAATATTACATTTATTTTACAAATGAATAACATTGCTAAAAAGAATTGAAAATGTACACAAAATATGATTGAATAATATTACAGGATGTGGTATGCGTTTTTTATCAATTACAAAACGAAAGGATGAAAAGAAATGAAAAATAAATTTAAGAAAAACAAAGGTATAACATTAATTGCGTTAGTAGTCACAATTGTGGTTTTGCTTATTTTAGCTGGTATTTCGATTAGTATGCTAACAGGGCAAAATGGAATTTTAAATAGGGCAAGCGAAGCAAAAGAAAAAACAGAAAAAGCTCAAGCAGATGAAGAAGAGACAATAAAAAATTACGAAAATATAATGAATGCATATGCAGATGGATTACCAATAGGAGAAGGAACAACGCCATATTTGCCTAATAATACTTTTACGAAAAAAGAAGGAGATTTAAACACAGGATTAGTAATACAAGATGCAAATCAAAATGAATATGTGTGGGTAGAAGTACCAACAACAATATATGATAATACAGAATATAATAGCAGTGGAGCAAAAAAGCCACAAAATAGCGAAGATTATACGAATATAGAAGCTTGTTTAAAGGAATATACAGCCAATTATGCAAATTCTAGTTACAGTGATACAAATTCAAGTTTTACTGAACAATATCAAGCTATGTTAAAAAGTGTGTATACAAATGGAGGATTTTGGATAGGAAGATATGAAGCAGGATTAGAAGAAGGAAAAGATCCTAGAACATCATATGTAGCAATATCAGCAAGTGACAAGCTAGTTGTAAAACCCAATATGTATCCATATAATTGGATAACAAGGGATGAAGCACAAATACTAGCACAAAAAATGGATTACGGAGATTGTAAAGGTAGTTTAATATTTGGAATACAATGGGATTTAACATTAAAATATATTGAGGAAAAGACTGTAGAAGCAGTAGAAGAAGCAAATAAAGATACAGTAAGAACAGATATAAAAAGTAAATTGACTTCAGATAGTAGAACAATAGGAAATTATTATAATTCAGCTTTTATATTAAATAGAGGAAAATTTGCAAAAAACGGAGCATTATCAAAATGGTTTGCTTATAACGATAACAGTGAATCAACAAAAGATTTGGTAGCAGAAAGCCAAAAGAAATCTCAAAGTTCATATGAAAACGGAATATTATTAACAACAGGAGCAACAGATGCTACAAAATTACAAAACATATATGATATAGCTGGAAATGTATGGGAATGGACATTAGAGTTCTACGATACTAGCGCTCCTTGTGTTAGCAGGGGTGGCAACTACGTTAACCTTGGTTCGGACAATCCTGCTAAGGACCGCTACAGCGACAATACTAGCTACTCTCTCAACATCGTTGGGTTCCGTGTCGGACTATGGAAGTAGCCCTGAGACCTGATGACGATGAACTAGAATAATAGAATACCAGTTTTAGAATAAAAAATATGAATAGGTAGGTGGGCCTGTAAATGGTATAATAATATGTAGGAAAATGGGATTTTTATGACAACAGGGGCATCAGAATCAACCAATTTACAAAATATATATGATATGGCTGGAAATGTTTTGGAATGGACAATTGAGACATCTGAAAAGAATCAGGAAAGATGTGTTTATAGAGGTGGATCGTTTGATGGTATTTCTAACAATATACCTGTTAGTTTAAGATATTATTTTTCAAATGATCATTTATATTATATAGTGTTGGTTTCCGCGTTACAATTTATTGACAAGATATTAAATTACAAACCTCCTAAAAAAGAAGGTTTTCCAAATATACCTCAAATGGCAGAAAAGTCATTTGAGGTTATTTTTATTGGATAAAGAAAGAATAGCAACAACTATTGCTATTTTTTCTTTTTTTTAGTACAATATAACCACAAAAAGAAAGAGAGTTGACCAAAAATGAACAAACAAGAATTACTTAAAGACTATAAAAATCAAGAGGACAAACTACTATTAGCAGTTGTACTAGACAAAATTGAATTTTGCAAAAACAAAAACAAAATAGAATGCACAGACTTCTTAAATCTAGCAGAACAAGACCTAGTAGACAAATTCTTAAAAAGAATAAATTTCAAAAATTACTATTTCTTTGGAGGAGCAGGAGAGGCAGAAAGAAAAATATTAATTGTGTATCCGGAAAAACTTACAGAGGAAATGACAAGAAAAAATCATTCGAAAATGATAAGTGTAATAAAAATCACATTACCTATAGCACTAGACGAAGAATATGATCATAGAAGATACCTTGGAGCTATAATGAAACTAGGTGTTGAAAGAGAAAAAGTAGGAGATATTTCAGTAAAATCTAAAGGCGCAGAAATTGTTATTAAAAATGAAGTACAAAAGTTTTTAATTCAAAATTTAGGGTCGTTAACTAGATTCTCATCAGCAGATATTGAGGTTATAGATATTGAAGATTTACAGGAAATTGAAGCTCAAAAAGTGGAATTTACTGAAATTGTTGCATCTTTAAGACTAGATAATATTGTTGCAAGTTTAGCAAGAACCTCTAGAAATAAAGCAGTTGATATGCTTGAACAAGAAAGAGTTTTTTTGAACTTTAAAAACGAAACAAAAGCTTCTAAATCAGTTAAAGTAGGAGATATTATTACTATTAGAGGAAAAGGAAGATTTGTATTTAAGGAGATATCTGGCAATACTAGAAAAGGTAGATTTGTGATTAAGATTGATAAATTTATATAAGGAGGTACTTTGATGAAAGGAATAGGAATAGGAGAGAGTGATTTTAAAGGATTACGTATAAAGGACAACTATTATATAGATAAAACACTATATATAAAGCACATAATAGATAATCAAAGTAGGGTTATCCTTGTAACAAGACCAAGAAGATTCGGAAAAACACTAAATATGAGCACATTAAGATATTTTTTTGATTGCGAAAAGAAGGATACTAGCAAGCTTTTCGAAGGTTTAAAAATAATGGAACAAGGAGAGAAATATACTTCAAAATTGGGAGCATATCCTTGTATTTATATTACATTAAAAGACGTTAGAGGTTCAAACCTAGAAGAAATGATGTTACTGTTTCAAACTGAATTAAATGAATTATTTATTGACCACGCAAACTTATTGAAAAGTGAAAAAATCTTTGATGTAGAAAAAGAAATGTTTAATACAATTTTAAACTTAAAAGGAAATAAAATTCAACTCCAAGGAGCAATAAAACTATTATCTAGAATGTTATATAGAGAATATGAAAAGCCGGTAATGTTATTTTTAGATGAATATGACGTTCCATTACAAAATGCATATGTTCAAGGATTTTATGATGAAGCAATTGAATTTTTTAGAACATTTTATGGTACAACATTTAAAGATAACCAATACATTGAAAAAACAGTATTAACAGGAGTTTCAAGAGTTGCTAAGGAAAGTATATTTAGTGGAGCTAATAATTTTAGAGTATATACAGTTTTAGATAATGAATTTGCAGAAGATTTTGGTATTACAGAAAATGAAATGGACAAAATTATACAAGATTTTAACATACAAGATGATAAAGAAGAAATCAAAAAATGGTATGATGGATACAAAATAGGCGATACTGAAGGTATATATAATCCTTGGAGTATATTAAATTATCTAACAGACAGAAAATTAATGCCATATTGGGTAAATACAAGTTCAAATGATTTAATAAAACTAATATTAAAAAATTCATCAACAATAAAAGAAAAAATTGAGGCATTATTGCGAGGGGAAGAAATAATAGTACCTGTAAACTTTGAAACAATTATAGTAGGAATTGAACAAAATGAGGATAACATTTGGGGACTTCTTTTAGGAACAGGATATTTAAAAATTACAGAAGTTGTAAATTTAGCGGAGAGCGTATATAAAGTGAAACTTCCAAATTATGAGATAAAAAATCTATTTGAAGGAATAATTAGAGATTGGTTTAGCAATAAAGTTATAGGAAATGACCTTCACTCTATTTTGAATGACTTAGTAACATTAAATCTGTACGAATTTGAAAGAAAGTTTATTGTACTTGTAAGGCAAATGTTTAGTTTTATGGATGTTGGGGAAAATACTGCCGAGAATTTTTACCACGCATTTGTTTTAGGAATGCTTGTAGGTTTAAAAGATACGTACTATGTAAATTCTAACCGTGAATCGGGATTTGGTAGATATGATATAATGCTAGAACCTAAAGATAAAAATGGCAATAGTTTTGTTATTGAATTTAAAGTTTTAGATGATTTATCAGAGAATACCATTGAACAAACTATTGAAAATGCTAAAAAACAAATCATAGACAAAAAATATGAGGACAATTTGATAGAAAGAGGATTTAAAAATATTACTAAGATGGTTTTTGCATTTAATGGCAAAGATGTTAAGATGATTAGTTTTTAATTTTATATTGGGTCCAAAAGGGTCGGTTCTTTTTGGTCCCGATTTTTTTGTCAATATCAAAAAACGAAAAAAGTTTCGCAAAAACTCTTGACAAAAATCAAAAATCATATATAATCTATACAAACACAAATTCGTAAAACGAAAATTTGGAGGTATAGAAAAATGATAACAAATTTACACATAAAAAATATAGGAATAATAGATGACATAGAAATAGATTTAGGAAAAGCTCTAAATGTACTAACAGGAGAAACAGGAGCAGGAAAAAGCTTAATAATAGGTTCATTAAATATAATATCTGGTGGAAGATTTTCAAAAGAAATGATAAGAAAAGGAGAAACAAACTCTTTTGTAGAAGTTGCCCTATATGAGCCAGAAAACGAAAATGCAATAGACGGAACAATAATAATATCAAGAGAAATAAATGTAAATGGCAAAAATATGTGTAAAATTAATGGAAGAATGGTAACAGTAAACGAATTAAAAGAGTTTATGAGAAAAATAATAGAAATACACGGACAAAATGATAGTCAAAACTTATTAGATAATAAGGAACATTTAAAATACTTAGACAATTTTATAGGAAAAGATATAAAAAGCTTGAAAGAAAAATACAAAGAACAATATGTAAGATATTTGGAAATAAAAAAAGAATTAAAAGAAAATTATGGAGATGAAAAAGAAAGACAAAGAAAGCTAGATTTACTAAAATATCAATTTCAAGAAATAGAAGAAGCGGGATTAGTAGATGGGGAAGAAGAAGAGCTAAGTAATAAACAAAAATTAATAGTAAATGCAGAAAAAATAGCAAAAACATTGCAAGAGGTTGATTTAGCTATTGGAGAAAATGCAATAGATATAATAAGTAACAGTATAAGAAATTTAGAAAAAATAGAAAGTTTTGATAGCAAATATCAAGAAACTGCAAATAACTTAAAAAGTGCGTATTACGAGTTACAAGAAGTGTCAAGAGATATAACAAATTATAAGGACGAAGTAGATTTTGATGAAAACGAACAAAAACAAATTGAAGAAAGGCTAGACCTAATATTTTCTCTAAAAAGAAAATATGGAAATTCAATAAAAGAGATTCTAGAATATAAAGAAGAAGTAGAAAAAGAAATATATAGAATTGATAATCTAGAAGAATATACAAATAACCTAAAAGAAGAGCAAAAAGATGTAACAAAAAAATTAGATAATTTGGCAGAAGAAATTCATAAATTAAGAGAGAAAAAAGCAATAGAATTATCAAAAGAAATAAATAAGAATTTACAAGATTTGGAAATGAAGAATGCAGTAGTAAATATTCATACAGATTATATTGAGGAAGAGTATTACGAAAACGGAAAAGATAAAGTGGTATTTTTCATAAAAACAAATGTTGGAGAAGATGAAAAAGAATTAAGCAAAATTGCATCAGGAGGAGAAATGTCAAGAATAATGCTTGCAATAAAAACAGTACTTGCTAAAACTGATAATACATCTGTTTTAATTTTTGATGAAATAGATACAGGAATAAGCGGAAAAGCAGCAAATGCTGTAGCAGAGAAATTATCAAAAATTGCTGAAAAACATCAGGTTTTATGTATATCGCATTTGCCAAATATAGCAGCGGTTGCAGATTACCATTATTTTATAAGCAAAAATATTGTAAATGATAGAACGGCAACATCTATAAAACAATTGAGCGAAAAAGAAAAAATAAGTGAAATTGCAAGAATATCTTCAGGAGAAATAAATGAAATAAGTTTAAAATATGCAGAAAAATTAAGGTTAAAGAAAGTGGCAGGATAATACAAATTGGTTAGAAAAGGTTGAAAAAAGCCTAAAAATGTTGTATTATATACAAAAAATATAACAGATAAAGGTGATAATATGCTAGAAAGAGTAAATGACACAAAAGATTTGAAAAAATTAACAGAAGAAGAAAAGAAAGAATTAGCTCAAGATATAAGAAAATACATAATAGAGGTAGTATCTGAAAATGGAGGACATTTAGCTTCAAATCTTGGTGTAGTTGAACTTACACTAGCATTAGAAAGTGTATTTGATGTAAACAAAGATAAAATAGTTTGGGATGTTGGGCATCAAACTTATATACACAAAATATTAAATGGAAGAAAAGAAGAACTAAAAAGTATAAGAAAGCTAAATGGAATAGCTGGTTTTCCAAAAACAAAAGAATCTGAAACAGATTGTTTTAATACAGGCCATAGTAGTACATCAATATCTGCTGCTATGGGAATGGCAAAAGCAAGAGATATAAAGAAAGAAAAACATTCGGTAATAGCAGTTATTGGAGATGGAGCCCTAACTGGAGGAATGGCATTAGAGGCATTAAACCATATAGGAAGTTCTAGAACTAATGTAATAGTTGTTTTAAATGACAATGAAATGAGTATATCTAAAAACATTGGTGGAATAAATATGCTTTTAAGTAAACTAAGAGCAAGAAAAATGTATGCTATATCTAATAAATCTGGAAAAAAAGTGTTAGAAAAAATACCATTTGTAGGTTCAAAAATAATTAAAATTATTCAAAGAATGAAACAAGGTATTAAACAATTAATTATACCAAAAATGTTTTTTGAGGATATAGGATTTAAGTATTTAGGACCAATAGATGGTCATAATATTGAAGATATGGAACTTATATTTAAGAGAGCAAAAGAGCTTGATGAACCAGTATTAATACACGTATTAACTAAAAAAGGAAAAGGATATACGCCTGCAGAAGATGAACCAGATAGATTTCATGCTACATCGCCTTTCTATATAGAAACAGGTAAGCCAAAGAAACAAAAAGGCAAGGACTATTCAAAAGCTTTTGGGGAAGAGCTTGTTAAAATTGCGAAAAAAAATAAAAAGGTAGTAGCAATTACAGCATCTATGAAAGATGGAACGGGTTTAACAAAATTTGCAGAAAAGTATCCAGATAGATTTTTTGATGTAGGAATAGCAGAACAACATGCATTAACCTTTGCAGCAGGACTTGCAAAAGAGGGAATGATACCATTTGTGCCAATATATTCTTCATTTTATCAAAGAGCTTATGACCAAGTAATTCACGATATTTGTATACAAAATTTACCAGTAATAATGTGTGTAGATAGAGCAGGGATTGTTGGAGCAGATGGAGAGACACACCAAGGAATTTTAGATTTATCATTTTTTAAAGTAATTCCAAACATAACAATAATGGCACCAAAAGACTTTAAGGAATTAGAAGATATGATGAATTTTGCTATAACTTTGAAGAAGCCAGTTGTAATAAGATATCCAAGAGGAGGAGAAGCAAAGGAAAAATTTATAACACATTCTCAAATACAATATAAAAGAAGCGATATTTTGACAATTGGAAATGATGTAACAATAGTGGCAATAGGAAATCAAGTGGCAAAGGCATTGAATGTATGTAGAAAATTAAAAGAAGAGGGAATAAATGCTGAGGTTATAAATGCGAGATTCTTAAAACCATTTGATAAATATACAGTTCTTAAATCTATTAATAAAACACATTTTGTTGTAACAATAGAGGACAATTCTTTAGTTGGTGGTTTAGGTGCAGAAGTGAAAGAATTAATAGCAGAAAGACGTATTTCAAACGTAATTGTAAGGAATTTTGGATATCCAGATGTATTTGTAGAACACGGAACACCACAAGAACTTGAGGAAATTTATAAATTAGATGAAAAATCTGTATTTAATTATATAACAAATGAAATTAAATATAAGAAGAGGACGAATAAAAATAATAAATTTAATAAGAAAAATAAAACAAAAAAATATGTTGATAATAAGGCTAATAAAAATATAGATGAAAGTCAAAATAAAATTGGCTAAAAACTAAATTTATGACTGTCCTTTATAAGAATTCAAAAGGGCAGTCATTTAATTTAAAAGATACATAATTTTTAGATATTGGATGATAAAAAGAAAGTTTATAACAAGCTAATGCTTGCCCATCTATTAAATCAGATTTTGAACCATACAAATCATCTCCAAGCAATGGATGATTAATTGAAGCAAAATGAACTCTAATTTGATGTGTTCGTCCAGTTTCTAACACACATTTAATTAAGGAAAAAGTATCATATTCCTTTAGTACCTCAAAATGTGTAATAGCCGGTTTTCCATTATTAGAAATACACCTTTCAATTATACTGTTTTCTTTTCTTGCAATTGGTTTATTTATAGTTCCTTTTTTTAAAGAAAGTTTACCACAAACAACAGCTAAGTATTCTTTCTTAAATGTTTTATTAGTCATTTGCTTTATTAAAGCTTCTTGTACATATTCATTTTTAGCAAATATAATTAATCCAGATGTATTTAGATCAAGTCTATTTACAGGCCTTATCTTTTTATGTAAGTTAATTTTATCAAAATAAAATTTTAAACCATTAGAAAGAGTATCATTAAAATGGCTAAAAGAAGGATGTACGGCTATTCCGGCAGGTTTATTTAGAATAATAAAAGAATCATCCTCATATATAATATTTAGGTTCATATTTGTAGGAATAATGTTGGAATTATCCTCTGGATAATTTAAGTCAATAGAAATTATATCGTTTTTATGTACAATATTTCTAGTATCAAATATTTGACCATTTACTTTTACTAGTTTATTATTTATCAATTTACTAAAAAGCCTAGATGAAATATCTAGATTTTGTCTTAAAATATTATTAACATTTTGGCTTTCTTTTTCTACTTTATAATTTAAAATCATAAATACTCCTTGTTGTTTTATTTATGTAAAAGTGTCCTATTAATTTAATAGAACACATAGGGTTACTATATATTGCTAAGTAGTAACAAATTATTCGTTGTTATCATTATTATAACGATTTCTATTTGGAACACTAGATGTATAGTAATAAACTAAAGCAATTATTGCAACAGCAGCAATTGCTAAAATTAACCAAATCCAAGTTGTAGAATTCATACCTAGAAGAGTGGTATCTGTCGTAGTAGCAGTTCTTCTAGCGGTATAGTTTCCTGAATTTGTATTTGTTGCCATAAAAGAATTGTTATTATTTGTCATTTCTGACGCGCCTTTTTCCATATTTTCAGTTACATTTTTTGCCGTGTTAGAAATATCTTTTGCAGTATTTTCTATACCGTTTTCAGCATTCCCAACGGCATCTCTAACAGAATTTGCAGCTTTTTCCATAGAATCTTTTACTTCATCTGTAGCAAATGTAAAAGTGGAGCTTAAAAGTATAACAATACTAAATAATAACAATCCAAACAAAAACTTTTTTTGCATAATTTTTATCCTCCTAAAAAAATAGTTTAAAATTAAACTTAATAATATTATTATTTTTTTAGGTTAAAATATACTATGAAAAAATTTGAAAAATAAAACAAGCAATAACAACTTATTGCTTGATAAAATTTAATTTTTACTTAATCTTATTAAAATTGCTATTGCAAAAAATATTAACAAAACACCAATTACTATTAAAGCTATATTTATAAGGTTAGTAATTGTTGAACTACCAGATGATTGACTATTTGAAACACTACTTATAGTAGAAGAACTTGAATTTGAAGAACTGTTAGATGTGTTTTGGAATAAGTTATTTGTATTAGTGTTTGTATTGCTTGTATTTGATGAATTTGTTGCAGTTGCAGAATTTGCTTGTGTTTGTGCATTTGGAGATGCAGCATTAGTTGTTGTATTTTCAGTTAAATTCAAATCGATACCATAGCAATAATTATATGAAAAGATTACTACCATAGTAAATAATAATATAGTTTTGATTAATTTTGACATAATTATTCCTCCTTAAGTTTTTTCATTTGATTTACAATAATAGTATAATATCACAAAAAAAGACATTTTGTCTATAATTTTTAGAAAAATTATAAAAATATGTTCTTAATAGTTGTAAAAACTAAATGTTTTTGATAAAATAACCAAAGAAATTAGGAGTGGTACAATGTATTCATTAGAAGAATTTGATAAAGCTAAAACTAAAATTTTAAGATATATATTATACAAGAAAAGAACTGAAAACGAGGTAAGGACAAAATTTAAAAATGATATAGACGAAGAAATGTTAGAAGATGCAATTGAATATTTAAAAGAAGCTAAATACATAGATGATGAAGATTATATTGAAAAGACAATAAATAATTTTAAAATATTAAAGAAAATGTCTATAATGGAATTAAAATATAAATTACAAGCAAAAGGATTAAATAAAGATTTAATAGAAGATTATATATATCAAAATAGAGACGAACTAATAGAGTATGAGATAAATTCAGCAGAAAAAATAATACTAAGAAAAGATCAAGAAAAGCCAGAAATAGTATCATATTTAATGAAAAAAGGGTATAAAAGAGATAATATAAATAAAGCATTTGAAAGGATAGAAAATTAGAAATAATGAAAAAAATATTGTTTTCAGCATATTCGCTAGATGTTGGAGGAATTGAAACGGCACTTATTACATTATTAAAAAACATAAAAAATGATTATGAAATAACATTGTGTTTAGAGAAAAAAGAAGGAATATTCTTAAATGAACTTCCTCAAAATGTAAAAATTATTACATACAAACCAAGTAATTTTAAAATAATGCCAATAAGAAAAATATTAAATTTTATAAAACAACAAATCTTTAAAATAAAATATAAAAATAAATTTTATTTTTCGGCTTGTTATGCGACCTACAGCTATTCTGCATCATTTGTTGCGAGAACAGCAAGCAAAAATAATGCTTTATGGGTACATAATGATTATATGAGTTTTTATGAAAATGATAAAAAAATATATAAAGAATTTTTTGAGAAGGTAAAAGCAAAGGATTTTAGCAAAATAGTTTTTGTATCAGAATATGATAAAAATGTATTTGTAAATAATTTTAAAGAATTAAAAGAAAAATGTTTATATTGTAATAATTTAATAGATTACAAGAAAATTGAACAAAAATCTAAAGATTCAAGTGGAAATTTTGAGCAAAAAGATAATATTGTTACATTTATAAATCTTGGGAGACACGATGAAAAGCAAAAAAAATTAAGTAGAATAATAGAGGCTACAAAAAAATTAAATGAAGAAGGTTATATATTTAGGGTAATATTTGTTGGAGATGGACCAGACAATGAAATGTACCAAAATCATGCAAAAGATATTCAAAATATAGAATTTTTAGGAAAAAAATCAAATCCATATCCATATTTAAAAAAATCGGACTGCCTAATTATGTCATCAGATTTTGAAGGATATCCAGTTGTATTTATAGAAAGTATGATACTAGGAAAGCCAATAATAACAACTAATGTGTCAGATAGCCAAAAAGATATAAAAGATAAATTCGGAATAGTTGTGGAAAGAAGTACAAAAGGTGTATATGAAGGAATGAAGAAATATTTAGATTGTGGATTTAATATGGAAAAATTTAATCCAGAAGAATTTAATAAAAATATAATAGAAAAGTTAAAACAAATTATAAGCTAAAATATTGGCAAAACAACAAAAAAGTTATATTATATATAGCAAATAAAAAATAAAGGAGACGATAATTAAAAAATGATAAGTTTTATTATACCAGCCTATAATGCAGGAAAAACAATAGGAAGAACTATAAAATCAATAACTAATCAAGAAGGAACATCAGTGGATTATGAGGTTATTGTAGTAGATGATGGATCTGATGATGACCTGAGAGAAAAAGTAAAAGAATTTAAAAGTGATGAAAGAATAAAATATTTTTATAAAGAAAATACTGGTGTATCAGATACAAGAAATTATGGAGTAAATCAGGCGATGGGAGAATACATAATTTTTGTGGATAGTGATGACTATATATCAAAAACATTACTTAGAGATATTGAACAATACATAAACCAGAAAATTGATTTAATAAAATGGAGACCAGTATTTGTAGATGAAGATGGGAATGTTTTGAGAAAAGAAGAAAGTAATTCTTTTAACAAAGTTTCAGGAGAGAAAGGTTTCAATTTATTATTTGGAAAAGATAATTTAATAGATTGTTTATGGAATTATGCTATAAAAAAAGAGCTAGTACTAGAATTTCCAAAAGGTATGTATCACGAAGATTTTGCAACAATGCCATTAATGATATTAAAAGCTAAAACAATGGTATCAATTAATAAATATGAGTATTATTATGTACAAAGCCAAAATAGTATAATGAGAAATCAAAATGAAGAAATGGAAAGAAAAAAATTGCAAGACAAATTAGTTCATTTTGATAATCTTTTAAAACAATCAAAGAAAATGCCATTGAAAAAAATGACTAAAGAAAATTTAGCAATATTTGCAACAAACTCTTTGCTTGCAGTTATACCAGATTTAGATGAGGAAAATAAAATTTGGTTTGAGAAAGAATTAAAATTGAGAAAAATTGCTAAAAATATAAAAATAAGAAGCTTTAAACAATTTATTAAAAGAATTATGTTAGAAGTAAAATATTAGTTAGGAGACTTTTATGATAGGAAGTATAATAATTTTAATAATCTTAATATTAATAAATGCATTTTTTGCATCTGCAGAAATTGCTTTTATTTCATTAAATGATGCAAAAATAGATATACAAGCAAAAGAAGGAAATAAAAAGGCTAAAAAAATTCAAAATATGCTTAAAAATCCTAGTAAATTTTTAGCTACAATTCAAATAGGAGTGACACTTGCAGGATTCTTATCAAGTGCGTTTGCATCAGATACATTTGCAGATAAATTAGCACCTGTATTAAATACATGGCTTCCAAGTTTATCAATTTCAACTTGGAAAAGCATATCAATAATAATAATTACAATAATTTTATCATATTTTACTTTAGTATTTGGGGAACTAGTACCAAAGAGAATTGCAATGAAATATTATGAAAAAGTATCATTTGCAAGTATAGGAATAATAAAAACAATTTCAGTTATAACAGCACCATTTGTTAAATTTTTAACATTTTCAACAAATATAGTATCAAAATTATTTGGAGTAACAGGGGAAGAGGAAGATAATGTTACAGAAGAAGAAATAAGAATGATGGTAGATGTTGGAGAGGAAAAAGGAACTATTGAAGAAGAAGAAAAAGAAATGATAAACAATGTATTTGAGTTTAATGACAAATTTGTATCAGAAATAATGGTTCCAAGAAATAAAATATTTGCGTTAGATATTGATATGACAATAGCAGAGGTTATAGAAAAATTGTCAGAAGATATGAGATATAGCAGAATTCCGGTGTATGATGAAAATATGGATAATATAAAGGGAATTATATATATAAAAGATCTTTTAATATCAAACAAAAATAAAAATTCAAAAATAAAATCTTTAGTAAAAGAAGCATATTTTGTATCTGAAACTAAAAGAGTAAATGAACTATTTCAAGAACTAAGAAAAGACAAAAAACAAATAGCAATTGTATTAGACGAATATGGTGGAACCGCTGGAATGGTTACGATGGAAGATATTTTAGAAGAAATTGTTGGAGAAATTTATGATGAATATGATAAAGAAACTGACAAATTCAAGAAAATAGATAATAATACATTTTTGTTTGATGCAAGTATCGCTTTATATGATGTAGAAAAATTTTTAGACATTGATATAGACGAAGAAGATGTAGATACATTAGGTGGATACCTAATAAAAAAATTAGACAGAATTCCAAAAGATGGCGAAAAGCCAATAGTGGAAACAGAAAAAGTAACATACAAAATAGAGAAAGTAAAAGACAGGAAAATTTTAAAAGTAAAAGCGTGCAAAAATTTTTAGAAATTTATATATAATGCTTGATAAGAAATAAAAAATATGATAAACTTAAAAACATCAAAAAAGAAAAGAAAGAGGGAAAGAAAATGCTAGATTCAATGGAAAAAATAGTTAACCTATGTAAAGCAAGAGGATATGTTTATCCTGGTTCAGATATATATGGTGGACTTTCAAATACATGGGATTACGGACCACTAGGAGTAGAATTAAAAAATAATATAAAAAAAGCTTGGATGAAAAAAATGGTACAAGAAAATAAATACAATGTTGGATTAGATAGTGCAATATTAATGAATCCACAAGTATGGGTAACAACAGGACATGTAGCAAGCTTTTCAGACCCTTTAATAGATTGTAAAGAATGCAAAACAAGACATAGAGCAGACAAATTAATAGAAGAATGGGCTGCAAAAAATGGAAAAGATGTAATAGCAGATGGATGGTCAGATGAAGAAACTGTAAAATATATAAATGACAACAACATAGTTTGTCCAAACTGTGGAAAATTAAATTATACATCAATTAGAAAATTCAACTTAATGTTCAAAACCTTCCAAGGTGTTACAGAAGATGCAAAATCTGAAATATATCTACGTCCAGAAACAGCACAAGGTATATTTGTAAACTTTAAAAATGTACTTAGAACAACAAGAAGAAAATTACCAATGGGAATATGCCAACAAGGTAAAGCATTCAGAAATGAAATAACACCAGGAAACTTCATATTCAGAACACGTGAGTTCGAACAAATGGAAATAGAATTTTTCTGTAAACCAGATACAGACTTAGAATGGCATGAATATTGGAAAGAATATTGCCACAACTTCTTAATATCACTTGGTGCAAAAGAAGAAGATGTAAGATTTAGAAACCATACAAAAGAAGAATTATCATTCTACAGTAAAGCAACTGCAGACATAGAATACAAGTTCCCATTTGGATGGGGAGAAGTTTGGGGAATTGCAGACAGAACAAACTACGACTTATCAAGACATATGGAAGCAACAAAACAAGACCTAACATACCAAGACCCAGACACAGGTGAAAAATATGTACCATTTGTAATTGAGCCTTCAGTAGGAGTAGATAGATTAATATTAATGTTCTTATGTAACGCATATGATGAACAAGAAATTACAGAAGGAGACACAAGAACAGTATTACATTTACATCCAGCTTTAGCTCCATATAAATTAGCAATTTTACCATTATCTAAAAAGTTATCTGCTAAAGCAGTGGAATTACACGAAAAATTATCAAAAACATTTATGTGTGATTATGACGAAGCAGGTTCAATTGGAAAACGTTATAGAAGAGAAGATGAAATTGGAACTCCATATTGTGTAACTGTTGATTTTGATACTTTAGAAGATAATCAAGTTACTGTTAGAGATAGAGATACAATGGAACAGGTTAGAATGCCAATTGATGAGATTGAAAATTGGATTAAAGAAAAAATTAATTTTTAGGTGAAATATAAAAACTATAAGATGATTTCAAAATATCTTATAGTTTTTTTCAAACTCATTTAAAGAATATTATAAAGTTTCAATTTCTTCAATTGGTAAATTAGTTAGTTCATAGATTTCATCTAATTTAAATCCTTTAGATTTTAATTTTTTTGCAATTTCTATGGACTTATTTTTTTCACCTTGTTTTAATCCTTTATCAAATCCAGCATCTTCAGTGGCTTTCTGGTCCATAATATATTTTTCTCTTAATTCTGCAAGACGTCTTGCGTGTTCATCTTGACTAATTTCCTCTAAAACCTCTTTGGCTTTTTTTATTTCTTTTTCAGACATATCTATCACCTTCGGATTCTTTATAAATTTTACCCATTTATCTAATATCGTATTTGTTGAATATTTTTCTAGCTTGGGTATTTCAATTATATAGATTTCGATTGCATCTGTCAAGATAACATTTCCATAATCTTCCTCTCTTAAATTCCATTTTGTAGTGTATTTCTTGATATTTTTTAAAGAATCTAATTCATAATCCGTTATTAAAATAGCAACACTTTTTTCTATGCTTGAATAATCCTTTCCAGGTGTTATACTTTTATTCATCATTCTACTTGCGTAAAATAATATTCTTTTTTCTGCATTTTTCTTGTCTACAACTTGCATTTCTATATCACAGTTTATGTTTTTTTCGATTTTAGCACGTATGTCTAAAATTCCTATTTTATCGTCCAATACGTCTTTATCTAATATTTTATCACCTTCTAATGTTAATTCTGTAATATTTTTCTTCATAATAGCACTAATTAAGCTTTTTGTAATATCTTCATTTCCTTTATATCCGAAAACTCTCTTGAATACATAGTCTATTTTTGGATTTAATAATTCTTTCTGTTCTGTATTTTTTATTTCTTCTTTTTCTATGATATATCACGACTCTTTTTTATAATTTTAATAAGTGGAAAAATCAAATTCAGTTTTTAGAATTAAATGAGTTTGAAAAAATCTTTATAAATTATATGACCAAAAGCTTGTAATGTCAGGGAAAATCGTTCGACACAATTCGACAAGTAGGAAGAGAAAATGTTTTTACGGTAATACAAAATATGAAATAAAATCCGATGTATTACGAAAATATTACAACAAAATAACATTTATATTACATTACAAGATGCAATTGAAAACGAACACAAAATGTGTTATATTTTAATTACAGGATGTAATATAAGTTTTTGTGGATTTATATTTATAATTGAAAGGATGAGAATAATGAGAGAAAAAGATTTTAAAAATCGAGGAATAACATTGATAGCACTTGTTGTGACTATTGTGGTTTTATTAATACTAGCAGGAATTTCAATAAGTATGCTAACAGGACAAAATGGGATTTTAAATAGAGCGGCAGAAGCTAAGGAAAAGACGGAAATATCAAGTAAAGAAGAACAAAGAAAATTAGCACAGGCAGAAGCATTAATGAATACTGAAAAAACAACATATAAAGGCATTACGTTACCAGATGGATTTGCTCCAACTAAAATAGATGGGGAAGATTCGTTTGATGATGGATTAGTTATAACAGATGGTTATGGAAATGAGTATGTTTGGGTGGAAGTGCCTAGAACGACAATAGTTTATCCAACAGCAGGATTAAATATAACAAGCTTTACAAATGACGAATATACAAAAATTGAAAATGATTTGCATACATATACAGCTGATTATAGAAATGGAACAAGTTATAGCGATGTTTATTATGAAGATAGCACGCCTGGATGGTTTGCAGATAGTTCTGCATATGATGCAGCAAAGAAAAAAATGTTAAAAAGTGTATACCAAAATGGTGGATTTTGGGTAGGAAGATATGAAGCTGGAATTGGGACAAATAGAACAGCAAAAGGAGAAGCAACAATTACACCATTATCTAAAGAAAATTTATATCCATATAATTATGTAACAAGAACACAAGCAAAAGTATTAGCAGAGCAAGTTGAATCAGGAAGTTATACAAGTAGTTTGATGTTTGGTGTGCAGTGGGATTTAGTATTAAAATATATTGAAACAAAAAAAGAAGCTACAGTTACAGATATAAAAACGAAGTTAAACTCTAATAGCATATCAATTGGAAATTATAATAATAATCAATGGAATATAACAAATGCAAATGCGAAATATTCAACAAATTCAGGAAGCAGTTTTTCAGCATGTCCATATTCTAAAACTTCGAATGCAAGTGTATTATTAACAACAGGTGCAGATGAAAGTTTTTCATTAATGAATATATATGATATAGCAGGAAATGTATGGGAGTGGACATTAGAAAAGACTTCTCACGGCTACTCTCCTTGTGCTGGCAGGGGAGGAAGCTGCTATGACAATGGCTCGTACACTCCAGCTAGTAACCGTGGCGGTAGCACTACTTCCGACAGTTTCGACAACCTCGGTTTCCGTGTTTCACTTTATTAGCACTGAGTCCTGCTAGCGATAAACTAGAAAGATAGAGTATTAGTTTTAAATAACAAAACAAAAAGGGCGAGCCCTACCGGGTTCGTCCTTTTTGTTTTATGTAAACGCATTGTGAGCTTATATGAAATAAAAAGACGAACAAAACGAAAGGATGGTAAAATGAAATTTTTAGAAATGGTAGAGGCATTGCAGCAAGAAGAAAAAATAAAAATAAAATAATATTAGTCAAATGTGGAGTATTTTTTGTAGCGATTGGAAGAGATGCAGTACTACTACATAAAATCTTAGATTTAAATGTAATATGCATAAAGCCAGGTATATGTAAAGTTGGAGTACCAATACAAAACTGTATAAAATATACTGACAAATTGGAGAAAAATGGATATGGTTATATTTTATATGATTATAACAGCAAAACTAAAAAGACAGAAGAAAAATACATATATGATGGCAAAGCAAACAATGAAACAGCAAAAAACTTAGTGTGTAGAGAATGCAAATATTACCGAAAACAATGTCCATATGACAGCATCTATATTTTTGATATTTTAGAAGAAAGAAAACGAAAACAAGAGGAATTAAAAAATGAGCCAACAGAAGGATGAATTAATATTAATACCAAAATATGAAAAATATATGGAATATATGTTACAAGT
>ERZ773245.650-NODE-650-length-33928-cov-4.963245_pt1 | contig 33928 bp, 32 predicted proteins | sample MGYA00580988_ERZ773245 | MGnify/ENA primary metagenome ERZ773245 (study PRJEB29015, sample SAMEA2737792) | human gut metagenome | biome: human gut; feature: human-associated habitat; material: faeces | place: China | collected 2012 ... | reverse complement strand
GGCGGGCACGCTCCAGCTCTGCCAGTTCGTCCGCCAGCCGGTCTTGTTCCTTGATCCGCTCATACAGCTTACGGTTTTTGATAGCGATCACCCGGTTATAATAGAAAACACCTGCCAGCAGCAACGTCAGAACCAGGCAGATGCCAAGGGCAAAAAGGAAGTAATGGAAGTTGCGTTCCTTCTCCGCGATATGCTTTTCCACCTCATACCGGGTGCGCAATTCGTCGAAACGGGCGTTGACTTCCACATTCTTCAGGCTGTCATTCGTAGCGATGATTTCATCAAATAGTCGAAAAGCGTCGTCGATGCATCCCATCCGGGCAAGTATCTCCATCTTTATCTTCCGGGTGGCGTTGAGGTCGAAGTCCGATTCCGGAACTTCCACTGCGGCACTGTCTATTGCGGCAAGCGCCTTGCTATAATTTCCCCGTGACTGGAATATCAGCGCCCTTGCCCGTGCCAGTTCATATTTTGAGATATTGTTGTTGACGATGCCGTCCAGCTTAGCGAGGTACTCTCCAGCCTTGTCATAGTCTTTTGTATCTATGTAGGTATTCATCAATGCCACATAGAGGTTTCCCCATGCTTCCGGTTGCTCTCTTCCGGCGGCTTTCTCAAATCGCGCGATGGCTTTTCGGTATTCGGGCACGAGTTTCAATATCTCATCATATTGGGCTTGCGCCCGAAGCGAACTGCATAAGAATGCGTAGGCTTGTGTCAGGATATTGTCGTATCCCGAAACTTCCCATAGCAGGCTGATGCATTCCCTAAAACAGTCTTCTTCCTCTTTCCATCTGTCCTGCACATTATAGGTGATGGCTGTGGCATAGAGCGCTGTCGCCATTCCCGCCTTGTCCTTCCGTTCCTTGGCACGGTCGAACATCAGTTGCGCTTCTTCCGCCGCGTGTGTATAATCTCCTTTCAGATTGTAGGCGGTGATAAGCTGCATGTGTATCTGATAATAGAGTCTCCATTGTTCGTGCTTGATATAGAAATCGAGGTAGGCGGGAGCTTTCTGAATGATTTGTTCGTACTCGTTTCTGTTTATATGGGAGATGATGAGGTTTCCATATACCATTCCCTGCATTTTTGTGTTTCCCTGTCTGATGGCTTCGGCTTCCGCCTGGTCGAACACGGTGAGCAAGGTATCCATTTTCCGGTCGTCGGCAATTTCGGACATATATAGATAGTACAATCGGTTGTACGACCTCAGTTTATCGATGCCTTCGGAATGCTCGATCACTTGGCGTAAGGAGTCCTTTTGGTGTTGAAGGTTATTTTGCGCCGCGACAGGTGTCAGGTATAAAAGGGCTGCGCATAAGATTATCAGGTAAGTTTTATACTTCATCTTTGTTGTGTGTTAAAGTTAATATGATTTGGGAAAGTTGACAAGGGTACCAGTTGACGAGGGGACAAGGTTCCATGCGGTATCGAAGCATTGCGCAGCCCCTTGTTCCCTTGTCAACTCGTTAACTTGTTTCCTTCCTTTCTTTAGAGTCCTTCTATATCTTTAATGGGTAAACCCGTCACTTGGTGGATGATCTCAGAGGAGATATTCAAAGATTTCATTGTTCGGGCATTCTCTATATTTCTTTCTTCTCTACCTTTTTCCTTGCCTTCTTCCCTGCCCTCTTCTCTACCCTCCTGCACACCTTTCTGCCAGCCTTCCTGCACACCTTTCTGCCAGCCCTCCTGTCTGCCTTCCTGTCTGCCTTCTTCTCTGCCTTCCTCTGCCGCCGTACTCAGCACATCGTTCTGAATCATCACGGCATTGATATGTTCGTCATACGCCAGTTGTTCCGCCCTGTCCATATTGTAATAAATCAGTTTGCGGCGTGCCTCTTCCAATCCGGGAGCTTTCGTATCGGGGCGGATGATGCCGGTTTTCAGATACTCTATCCACTCCTCAAGCGGGGTGACGGCTACTTTATTGAACTCATTCACCCGTATCAGGAAGTATTCAGGAAAGATTTCGGCAGGAAGCTTGCGCACGATAGCATCTTTCTCTTTGGTGGTGACCTCAAGAAAATCGCCCGTATGCACACCTACAAAGGAATTCTGACCGTGGTACAAGTAATCGTTTCCCTTGCCAATGTCGAAATAGAGAATGCTGACGGAGTACACTTTCTTCACTTCCGAGTAAAGTTCTCCCAGTTCGATATGCTCCGTGATAGCCTTGGCAACACCGAAGAGGATGCGTTCCAGATAATATATTTCTCGCGTGTTCTGCACCTCTACGATGATGATTTCATCCTTGCTATTACGCGCCTTGATGTCCACGCGATTGAACTTTTCGTTTTCACGCTGCTGGTTGCCCTCGCTTTCCAGTATCTCGACGATGCGGATAGGCTCGCCCAGCAATACGGTGAGGAAACCTTCGAGCACACCAAAGTTGGCCTTGTTGCGAAGCAAACGCTTAACGGCCCAATCAAAACGTATATATCTGTCTTTCTGTTCCATGACTTTCTGTTTTTGGTCTTTTCAATTATCTACAAAGGTAAGCATTATTTCTGTTGCAAACGTGTTGGAAAGCAATAAATTATTTCATTCTTTTTCGGGTTATGAATTAGCTCACCACAGAGTATCACAGAGCTTAATCAATTTGAAATCAAAAGAATAGAACTCTGTGCTACTCTGTGTTGCTCTGTGGTGAAAAATAAAACAAAGAAAAGTCGGAAAAACCGGCCCGAATACTTGACTTCGCCTTTCGGATGTAGTATCTTTGTGGAGCTTTAAAAAACTGAATTTTAATAGTAAATCTAAAACCTTGGCAAATGGCAAAACTGATTCTTTCTTTCTCCGAATTGGCCGGCATGTATTTCCCCGGTTGCTCCACTCCGAAAAATGCGGTAAGATCTTTACAAAGAAGCATCAAAAGGTGTACAAATCTGTCGACCGCTTTAGCCGAAACAGGCTACCAGCCTTACAATCATCGCTGGCTCTCTCCCAAGCAATACGGACTGATAATAGAGAACCTGGGCGATCCTTTCCCCGAATAATAACAGACAAAAAGCAGAAAAGGCGGTGATTCCAACAAGGAATTACCGCCTTTTTTTGTTGATATTTATCAGATACGGGCTCAAAAAGAGGCTTTTTACGTTTTTAATAAACGTTGAGCACGTTCTTTAAAAACGTCCCCGTTATTCTTTAAAAACGAATAAGAAGAAGCTGAACAAAGCTGAAAAACACTCACAATTTGTCCGGATTTAAGACTGTGAGATATTTTATTTCACTCTTTCACACCTTCACTCCAGTATAAATTAAATTCAACAATTACTTCTTAGTATTATACAGTTTGTACCTTTTGCACTTCCCCGGGTTGCCGATGTCGCGGATGCCGGTGAACTCGAAGTCGTAGACTTCCCCGGAGGAGGAGGCGACGGAAAGGCTGAGGTCTTTCAAAGGCTTATCCACTTCCTGATTAAACAGCCTTTCCGGCTGCAACAGATAGCGATAGACCGCCTTTTCGGGGGCGGGCTGCCAGGGCCGAAAGTTGTGGTACGTCACCGTTGCTGTGGGGTCGGCCTGCATCACCTCGGTGAGGTCTATTTCCAGCAGCACCATCTGGTGGACGAAGGTGAACGTAAGCTCGCGCCGGGTCGCCGCATCGAGTTCGCGGCGGCACACCATGAGGTCGGCGGCAGCGTATTTCTCATGGGTGCTTTGGTCGGCGGGTATCGGCCAGCGTCTGATAAAGGGGGCAAAGTATACATCAGCATCCCAATTGGTGGGAAGGATGTACTGAGTGCCAGTGCCATCATCCGCATTAATCTTCATGCCCGGCTGATAGGGATAGTAGGCGTAGTACCTGCTATTCTTTCCTTCGTACCACAGGGATTGCCCGTCGGGGTTCTTCCATACCAGTTTGCCGCTTTCGTCGGTAAGCACGAAAAGCAGGTTGACATAGGGTACAACGTCTCTTTCCCGGCTCACGTAGACCCCGATGCTGTCGCCTACGGTGAAAGTCGTCTTATAGCCCACGTCCATCGTGCGGGTGGACAGGTCGCCGTCAGAGACAAAACCTGCGTCCGCCACCTGCACGGTGAGGGGGAGGCGGGCGCCTTCTTCTTCGGCCGCCACTGTGGACGGAAACTCGTCCTGCGTGCAGCTCCATAGCGCCGCTGCAGGCAAGAGGCCCAGCAACAGGCGCAGTGTGTGGTATTGTTTTTTTTCTTTCATATCTTCTTTTCTCTTTATAAATATACAGTTAAAAGGCAATGACAGCCCGGACTCGGCAGGTGGTTTCTTTATTTCCGCGGCTGAGCGAGATTATATCTTTCTTTGCAACAAATTCGGCATTCTTTTCTTCAAATCCGACATACCAGGCATAATCCTTATCATAAATAGAACTTGTCCAATATGCGGCCGTAAAATTCTGCGCACCGGGGATCCAGTTCAACTGCGTCTTAATATTCTTTTTTACATAGGGCTTATCCTGCCCGCCAGAAGCACTTCCGCCAGAAGCACCTGCCGGTGCTTCGAGCTTGCAGCCGAACAGATTTTCCGCAATGTCCCACCATTGCCCGACGGAGGGAAGATACCAACCGGAAGACTTTTCGGGAGCAGCGTATGGCTTCGTATAGTCCGTTTTTCCGTATTGGCAGGCTTGGTAGAAGGCTTCGTATTCTGTACCTTTCAGTGCCTCTACTTCGCCTTTTCCGACTTCGTTTATCACTTTTTGGGTGGCTTCGTAACCGAATATGAATTTCTTGCAGGCGATAAAGGTGGTGAGTGCGTCGTTCTCCATACCGACTATGTTGCTCCCCCGGACTCCCCATTCCCATTCATTCGTGCCGGGCTCTGCGCAGACGGTGACGGCTACCGCATAGCCCCGCTTCCAACCCTTGTTCTTTTCCATCTGGCTCATCCGGTTCCTGTCAGCCTGGAAGACGATGCCGATGACTTTCTTCCCTTCCGTGGGAGCGATGTCCAGCCACCCTTCCGTGCCATCTGAGTACCGGCGGTAGCCGCCATCACTCCAGGTGCCGTCGCTGTAATAGTAATCGAACGGCTTGAGGTCTTGCGCCCGGTAACCTTTTTGAGGTTCCTTGCGGTATATATCCTTCTCTTCGGTGTTCCATTCGTCGACGTCCTCGTAGCGCACCACGGAGAGCCCGTCTTTCATCACCGTGATGTTGTAGACGTATTTCTTGCCCGGCTCCAGGCTAAGCTCGTTGTCGTCTTGGGGCGTATAGTAAAACCAGCCCTTTTGAATGGTGTAGACTTTGAGGAACGGTACGCCTTTGGTGAGTACCTGCGGCACAAGCAATGCCCGGAAACTTTTTATGAAACCGGAGGCGGGGCGGGGCAATGCATTCATATACAGGCTGTCTTCGTTTGTTCTGTAAGGGAGGGGCTCCACCGTTCCGTCTGTGGGGTTTATCTTGCCCGAAGTATATGTTTTTGCCCCCCATTCGTCAGAAAAGTGGTTATGAATACTTACCTTCAGTTTGCTCAGGTCACTGACGTCGGCTTCCGTCACTCCGTCGCCGATTTTGACGTTCACCACCACTTTGGCGGGGAGGTGGCGGAAGGTGATTTCCGGGTTGCCGAAAGCGACTTCGGTTTCCTTTGCCAGCAGGAAGTCGCTCTTGTAGTAGTTCTCATTGGCACTCTGTCCTTTCTCCATAGTGAACGTTTCCGGCAGTTTATCGGAATAGGGATACCATGCCACCACGGTTTTCTTGTCACCGGAGCCGCTCCAGCGAGGGATTTCCTCGCCGGGGGCTACTGTGAGTTTTCCGTTAGCATCGGCTATGTATTTATAGCACTTGCCGTCCAGTTGCACTCCTACTTCTTCGCCGCTGTTCCAAGTGTTATCTGTGGTGGCGCGGCTCTGCACGTGGCCTGCTACCCGGACGGTCAGTTCCACGGGGCTGCCTGCGATCTGTTCGTCCGCCGGGGCGATGTCGTCCGTGCAGGCGGTCAGCCAAATGGCGGCTGACAGTTGGCAAAGGACGAACAGGAGGACAGACAGGTAACCCTGTCTGTTCCGTCTCCGGTAGTGGTCCGTTCGGACTGTTGGTTTGTCTGTTATTTTGTTCTTCATATTTTGCTTCTTTTATCGGTTTTATGGTTGGTTACTTTCCTTGCCGGTTGGCTGTTTCTTTTTGTCGGCCGGCTGTTGTGTCAATCCAGAAAGGCTCCGCCATCTATGGGGTTGTCTCCGCCTTCCCAATCTTTAATGTCGGCGAGCTTGATGGTGAGTTCAGTATCGTTCACCGTTATATTATAGGTATAAGAATGACCCGGGGCAAATTCGCGCACGTTGTTGTTGGCGGAGTTCTCGGGAAAATCGATTGTTCCCGCGTAATCCACACCGCCCATGGCGATTTTAATATCTGCACTATTTGCCTGTTGCGGGAAGACGATCAGCGTAGAGGACATTCCGTCTGCACTATAGGGAACCGACAGGTTTAAACTTCCTGTTCCCGTCGCCGTCATCTTCGCCTCGCCTGTGCCGGCATCGAATGTTCCCTCCAATGCGAGCGCACCGATGGTGTACGCAAGTTCGCTGAGCGAGGCGATACCGCTGCCCGGCAAGAAGTTGAGCACGAGGCGGCTCATGCAATGACGGAACTGGAACTTCACATTTGGGTTCGCAGAGCTACCTGTGGCGGTGGCGAAGAGGTAGTCGAACTTTGCCTGTCCTTCCGGTGTCTGTTCATCGGCAGTGATGGTTTTAGAAAGGATGCCGTCTGTGCCCGGAGCCGTGCCGTTAGCCCCGTTGTAGGGATAGTAGGCGGCAAAGCTGACATCTGCCTTGTCCTGGAAGAAAATCGTGTCCCGCTGCGTCTTGCCCGCTGGGGTAAAATCTCCGTTTACCGCTGCGCTGTACTTTACATTCGTGTACTTCGTGTTGCCCTGTGACGTGGTCGAGATGCCGATGGCGTCGTCCGCTGCCCATGCTGTGTTTGCCGCGCGGGTAGCCATTGCGTCGATGCCGGACATGATACGTGCTGCCACGGGTGCGTTATCCACTACGTTATCACTCTCTTTTTCGCATCCTCCGAAGAGGGTGGCCGCCGCTGCCATAAGAGCGACGAACCGGATTTGGTTTACTGTTTTCATAACTACTGTTGTTTTAATGTGTGTATTCATTCTTTAATTTGTTATTTGGTTATTGATTACATATTCGTGTCCACGTCGCCGCCGTCGCCGTTGCCCGGTTTCCAGTCGATAATGGTTCCGTCCGGTTTTGTACCCACGGGAGCGTAAAGGCTGCCCGTAACACCCAGCGGGGTGAGTTTGTCCGCGTTAAAGTGGCGGAAGATGTCGGTCACGTCGGTAGTGGTTTCAATCCGGTGGTTGTCGGAGAAAGTGAGGGTTGTCACGATCTGTTGTTTCGCTTCCTCAATGATGCCTATGATCCATACGTTGGCGCTGAGTTTGTCGCCTTTGCGGAGAAAGGAGAGCATTACGGAGGCGGAATTGCCTATTACCTCACCCGTCCGCAGGTTTATCGACGCTGTCACGCCGTCCAGACGGGCTTTGATGTCGGTGATGCGTTCCGGGGCGCCGTCGGTGATGGTGAGCGTGAAGCGCACTTCACGCATCCGTTGCTGCATGGCGAGGGTTACCCGTGCTGTGTCGTCGGCAACCACATGAGTCGTTGCCACGCCGGAAAAGAGGACGCCCGCATCGGGAACGAGCAGCGTGCCGTCTGTTCCGGTGCTGACCGTGGCGATGCCACCATTTGCGCTGACGCCTGCCGGGAGGTTATAGGCAAGCACTTCCACGTTGCCCGGTTCAAAAAGTCCTGGCATTATGAACGTTGTCGCGTTTGCCGTGTTCGTCGTGCCGGATACTTCGACAAGGTATTCGGCGGGAACCTCTACGCCTTCGCCGCGTTGCGACCATTCTGTAAGCCCCATCACAATGCCGTGATTGGGGTGCGGTGTGTTGTAGATCGGATCTTTGACATCGCAGCTTGCGAGGAGCAGTACCGATCCTAAGAATAATACAATCTTTTTCATATTTTGCGTTTTTAGAGTTTCCTACTTGCTGTTTCCCAATGTCCATATCAGGCTGATACCTGCCTGTGTGGGTCCGAAGAAGCTTTTGGTTTTGTCGCGCTCTTTCGATACACGCACACCGTCCGTCATGCCGAAGCTGTCGTATTTAGAGCGGGTATAGCCCAGACCGAGGTTAAAATCTACCGAGAACTTACGGGAGAGGTAAAGCTGGTAGCCTACCGTTACACCCGCGCTCCACAGCGTACCTTGATAGCCGGTATCTTTTGAGAAAAGCCTGCCGAGGGGATACTTATATATATTGTATTCCCCGTAGCTGCCCGATGCACCCACGTAGAGGCGTTTATTACGTAGTAGATACCAGCGCACTTCCGGGTTCAGGAGCCATACTTTTTGCACATTATCGCTACTACTGCCCCACCAACTCAGGCTACCGTCCAGTTTAATGCCCCAGTTGCGGTTCACCTGCCATTCCACACCGAGCGTGGGGAGCAGGAAGGCGTCATACAAAAGGTTGGTGCGCAGAGCGAAGCCGCAGGATTTCGTAAGAAATGTTTTGGCTGTTACCGGAGTTTCCGGTTCGGATGTCTGTCCTGCCACCTGTTTTTCTTCGGGCGTTTGTCCCCTTACCTGTTCCGTTTCAGACTCTCGTTCTGTCACTTGTTCCGGCTCGTTCACCGCAGGTGATGCAGGTTCTACACAGTCGGGAACGTAGCCCACAGCGGGTATTTCAGTTTCAGACTGTCGTGTCGTTATAACGGGAATGTGTAGCGTCACTACCACCATATCCTTATTAGTATGGTATGCACGCGCATAATTGGCAGTGATGAAATTAGATTCTTTCAATCCTTTGCGCGTAATCAATTCCGATTTCACGCGATTGGCACGTAGGAATGCTGTCATCAGGTTCTCTTTTGTCGTCGGTAGCGAGGCGCAATAACCGTCCACATAGACGGGCATCTCTCCGGCAGTTATTTGCGTGCGATGCTCGTCCACCAGCGCATAAAGCCGTGCAAGCTCCGCTTCGTTGCCCCGGAGAATCAGTATGTCTTTGCCCGGCAAAAAGCGGAAAGTAACAATCGTATCCGTCGTGCCCGCGGATGATTGCGCAAAAGAATTTCCGATTGCCGCCACTCCCCAGACAAAGAGAGCCAATAGAATTTTGTGTAACTGTTTCATAGGTTTATTTATTATATGTGTGTTATATATAATAGGTAATCTCTATCCGTGACGCCTCTTTCTTAGTGTCAGTCATGCTGTTATCGGCTTTCTTTTCCGTAGTAGACGATTTAACGGCCTCTGAGAATTCGGGAGATTTAACGACTTCCGACAAATCAGTCTTAACCACCTTTTCGATCATTTCCTTTTCGATGCGTGTTCTTTCCAGTTGTTTGGCCAAGCCGTCTTGTTCACGGATGCTCTTTGCAATATAATAGTTACACTTATGCTCTATCCTCCGGCAATACAAAAAGATGCAAGTCACAATTGCCAACGAGCAAAAGACAAACCCTAAAGCGATAAGAAAGATGTAATCATTCATAGCTGTTGTTTTTGTTGCAAATTACATGATTTACAAGCGGAAAGACATTGCATTTTGTCCCAACTTTATTGCATTTTGTCCTTTTCTGCTATTCGCTCAATACTTCAAAACATCAAAAAAGCACGGATTCATCGAGATTTTTTAAATATCCTACCCTACAAGCTGATAATAGAGAACCTGAACGATTCATTCTCTGAATGATGACAGACAAAAAACAGGAAAGGCTGTAATTTCTCACTGGAATTACAGCCTTTCCTGCTTTTTTGTCAAATCTGGACTTAAAAGAGTCCTTTTACGTTTTTAATAAAAGTTGGGCACATTTACGGTCTGATACGTGGTCTGGTTTTAATCATCAAAAAAACGACTTTAGATTCTACGATAAACTTCATCAAATGGTACTCTGCACCGTTCTCCCCAGATTCCTTTATTTCCGTCCCGTATTCCACAGGGGATAACCATATTTATTTCAGTACCATGAGGCAATTTCAGTATCCTTTTTAGCCGACGGCTATCCAAACCTTCCAGAGGACAAGTGTCATACCCTTCGTTTGCCATAGCAATCATAAACGTTTGGGCAGCAAGTGCACAAGATTTATGGGCAGTCACGCGCATATCATTTTCGGAGACTTCGAGCATCATCGGGCGGAAAATGCTGATGATATTAACCAGTAGTTTTCTGAATAATCCCAAAATTCCAAAGAAACGGGCATAAACAAACGGCATCAATTTGCCATAGTATAATTCCCGGTCTTTGATGCGTTTGGCCTGACGCTCTTTCGGACTGTAACGCCGGATATTCTCCCGCTCGAAATCAAGTACAAACCGCGCATGTTTCCTGTACCAATCACGCCGCACCACGAAAACAACGATTTGTGAAGCTGTAGAAGTAGCTTTCTGATCGAGACAGGCTCTTGAAACCTTTGCCAGCAATTCGGGCTGAGTGATATGATAGAACTCCCACAACTGCATATCCGAGCTGTTGGGAGCTAATGTTGCCAATTCCAGACAATGTTTTATTCTTTCCGGATCTATCAGTTTTGTTCTGTCATACGCTCGCACAGAGCGACGATAATGGAGGACTTCGTCTAAATTCATAATGCTGTAAAATGTTATAATACTATTATACTTTTCCTTAGAGCTAAAAAACTTCAAGATACTCATAGAATTAATTCTATAGTATAAGATTAAAACAGCCCCATAAGCTAATTGTTCCTCAACTAACCGGACTTTTCGTGTAATCAGAATGATCGATGTGCTGTATATCACTAATTCGTGATGAGATATTTAATTACGATGTCCTGTACTCATTCGGTGAACATCCTATAATACGCTTAAATGCTTTACTGAAATATTGTGGATATTGATATCCCAAAGCGTAGGCTACATCGCTGACTGATTTGTTCGGGTCTGCAAGCAATTCTTTTGCCGTATCCATTGTTTTTGTCAGAATATATTCCTGAGCAGAAGAACCAGTCTCCTTCTTAATCATATCTCCAAAATAATTTGCAGACAGATGCAGTTGATCTGCACAATAAGCCACGGTCGGCGTACCGAATTTCGAGGGTTTGTCCGACATGAAATAGTCGTTCAGCAACGCTTCGAAAGAACTAAGTGCATCTTTGTTCTCCTTTTTACGGGTAATGAACTGCCGGTCATAGAAACGGATGCAGTAGTTTAACAGCAATTCAATGGCCGAAGCGATAATCAGCTTGCTATGCTTGTCCGTTGCTCCCTTGATCTCCTCGTCGATTTTCATCATACAATCTATCACGGTCTGCCGTTCCTGTTTAGAGAGGTGCAATGCCTCATTAACGGCATAGGAAAAGAACGTGTAATCCTGCATGTGGCGGCCAAGCGGTGTACCGTGTAACAATTCGGGTTGAAATGTCAACCACCAACCTTTGGGTTGGAATGGCTCTCCTGTATCATCGTTGCCGATAATCTGTCCCGGAGCGGCGAATACCAGTGTCTCTTCCTGAAAATCATAGAATTTACGGCCATACTTTATCACATCGGCGCACTTGATGTCCTTCAGATAAATGACATAGAAACCTATGTTTTTACAGACATGGTGCAACGGTTTGATTTTGGAAGCGTCGATTACGCTTACCAACGGATGGGGAGTTTCTATACCCAGAAAATCATTGTAATCCTTGATCGTATTCAGCTTTATAATCTTCTCCATAACAGTGGATTTCATTGTTTTTACGCAAATATATAAAATATCTTCGGGCGATCTGTTTCAACCTGTAATAATTATACGTGAAACCGTAATTTATACCCTATGGAACTTTCGGATAGCCCGTAATTTTGCATCATGGAAAAATAAATAGAAAAAAGAACAGTGATACAAATGAATAATTCCGGACTTATGACTATTGATATGTTCAATAAATTGACGGGACATGAAACGCTGCATCCGCAGATTTGCATGATTGATCTGTCGAAAACAAATTTGAGTGAGGATATTCGGATAATGTGTGATTTTTACGGGTTACTATATTACAACTCTCCCAAGCAGAGCAAAGCGTCGGAAAAGGAATGGTTACGGCTGATTTATCCCGGTGAGGTGGTCGAGATACCCTCGAAGCAACACTGGCATGCCGACCACTATTCGGGTGTGCTTTTCCATCCCAACCTGTTGTGCGACACATCGCTTGAAAACCGTATCGAAACCTATCCGAAACGCTGCCGTTGCCGGGGTGCACTGACAGAGCACGAACAACAAATTATAACCGATAACCTGCAGGAGATCGGTGAAGAATTGCACCATGCCATCGACCGTTATAGTGCATCGATCATCGCCTCACACATCGAACTGCTACTTAACTACTGCGTACGCTTTTGCAGTCAATAAAATAAAGAAGATGCAGCAAATCCGTAAAAATTATCCTTCAAACCGTAATTCATGATCGGTCGAAGCGAAAATTCCAGCCTAATTTTGCATCAGATAAAAACAGAAAATATAAAATGATAGAGATTATGAAAATAAAAACGAGAATTAGGACGACGCTGATCTGTATCCTTTTCGGATATGGAATCGCAGCCGCCCAAAACCCCAAAATGGAACAAGTTATGAACAGTAAACGGAAACACATTGCAGAGGTCGCCGCCCTTACGGGTAAGGGAGACCTCGATAAACTGAAACCCGCTCTTACCAACGGATTAAATGACGGAATGACCGTGGGTGAACTCAAGGAAGTGATGGTACACGCCTATGCCTATTGCGGTTTTCCACGTGCCTTGCGCGGACTACAAACCCTTGTTGCGGTACTCGATGAACGGAAAGCAAAAGGTATCGAAGATAACCAGGGTCGTGAAGCATCGCCGATAACTGATATCCGCAGCAAGTACGAACGCGGGCGTGATATTCTTGCCGAGATTTCGGGTGTTCCGGCAGATGCGCCGAAAGCCAATTATGCTGTACTGGCTCCGGAAATCGAAGTATTCCTGAAAGAGCACCTCTTTGCTGACCTTTTTGAGCGGGATGTCCTGACATACGCCGAACGGGAACTGGCGACCGTTGCCGTGATCGCCTCTTTGGGCAAAGGCGTAGAGCCGATGCTAAAAGGGCACATGGGTATCGCACTGAATGTGGGCATAACACCGGATGAATTACGTGGTGTGCTGGCCATCATCGAAAAAAATATCGGTCGCAGCGAGGCTGATGCCGGCAAACTAATATTGAACGAACTGCTACAAAGTAAAGGATTAATCGCTGATTCCCAAGCCCCGGCCGTGGCAGTGGAGAATGGCGTAAAGAAGCAGAAGGTAACGTTCCACAACCGTTTCCTTATTGATGTGGTTGGCGATCTTTATTTCCCTGCAAACTACGACCCTGCAAAGAAATATACTGCCATCATCGTCGGTCATCCTTTCGGTGGTGTCAAGGAACAGACTTCGGGACTACATGCCCGTAAGTTGGCGGAACTCGGTTATGTGACATTGGCTTTCGATGCTTCCTATTATGGTGAGAGTGGCGGTTATCCACGTCGTATCGAGTCGCCCGAGGTGCGGGTGGAAGATTTCAGCGCAGCGGTCGACTTCCTTACAAACCATCCGGCTGTTGATGCCGATAAGATTGGTGTCATCGGTATCTGTGGCGGAGGATGTTATTCCGTCAGCGCAGCGCAGATAGACCATCGCATCAAGGCGCTGGCAACTATCAGTATGTACGACATGGGACGTGCTCGCCGTCAGGGTGTGGGCGATTCCCAGACGTATGAACAACGTATGGCAATTCTCGATGAGATCGGTCGCCAGCGCACGGCGGAATATGGCGGAGCTACACGTAAGGACATCCGTGCCCTACCCGAAAAAGTAGATGAAAACACACCGAAGTTTGCCATTGACTTCCTCGATTACTATGACAATCCGGAGCGTGGCCAGCATCCCAACTCTACGGGCTATTACTCCTACACGAGTCTTGCACCGATGATGAACTTCTTCCCGTTCGCACAGATCGAGACCATATCACCGCGACCGGTACTCTTCATCGTGGGAGAAAACGCTGTATCAGCTTACTTCTCGGAAGACGCATACGCAAAAGCAGCCGAACCGAAAGAGCTGTTTGTCGTACCCGGAGCAACGCACGTAGATTTGTACGACCAGCCGGAGTATCTGAAAATCACGCTGCCCAAACTGGACACATTCTTTAAACAATATCTTAAATAACCATTTGAATATGAGAAAATTATTTTTTATCCCATTTTTGTTCCTTCCGTTGACGACTATGGCAGCTTGTTCTTCAGATGACACTCCTGCATCGCAGACGGAACAGTCGACAACTCCCGATGATACTGACAACCCATCCGGTAATAGTAAAACTCTCGTAGCCTACTTTTCCGCGCAGGGGCACACGCAAGCCGTAGCCGAACGAATTGTGGAACTTACCGGTGCTGACATATATCGCATCGAGGCAGCCGATCCGTATGCCGAAAATCCATACGATGACAGCGACCGTATTCAGAATGAGGCTTACAACGACCTGCGTCCCGGAGTGGCGAACCTGCCTGATAAAGAAATTATTGCGCAATATGATACGATTTTCGTTGGCTCACCTTGTTGGTGGCATCAGCCTGCCATGGTGGTCTGCACATTCCTCGAAGCATACGATCTGAAAGACAAAGTTGTTATCCCGTTCTTCACTTACGGAGCCACAACCTATCTGAACGAATCAATGCAGAAGATTTATAAGGTAACCCCTAAGTCAAAGCATCTTCCGGAAACGCTTCCCGAAGACCTCAATCCGGATGACATTACTACTCCCGGCCCGCCCGACGATGCAGGTATTGATATGCCAGGCAGTGCCAACGGTACGGAGGCTTGGCTTCGCCGAATCGGAATCATCAAATAAAAAACATAAAACAAGTAAAGAATGAAAAAAGGAATTATAACAGCAGGCGTATTGGCAATCATTGCCTGTACAATAACAGTCTATTGCCGGGCTATCGGAAGTGAAACCGTACCGGAGGACATAAATACGGCACAGTCCTTATCGGGACAACAAGTAAAATCAGTCACGGAAGGTGCTAAAGGAAAGGCTCTGGTGGTTTACTTCTCCGTTCCCGAAACCGATGGTGTGGACGCTTCTTCCGGAGCCAGTCGTCTTGTCGTCAATGGTAAGGTAACGGGTAGCACGCAATACATCGCATCCATCATCAGCGAAGCCACGGACAGCGATCTCTTCGAGATAAAAACAGTGCATACTTATCCCAGCTCACACAAAGCTCTTATTGATGTAGCCAAAAAGGAAATAGACAGCAATGCCCGACCGAAGTTGGCTACACACATCAAGAATCTCAATGACTACAATGTTATCTTTGTCGGGTTTCCAAACTGGTGGTATGATATGCCGATGCCCCTCTACTCATTCTTCGACGAGTACGATTTCGGTGGTAAGACTATCATCCCGTTTTGCACACACGGTGGTAGCCGTTTCTCGGATGCCATCAAAACAATTCGGAAACTGGAACCGAAAGCCTCTGTGTCGGACGGTTATTCAATTTCCCGTGACCGTGTGGATGACTCTAAAGAAAGCATATTAAAGTGGTTGGAGAGGACCGGCATGAAGAAGTAGAAAGTAGAAGTAATGCTCTTCGATGCCAAACACTTACTTTATTTATCCCGATTCTGTCGTTTTTACGCGATTTCTCCCTATTTTTGTAGAGTGACTGTAGAAGACCGATTCTTGATCCTCCAACATAATCATTAAATTAATAAAGATATGAGATATTTATACCTGCTGATCGTGCTTTCTTTGTGTTATTCATGTAATAATCCCCAAGCAAATAAAAGTGTTCTGGCAAGGCAACAATGGAATTCACTGAATGACTCAGCCTTAAACCTTATGTTAGAGTTTACCAGAAGTAATGACACTACACTTGTTGAAAAGGCTTTATTAATCAATGATGAAATGATGGTAATTGATACAGATAGAAAAAAAGAATTTTCGAATTTGTATCTAAGGGCACAAATACTATATTATTTAGGCAGATATAAAGAGAATTTTGAATTGACAGGGCTGATTCAGAATAAATATGGAAGTGATATTGATAAAATGATTCACAAAGGAATTGCATATAAAATTGAAGGAAAGAATGATTCTGCACAATATTGCCTGAATATAGCTTTAGATCAGTGTAATAATATCATTGCTGATTCTATAGATATCGTCTATCAGATTGCAGACATTTATGTTATCATGGATAAAAAGAATGAACTTAAAAAAGTAATAGAGGAGCTATCGATCAAATACCCTGAAAAAGCTTATAATTTAAGTATGGTTTTAGAATCAATTGATAACACAGAAAAGAATCTTGCTCTTATTTTTGAAAGTTATAAGAAAGACCTTTTAAGGTGTGGGAATGACTGAAAAGCCCTTCCCACACCATTTAAATATTAGAACTATACTCTCCAAGAGCTTACTTCGATAAAGTATAAGCAATTCCAAAGCTAATGATACCCGGACGTAACGTAGCAGTGTTTTTTTGTGCATCGAGTGTATCAAGCAAGCCCAATTTATAGGAAGCACAGACCTGCAAACCAAACCGGAATTCATACCCAACTGTTAGTGCAGCCCCGGCATTAAACCGCTTTAACGGCGTATTACCATCACTGTTCTGTTTATACAAATCTGTTTCGACTCCATTTGATTTACTCTTGGCTTTTATTCCAAACTCTGCAAATGGACCGGCTCCAACCATGACGTTTCCATTGCCAATTTTCCATTTTCCAATGCCATAAATAGTCATTTGTGTACCAATGTTCTTGATATCATGATCCACAAACTCCCGTTCAAATGTAGAAGTTCTATAATACACCGAAAAGTCTTCTTGCATGGCGAAATGGGGTGATATTCTAAGCCCGATAAAACCGCCAACTGAACCGCCAATCCCCATTTTACTTTTCGTACCTTCAATGTCCGACAAAAGGAAATTAGATGCATTGGCTTCTATTTTTGGACCGGCATACATCTTTAACATCAGTTTTTTCACAAATCCCTGCCCCTTTACTTGTGTCAGACTGAGAGAAAACATCAAAAGGAGAAATAAAATTTTTGCTTTATACATATCTCTATTTTTAATTAATGGTTTATAACTGGTGAAATCACATTTATTGCCCTTTCCGGATCAATCTCATACAACTCAACTGCTATCACATAACAGCCTCTTTCTAATAAGGCAAGAATAAGTTCACGCCCCATACCACTGCCACCTCTGGTGACTAAGATTCTTTTGTTCTTTAATTCCATAATCAATGTATTTTTATTTTCGACTGCAAAACTACAGGCTTATGAAACATTAGACACAATACATAGAGCGCATAAAAAGGTAGAAAGGTCGTATCATACTTGTATATACCCAGAAATACATCTATTTTTGTGGTAAATTATACGCATTACAGACAAATATGGAAAGTTATATAGACTGGAAGCATGCAATAAAAGATGTTGCTATGAAATCAATCGGCGAGGACTTCATTATAATGGATGCCCCTATGTTGACGAATATTCCCTTTGAACCATTTAAAGCGAATGTGACGACAATAGTATTATGCCAAGAAGGTTATTTGGACGGTGAAATAGGTTTGGAGCGCTTCACGGCTCATGCCCCAAGTCTTGTTGTCCTGCTTGCGGACAAAGTACTGGAGATGAAATCCATTAGTAGGGACTTCAAGGGACAAGTTCTGATAATGTCGAAACGTTTTACGGACAATCTGTTGTTGGAGATAAAAGACCGTCTGCCACTCACCATGTCGGTAGATAACAAGCCTTGCCAGCCGTTAAACGAAGAGGCAACACACAGTTTGGAGAACTATTTCTCCATGATGAAAAAAGCAATGCAGATGAAAGAGAATCCTCACAGATCAGAAGTAGCAAGGCACTTGATGCTTGCTTTCATGTACGGACTCCGGTTTTATTTCCATTCGGAAGCTAACAACCCTAAAACGCATAACGAACAGCTTGTGGAAAGTTTTTTGGCATTGGTGAAGCAAAATTTCTATAAGGAACGTATGTTGAAATTCTACGCCGACAAGCTGTGCCTGACCAGTAAACATATAGCGAAAGTAATCAAAGACACGACAGGAAAAGCAGCCAATGAATGGATTGACGACCATGTTATCCTCGAAGCGAAAGCGTTGCTGAAGTCAACAGACATGACAATCCAACAAGTCAGTGATATACTGTGCTTTGACAATCCTTCTTTCTTCACGAAATACTTCAAGAGACACATGGGGATGACACCCAAAGAATACAGACAGTGAAATCATAAAAGCATTCTGTTTAAGAATGTTTTTATGATTTCTGCAATACGCTTTAAATCATCCATTTACAACTTTTCTCAGAAAAACCCACTTCAAGGCATCAAAAGAGTACAATACTTCCCGCACTACATCCTATCTTTGCAATGTCATCAGAAATAAATGATGGCAAGTGAACCCTATTTTTTTTAACCAATTAAACTTTAATGATTATGGCTTTAGAGTATGTAGTGACCAAAAGAGTGTTTGGCTTTGACGACACAAAGACAGAGAAGTATGTAGCGAAATCTGTACGTTCGGGACAGATGAGTTTTAGTAAAACCTGTGCAAAGGTTAGTCGACTTTGCGGAATCCACCGAAAGGTAGTAGATTTAGTAGTCAGCGGTCTGGTTGATATGATGGCGGAGGATATTGATGACGGAAAAAGTGTTCAATTAGGAGAATTCGGCATTTTCCGCCCCACCATTAAGGCTAAAAGTGCGGATACTGCGGAAGGTGTAACGGCAAGTAATATAGTACGCAAGCGTATTGTATTTACTCCGGGAAAGATTTTCCAACGTACTTTGGGAGAAATGAGTGTGACACGTTCTATTCCCGTTGATACGGATTATACGGACGGAAGTAGTTCCGGTGGTAACGGCAGTGGCGGAAATCAGGGCGGTGGCAACCAAGGTGGTGACGGCGGTTTGGATGAAAATCCATTAGGATAAATCTCCTTGTCAGAGTGAAAAAGTGAGCAGTGAAGTTCTTTCGCTACTCACTTTTCTGCTACTATAAAAAATTCACTACTCGATGTAAAATCATTCTTGCCGAGTAGTTCTTTATAAATAGATATTTTACGAAATCCTACCTTTCTCAATATACTTGTTATTTCTTCCTCCGAATAATACCTTTCCCAAATGATGAAATGTTTGGCTGTGTCTTCAAGTATCAGGTTATATTGATATGCAAAAACTTTGTTCTCCGGATAATGGAATGTCTGGCTTAGAAGTAAATATTCACTTTCATTCCAGAACCCACCGCAAGGGGCATATTCCCAATCCCGGCTTTCCTGTCTGTCATCAATAATCCCTTCCGAGAAAACATCAAAAATGAGAATGCCTCCATCAGCCAGCGAAAGATATATATTGTCCAGCAATCGGTCGCGATCACTATCCGGATGGGTTCCCATATCACAATAGATCATGGTGATTGCATCGTACTTACCCATAGGATAATTATTGATGTAGTTACCCAAAATATAGTTGATTTCCTCCCGTTTTCCAATGGCATATTCTATAGAAGCTTTATTAAAATCAATGCCTGTCACCATATAATCCTTATCTGCTAAAAGCGATGTGTACAGTCCCGGACCGCAACCTAAATCAAGCAAATGACTTTGGGGTTTTGTGTGCTGGAGTATGAAATCCACTATCTTCAGAACTGATTCCTGCTTCCGGCTTGCACCATCGGATTGCGGATCAAGGTGCTCTTTTAATATCTGCTGCTGAATGTAAGGGTCAGTCCAAATGTTATGAGCGGACTTTTCAAATAAAACAGGTTTATAATCTATGATTCTCATGTCTTCTTGTAGATAGTTCTTTCATATTATTCATTAATAGCTCATTGGCAAACAAAAATTTGTTTTTCCGAATAATCACAAAATGCTTCTTCTTCAAAACTGCCAAACTTATGAAGAATTTCAAAACCGTTCCATTCCAGGTATGAATCTAACTCTTGAGGAAAGAATAGCCTCATATCCAAATTCTGAACCGAATCAAACTCACCATTAATGAAATAGTGCCATTCTATGCGATTTATCTGAGTTTTGCTCTCGTATCGCATGATCTGCTTTATCAATACTTCTCTCCCATCTTTGGTGGTATATTCAGCAATTTCTATGGGTTCTTTTTCATGTTCTACAATGTATTGGATATTGGGATTAAAACAATCTAACAGAAATATGCCTCCTGCTTTGAGATGATTTTTAACCACACGTAATGCTTTAAACAAATCTTCATTTTGATATAAATGATGGATCGAATTGAAAGGAATAAAGACAAGGTCGTATTTCTTCTTTAAGTCGAGAGTTCTGATGTCAGCCTCAATAAATTCTATTTCTAATCCTGCTCCGGCAGCTTTTATTTTCGCTTGTTCAAGCATAGAAGCAGTGTAGTCTACCCCGCTGATATCATATCCTTCCTGCGCTATCGGAATAGTAAGTCTACCTGTACCGCAACAAAGCTCAAGTATACAGGCATCCTTGTTTTTAGGCAGCCATCGCTTGTAAAATAGCAAATCATCTATATGGGTATTCATTCCATCATAAATATTCGCATCATAAATTAAATCCCCAACTTTATAATTGCTATTCATCTGATTCTTCAATATCTGGTGAGTACTAATATTTACTTAACCATACAAAGGTAGTACTATTTGCTTTCATAACGAGCACTATTTCAACTAATTCACTTTACTCTGTCTGGATTTGATCGTTAGCCGAAAAAATTATTTTTATATTTTTCTCAAAATTATTTGTTTAAAGGTACCGAAAGGGGACAATCCCCCTTGTGCCATATAGTACCTTTGCAAAGTCATCTGAAACAAATGACAACAGTAAACCTTATTTTTTTAACCTATTAAACTTTAATTATTATGGCTTTAGAGTATGTAGTGACCAAGAGAGTGTTTGGCTTTGACGACACAAAGACTGAAAAGTATGTAGCAAAATCTGTACGTTCGGGACAAATGAGTTTTAGTAAAACGTGTGCAAAGGTCAGCCGACTTTGCGGAGTCCATCGAAAAGTGGTAGACTTGGTAGTCAGCGGTCTGGTTGATATGATGGCGGAGGATATTGATGACGGAAAAAGTGTTCAATTGGGAGAGTTCGGCATCTTTCGCCCCACCATTAAGGCCAAAAGCGCGGATACCGCAGAAGGTGTTACGGCAAGCAATATAGTACGTAAGCGTATTGTATTCACTCCGGGGAAGATTTTCCAACGTACTTTGGGAGAAATGAGCGTAACCCGCGCCATTCCCATCGATACAGATTATACGGATGGAAGCAGTTCCGGTGGTAACGGTAACGGCGGCAACCAAGGAGGTGACGGTGGCATAGAGGATGATCCGTTAGGATAATGCCAAATTAAAGTAGCGAAAGAACTTCGCTACTTTTTTTGTTTCCATACCTATTTATATGGATAATATCTCTTATTTTTGCACATATTATAACTATAAATAGGTAATATGAAAACATCAAAAGTCTACTACACAGACCTGCGTACCTCTCCTACTTCCAATCTTCTGGATAAGATGGAGCGTCTGGTAAAGCGGGCAGGTATTGAACAGCTACCCTTAAAAGACAGTTTTGTCGCTATCAAGATTCACTTCGGTGAGCCGGGAAACCTTGCTTATCTTCGGCCGAACTACGCGGCTCGCATGGCAAACCTATTGCGCAACAATGGTGCAAAACCTTTCTTGACGGACTGTAACACACTATATTCAGGCCGTCGTGCCAATGCCGTCGATCACCTGCAAAGCGCAATGGAAAACGGTTATAATCCTATATCCGCCCAATGCCAGGTTATCATCGGAGATGGATTGAAAGGTACGGATTGCCGGGAAATTCCTTTGAACGGTGAGTACTGTGCCGCCCCCAAGATTGGTACTGCCATAGCCGATGCGGATATTATCATCAGCATGAATCACTTTAAAGGGCACGAACAGGCCGGCTTTGGCGGAGCTTTAAAGAATTTAGGCATGGGCTGTGCCAGCGTAGCCGGAAAACTGGAACTGCATTCGGCCTCTCAACCCAAAATAGATACGGAAAGTTGCATCGGCTGCAATATCTGCGTGAAGCACTGTGCACACGACGCCGTACATCTGAATGCAGGACGCAAAGCAGAAATAGATTACGCGAAATGCGTAGGTTGCGGGCAGTGTGTCGCCTTGTGCCAGTATGACGGCGCCATTATGGGCGATGAAGATACGTCCGAACGCTTAAACTATAAGATTGCCGAATATTCACTGGCCGTAGTGAAAGATAAGCCCAACTTCCACATCAGTTTTATAATGAATGTATCTCCGGAATGTGACTGTTGGAATCATAATGACGCCGCCATTGTACCCGACCTTGGTATTCTGGCTTCTACAGACCCGGTGGCTCTGGATAAAGCATGCGCGGATATGGTCATCCAAGCTCCTATACTGCACACGGGTAACCGCCTTTCTGCTGGGCATGAGCACGATGATTTGTGCGGCCATGACAAGTTCCACATGATGCACCCGGATACGGACTGGTTGGCTGGATTGCGCCATGCGGAAAAAATCGGATTGGGCAATATGCAATATGAATTGGTGAAGATTTAAACCTTTTCCGTCCGAAAGAGTCTTAATATAAATGTAGCGATACAAAACCTGTAAGGATTGAGACAAATCTTCAAACAAAATGAGCACTCATCCCCTACTTTTGTATCTCGAAGAAACATAATAATAACAAATTAAAATCTAATCATTGAATAATGGAAACATCTGCTAAACTCTACTCTTTGTCGTTCAGTAACGTGAAGACCTATTTGTTTGCATTCTTATTTGTTGCAGGAAATATAGCATTGCCGCAGCTTTGCCATCTGGTTCCCATGGGCGGACCGACTTTGCTGCCTATCTATTTCTTTACACTGATTGCCGCCTATAAATTCGGTTTCCGTGTAGGACTGCTTACAGCTTTACTTTCTCCGGTGATTAATCATTTACTGTTTGGTATGCCCGCTGCTGCCGCATTGCCTGTGTTGCTGATAAAATCCGGTTTGCTTGCAGGAGCCGCTGCATTTGCCGCACGATATACAAAGAAGATATCCTTAGTTGCATTGCTTGGTGTGATTCTTGCTTACCAGGTGATAGGCACTGCTTTTGAATGGGCTATATGTGGTAACTTCTTCCTGGCCGTACAAGATTTCCGTATCGGTATTCCGGGTATGCTGATCCAATGGTTCGGTGGTTACGCTCTGCTGAAAGCTATTTCCAAACTTTAATAATAGACTATCTCCCATAACAATATGGCAAAAACAATGGAAGAAGTGCTGGAGCGCTTCCGCACAATTGAATTCCACGATGATTTTGATATGATCGTGGCTATTGCTAATGGCGGTATCGTTCCGGCAGGTATCATCAACCAGCGATTGCAAAAAGAAGTGCATCTGCTACGTATCAATTTGCGGGATGAATACCAGCATCCGAAGTACGATGCACCCCAGTTGCTTGCTCCGGTTGACTTTGATTTTAAAGATAAAAGCATCTTATTGGTAGATGACCGTATTAAGACAGGCTCTACCATTCGTCTGGCGTGCGAATTACTGAAAGAGGCACGTATGATAAAAACATTCGCAGTCAATGGTACGGCAGATTATGCCTTGTTTGACGAGACGTGTTTTAAGTTCCCATGGATACTATAAGTAATTAATAATTAGCAATTAATAATTCGAGAAGGGCCTATGGATAGAAGGGATTTCTTAAAGACTCTGGCGGTGACGGGTGCGGTGATGACCGTGCAACGTTCCGAAGCAATGGACATACTGGCGCAAAAGCTGACAAATGCTGGCGGCGGTAAGGTGGATCTGGTAGCTGTGATGGGTGGAGAGCCGGAAGCGATGTTCAGGCGTGCTATTACAGAAATGGGTGGCATGAAACAGTTTATAAAACCGGGACAAAAGGTAGTGGTTAAACCGAATATCGGTTGGGATAAAGTACCCGAACTGGCCGGTAATACGAATCCGAAGCTGGTTGCGGAAATTGTGAAGCAATGTCTTGCCGCAGGTGCCAAGGAAGTTACGGTTTTTGATCATACTTGCGATGACTGGCAGAAGTGCTACAAGAATAGCGGCATTGAAGAAGCTGCCAAAGCTGCGGGTGCCAAAGTTATGCCGGCTCATCTGGAAAGCTACTACAAACCAGTCTCATTGCCCAAAGGCGTACGCATGAAAAGTGCCAAAGTGCACGAGGCTATTCTGAACAGTGATGTATGGATCAATGTGCCCATCCTGAAAAACCATGGCGGCGCCAATCTGACGATTTCCATGAAGAACCACATGGGTATTGTCTGGGATCGCGGTTTCTTCCATTCCAACGACTTACAGCAATGTATTGCCGATATCTGCACAATGGATAAGAAAGCAGTGCTGAATGTAGTGGATGCCTATCGCGTTTTGAAAACGAACGGCCCGCGCGGACGTTCTGCTTCGGATGTGGTATTGACCAAAGGATTATTTATTTCACAGGATATTGTGGCCGTAGATACGGCTGCCACCAAATTCTTTAACCAGGTTCGCGAAATGCCGCTTGAAAGCGTAGCTCACCTTGCTAACGGGCAGGCATTGAAGATTGGAACAATGGATTTGGATAAGCTGAATGTGAAGCGTATCAAGCTTTAATTCAAGCGATATAAAGTATACACACTTATGTTGAGAAAAGCACGTATTATATTGTCCGTTGTTATCTTCGGGCTGATAACCTTTTATTTTCTGGATTTTGCGGAAATATTGCCAAATAGTTTCCACAGACTGGCGCATATACAGTTTGTACCGGCATTGATGTCACTCAGTTTTATCATCCTGGCAGTGCTGATACTGATTACCTTGTTATTGGGACGTATCTATTGCTCTACAATTTGTCCGATGGGTATCTTTCAGGATATAGTGACCTGGATTTCTAAAAAAACGGCAAAGAAAAAGAAACGTTTCCGCTACTCGCCTGCCAGGAATATACTGCGCTGGGGAGTATTGGGTGTAACGGCTATAGCTTTTCTTTTTGGATTTACGGTCATTTTAGGTCTGCTTGATCCTTACAGTGCTTTCGGACGTATGACGGTCAATGTGTTTAAACCTGTGTATATGTTAGGGAACAATTTGCTGGAAAGCATATTTTCAAGTTTCAATAACTATACTTTCTATCAGGTGGACGCTTCTCTCCTGAGTATCTCGTCCTTTATTATCGGACTGTTGACGTTCTTGGTGATTGGCTTTCTGGCATGGAAATACGGACGTACCTGGTGCAACACAATATGCCCGGTAGGTACGCTGCTTGGCTTTCTGAGTCGCTTCTCACTGTTTAAAGTACGCATCGATACAGAAAAATGCAATCATTGCGGACTGTGTGCTACTAAATGCAAAGCCTCATGTATTAATAGTCCGGAACAGACTATTGACTACAGTCGTTGCGTAGATTGTTTCGATTGTCTGGGTGAATGTCGCCAGAATGCACTTAGTTATACCACTCCCCTCAAAACAGAGAAACAGGTGACTGACGCTTCCAAACGCCGTTTTTTACTTGCCGGGCTGACAACTGCCGCCGCAACTCCCAAAGTAATGGCACAAGCCCAGAATGTAGCGGCTGTGGCAGCCGGAATGAAAAGTGACAAACGTCAGACGCCTATAACACCGCCGGGATCTATCAGTCTGGAGCATTTTCAGGCACATTGCACCTCGTGCCACCTGTGTGTCAGCAAATGTCCCTCTCATGTACTGAAGCCTGCTTTTATGGAGTATGGTTTAGGAGGAATGATGCAACCGACCGTTTTCTTTGAAAAGGGTTTCTGTAATTTCGATTGTACCGTATGCGGGGATGTTTGTCCGAATGGAGCTATCCTGCCACTGACGAAAGAGCAGAAACACCTGACACAGATGGGTAAAGTTGTCTTCATCGAGGAGAACTGCATCGTCTACCGTGATGGAACCAGTTGTGGGGCTTGTTCAGAACATTGTCCTACGCAAGCTCTGTCGATGATTCCTTTCAAGGACGGATTGACAATTCCTCATATAGATACGGAAATTTGTGTAGGTTGTGGCGGTTGTGAATACGTCTGCCCTGCCCGCCCCTTCCGCGCCGTATACATCGAAGGAAATGCCGTACAGCAAGAGGCTAAACCCTTCACCGATAATCATCAGGAAGAAATTCAGGTAGATGATTTTGGCTTTTGATTAAATATTTTCCCGATTCCCACTGACGCCTGTCTTCGATTGTATAAATTGGGGGCAGGCGTTGCTTTTTCTCTATACTTAGCACATTTTTCTCCCTTTTTACTTTCAACCTACGATAAAATCACTAATTTCGTGGCGAACAAATATATGGTAGATTTTTTACATGGAGGCAACATCTAATAATTGGTTTACGAACAAATATCCTATAGGATATGCTTTGAGCGGTGGTTTTATCAAGGGTTTCGCGCATCTGGGCGTGATGCAGTCATTGTTGGAACATGACATCAAACCTAATATCCTTTCGGGAGTAAGCGCAGGGGCTTTGGCAGGCGTGTTTTATGCAGACGGCAACGAACCGCATAAAGTGCTGGATTACTTTTCCGGGCATAAGTTCCAGGATCTGACCAAATTAGTCATACCCAAAGTGGGATTGTTCGAGTTAGGCGAATTTATTGATTTCCTGAAAACCAATCTGAAAGCAAAGACGATAGAAGAATTGCAAATACCTCTCATCATCACTGCAACCGACCTTGATCACGGACGTGTGGTGCATTTCCACAAAGGGAATATTGCCGAACGTGTGGCGGCTTCCTGTTGTATGCCTGTCCTTTTCTCTCCTGTAAAAATAGAAGGAACGCATTATGTAGATGGTGGAGTGTTTATGAACTTACCTGTATCTACCATCCGGCGTGTTTGTAGCAAAGTGGTGGCAGTAAATGTTAGCCCGCTACTGGCGAACAAATATAAGATGAATATTGTAAGTATTGCCATGCGTTCCTATCACTTCATGTTCCGTGCCAATACATTTCCAGAACGGGAAAAAGCGGATTTATTAATAGAACCGTATAACCTGGATGGATACAGCAATACCGAACTGGAAAAAGCAGAAGAGATATTTATGCAGGGATACAATGCCGCTAACACTCTTCTGGATCAGTTGAAAGCGGATCAGGGAACCATTTGGAAAGATGAAAGTAATTATCAAATCATAAAATAAAAAAGAGAATGGGGAAAGATGAAAAAATGATTATCTATCAAGTGTTTACGCGCTTGTTTGGTAACAATCATAATCACTGCATCAATAACGGAAACATAACGGAAAACGGATGCGGTAAAATGGCGGACTTTACAGCCAAGGCACTCAATGAAATAAAGAAGTTGGGAGCCACCCATATCTGGTATACCGGTATCATAGAGCATGCCACGCAAACGGATTATCGCCGTTACAACATACGTCCCGATCATCCGGCTATTGTTAAGGGTAAAGCAGGCTCTCCTTATGCCATCAAGGATTATTATGACGTGGATCCGGACTTGGCAAACGATGTACAGGAGCGTATGAAGGAATTTGAAAATCTGGTACAACGTACTCATCGCAGCGGTCTGAAAGTCATTATCGATTTTGTTCCGAATCACGTTGCCCGCCAATATCATTCGGATGCACAACCTGACGGAACTTCACAGTTGGGTGCAAATGATGATCCTAATTACGCTTTCAGCCCATATAATAATTTTTACTATATCCCTCAATCCGAATTGCACGGTCAGTTCGATATGAAAGGATCGGCTGCGGAACCTTATAAAGAATGCCCTGCCAAGGCTACGGGGAACAATCGTTTCGATGCTTATCCCAATATCACCGACTGGTACGAAACCGTGAAGCTGAATTATGGAGTGGATTATCAGAATGGTGGAACCTGTCACTTCAATCCCACTCCGGACACCTGGACAAAGATGCTGGATATCCTTCTTTTCTGGGCAGACAAGAATATCGACGGTTTTCGTTGTGACATGGCGGAAATGGTTCCGGTTGAGTTCTGGGAATGGGTGATTCCGCAAGTGAAAGAGAAGCATCCTGATTTGTTATTCATTGCAGAGGTTTATAATCCGGCAGAATATCAGAATTACTTATTCCGAGGAAAATTTGATTATCTATATGACAAGGTAGGTCTTTATGATACACTTCGCAATGTGATTTGCGGCTATGATTCGGCTACGGCCATTACCCGTTCCTGGCAAAGTCTGGGTGGCATCGAGAAACGGATGCTGAATTTCCTGGAGAACCATGACGAACAGCGCATTGCTTCTGATTTCTTTGCCGGCAATCCACGTAAAGCCATTCCGGGATTGATTGTTTCAGCTTGTATGAATACCAATCCGATGATGATTTATTTCGGGCAGGAATTCGGTGAACTGGGCATGGATAGCGAAGGTTTCAGTGGCAGAGACGGACGTACCACTATTTTTGATTATTGGAGCGTGGACACCATTCGTCGCTGGCGGAATGGTGGGAAGTTCGATGGCAAGATGCTGACGGAAGACCAAAAACACATCTATAGTATCTACCAACGCATCCTGACGCTTTGCAACAAAGAAAAAGCAATCACTGAAGGAGAATTCTTCGATCTGATGTATGCCAACGCAAATGGCTGGCGCTTCAATGAACATAAACAATACACATTCTTGCGCAAAGCTGGAAAAGAGTTATTGTTCATTATCGTGAACTTTGACCACATTTCAGTAGATGTAGCTATCAATGTGCCTTCTCATGCCTTTGACTTCCTGCAAATACCGCAGATGGATATTTATCCGGCAGTAGATTTGTTAACCGGAAAGACGGAAAGTATTAGTTTGCTGCCTTATAAGGCTACGGAGGTTTCTGTAGAGGGATACAGTGGAAAGATTTTGAAAATCAAGCTATAATAAGAATTTCACCACGGAGTAACACAGAATTCCACAGAGTAATAAGGATTCTTTCGAATAAAGATTACTCTGTGGAACTCTGTGTTACTCCGTGGTGCTTTCTCCTTCCAGTTTTTCCTTCAGTCTGTACAGACGCGTAATGGCCGGATTGTAAAACTCATCCGGATAATGCGCTTTGATATCGTTTATATTTGCCACCACATATTGTCTAAGATTCACAATATTTTCGGCCTCACTTAGTCGTAACTCTTTGGGTAACTGTGCGTTCTCAGCCCACTTCATCAAGGCATTCACACTTTCTTCATCATACTTATATTCCATATGTTCGTATAATTTTTCTACAAAGATATAAACAAATGATAAAAACACACATACCCCTTCGAACTTTTTCTGTGGAGACGTGTTATATTATTGTGTTTTTCATAGTATTAGATATAAGATTAATTAAAGGAGACTGTACCCGCTTGTGATAAGTAAGTACATCAAAAACAGAAGCGTCTGTTTGATTGATAAATGTGTAAGGAGCATCGGTTTACCAGAGCCGATGCTTTTTTTGTCCCTGTTTGTAGCATGTTAGGAAAATTATGCGTAATTTTGTCAGATAATAAGGAAAATACCAATATGAACATCCCTGTTATTTTTCAATTCTTAAAAGAAGTGTCCGCTAACAATAACCGCGAATGGTTCAATGCTCACAAGGACTTGTATGAAGAAGCCCGTGGGGAATTTGAGAACCTGTTATCGGCTATAATTACCCGTATCTCGCTTTTCGATGAAAGTATTCGTGGCGTTCAAGTCAAAGACTGTACTTACCGGATTTATCGTGATACGCGCTTTTCGCAGGACAAGACCCCGTATAAAACTCATTTGGGCGGATACATCAACGCCCGCGGTAAGAAATCAGACCACTGCGGTTACTATGTTCACATTGAACCGGGCAACTGTCTGTTGGCAGGTGGTAGCTATTGCCTGCCTCCTAAGACGCTGAAAGCCGTGCGACAGGCAGTGTATGATAACATAGACGAATTTCGCGGTATAGTTGAAAATCCGGATTTCAAGCAATACTTCCCGGTAATAGGCGAAGACTTCCTGAAAACAGCTCCCAAAGGGTTTCCAAAGGATTTTGAATATGTACAATATCTGAAATGCAAGGAATATACCTGTTACTGCAATCAACCGGACAGCTTCTTTCTGGCACCCGATTGCGTGGATCGTACAGCGGAAATCTTCAAGCAAATGAAACCTTTTGCTGATTTCCTGAACTACACGATTGACGACTTTGAATAAAATTTGATAATAATATAACTAACTTAAAACATTAAAGCTATGGTAGTAGATAGATTAGAAAATTTAGAAAAATATGCATCGTTGAACCCCTTGTTCGCCCAAGCTATTGAATTCTTGCAATCACATGACTTGAACGCAATGGAAGTTGGTAAAACCGAACTGAAAGGTAAAGACCTGGTTGTAAACGTAGCTCAAACTACCCCTAAAGCTAAAGAACAAGCCAAACTGGAAACACACAATGAATTTATAGATATCCAGATTCCTCTCTCCGATGCGGAAGTAATGGGCTATACCGCAGGAAAAGATTGCGCACCCGCTGATGCTCCCTACAATGCAGAGAAAGATATTACTTTCTTTGAAGGACTGGCTGAAACTTATATCACTGTAAAACCTGGAATGTTTGCTATATTCTTCCCTCAAGACGGACATGCTCCCGGCATTTCTCCCGACGGTGTGAAGAAAGTCATTGTGAAAGTGAAAGCATAATAATCCAATCAATCAAAAACTCATCCTTTATGGAAACATTGAATTTGATCAAAAACGACCCCTGGCTGGAACCTTTCGAAGATGCCATCAAAGGCCGTCATCAGCATGTATTAGACAAAGAGGCTGAACTGACGAACAAAGGGAAACAGACTTTGTCTGATTTTGCCTCGGGATATTTATATTTCGGACTTCACCGTACTGCTGACGGCTGGATTTTCCGTGAATGGGCACCCAACGCCACAGAAATATTTATTGTGGGCACATTCAATGAATGGAAAGAACTGAAAAAGTACAGTCTGAAACGTAAGGATTATGGTGTTTGGGAAATCAAACTTCCGGCAGATGCCATGAGACACGGTGATTTATACAAACTCATTGTACATTGGGAAGGCGGTTGCGGAGAACGTATTCCTGCCTGGGCAACACGGGTGGTACAAGACGAGCAAACCAAGATTTTCAGTGCGCAGGTCTGGTCACCGGAAAAGCCATATAAAGTAAAGAAGCGTACATTTAAACCTAATACGGATCCTTTGCTTATCTACGAATGCCATATCGGTATGGCGCAACAGGAAGATAAAGTAGGAACTTACAACGAGTTCCGTGAAAAAACTCTTCCGCGCATAGCTAAAGCCGGATACAATTGCATTCAAATCATGGCTATTCAGGAACATCCCTACTACGGTAGTTTCGGTTACCATGTATCCAGTTTCTTTGCCGCTTCTTCCCGTTTCGGTACTCCGGAAGAATTGAAGGAGTTGATCGATACCGCACACGGATTGGGTATTGCAGTGATTATGGACATCGTTCATTCTCATGCAGTAAAGAATGAAGTGGAAGGCTTGGGCAATTTTGCCGGTGATCCGAATCAATACTTCTACCCCGGCGCACGACGTGAACATCCGGCTTGGGACTCACTTTGTTTCGACTATGGAAAGAATGAAGTTATCCATTTTCTTCTTTCTAATTGTAAGTACTGGCTTGAGGAATACGGATTCGACGGCTTCCGGTTCGATGGTGTAACATCTATGCTCTATTATAGTCACGGACTGGGTGAAGCCTTCTGTAATTATGGAGACTATTTCAATGGCCATCAGGATGACAATGCCATTTGCTACCTGACACTTGCCAACAAACTTATCCACGAAGTAAATTCCAAAGCAATAACGATTGCTGAGGAAGTATCGGGAATGCCCGGTCTTGCAGCTAAAGTTGAAGACGGCGGCTATGGTTTCGACTACCGTATGGCGATGAATATCCCCGATTATTGGATCAAGACCATCAAAGAAAAAATAGACGAAGACTGGAAACCGTCCAGCATGTTCTGGGAAGTAACCAATCGTCGTAAAGATGAAAAGACCATATCTTATGCAGAAAGTCACGACCAGGCATTAGTGGGTGATAAGACGATTATCTTCCGTCTGATAGATGCCGATATGTACTGGCATATGCAGAAAGGTGATGAAAACTACACAGTAAATCGTGGTATTGCTCTTCACAAGATGATACGTTTACTGACTTCAAGTACTATCAATGGTGGTTATCTTAACTTCATGGGCAACGAATTCGGCCATCCCGAATGGATTGATTTTCCACGTGAAGGTAATGGATGGTCATGCAAGTATGCCCGCCGTCAGTGGGATTTGGTAGATAACAAGAATCTTACTTACCATTATATGGCCGACTTTGATGCTGATATGCTCAAAACCATTAAGAGCGTGAAAGCTTTCCAGGCAACACCTGTTCAGGAAATCTGGCACAATGACGGCGATCAGGTATTGGCATATATGCGTAAAGATTATGTCTTTGTGTTCAATTTCAATCCCAAACAGTCATTTACCGATTATGGCTTCCTGGTTTCTCCAGGCACATATGAAGTAGTATTGAATACGGATAATCCTGCTTATGGCGGTAACGGATTGACTGATGACACTGTAAAACATTTCACTATTGCTGATCCTCTTTATGAAAAAGAGAAGAAGGAATGGTTGAAGTTATATATTCCTGCCCGTACAGCAGTAGTATTGAAGAAAACGAAATAAGTAACATACTATAAATAAGAAAGCCGTGTCGGGAAATTCCAACACGGCTTTTTTTATTCTTCTTTTCGATAGATTATTTCAATTGCGCTTCAATTTGCGGCAATAGTTTCTTAATATTATCTATCATACTTTTTTCACGAGGTTTGTCTGCCGAGAGTAAGGGGAGTGCGCGTTCCAGATACGTTTTAGCATTCTGGAAGTTTTTGTCAGCGATTTCTTTCTGTGCATCGTACTTAGCTTTATCTGAATTAGCCAATGGTGCTGCATTCTTCAGAACTAAAGCTGCCTTATTATAAGAAAGTGTACCCAAGCTGTACAATGCGTTGGTATTCTTTTCATCGTCAGCAAGTACTTGTTTGAAAGCTTCCTCAGCATCATCCAGTTTATTAGCCTTTTGTGCTTTAATACCGGCGTTCAGATAATAATTAGCATGAAGTCTTTTCAATGTCTTGTTTTCCGGAGCTGCTTCTATACCCTCTTTCAGAGTGGCAAGATACTCACTGTCTTTTTTCAAATCCTTCAATGCACCGGCTTTACCTACATATGCATTTCCCAGATTGTATTTCTTTTGAATAGCAATATCAAAATACTTGAGAGCTTCTTCCGGTTTTTTGATTTTATCGGCACAAACGCCGCAGTTGTAAGCGATAACAGAGTCCTGATTGTTTGTCTGTGTCAGGTAGGTACTGAATTTTGTAAATGCTTCCTGGTAATTTTTGGCTTCGAGTGCTGCCTTTCCTTCGTTAATTAGATTTCCAGGTTCTGTAGTTTGCGCAAAAAAGTTAGTTGCTGCACAACACAGCGCAATGGATAACAAAAATTTTTTCATGTGCTTTAAATTTTAAAAGTTGATATCCCAAAATTAGTGTTCATAGCTATAGAAGCAAAACCATTTTAACTTTTTTGTAGTTTTTAGGACAGCTGTAACAAATGTTATTTTACGTAAATTTCAAGGGGAACTATCTAGAGACCAACAGCATGAGAAAAAGATATTGTGCACATAATCAAAATAGATTATATTTAGAATGAAAATAAATCATACAGAAAAATCCCCGTATTCTACAGAATTACCCTAATTAATGAAACAGAAAAGTCGCAAATGCTTATTTATTAGCGATTTGCGACTTTTCTTCTGTGATTCCGTTGCGATTCGAACGCAAGACCCACGCCTTAGAAGGGCGTTGCTCT
>ERZ773245.646-NODE-646-length-34043-cov-32.577292_pt1 | contig 34043 bp, 18 predicted proteins | sample MGYA00580988_ERZ773245 | MGnify/ENA primary metagenome ERZ773245 (study PRJEB29015, sample SAMEA2737792) | human gut metagenome | biome: human gut; feature: human-associated habitat; material: faeces | place: China | collected 2012 ... | reverse complement strand
ATACAAAGATTTGTTTCGATTTGTCTTTTGTTTTTTTGCGTTCCGGACATTTTTACACTCTTTTTTCGGGGGATAGGAAAAAATGCTCGGAGCGGATTAACCGAACCTTAAGCGGCGCGGCTGCGGCGGTTAAGGCTTGCCCGAAGGCGTACGAATGTACTCCGAGGGTGAGGTTGATTCGGAGCAAATGGTAAGCTCTGCCAAATAAAAACACCTGTTTATACAAAGATTTGTTTCGATTTGTCTTTTGTTTTTTTGCGTTCCGGACATTTTTAACATCCCACCCGTTGACATTCCGAGGCAAAGAATTTATAATCTGTTTATGTATAAAACGGAGGATTTCAAATGGATAAAAAAATAATCGCAGTTATCTGCGCTTCCTTAATCGTAATATCGGTGGTTTTTGCCTCATGCGGAAAAAAGAAGCCGACTATAAACGCCAAGGACGCCACATACGAGGTTGTTACCGACGAAGAGGGCAATACTGTTCTCAATGAGAACGGCGAGATTGAAATATATGTCACCGACGAGGACGGCAAAAAGGTCACGGACGAAAACGGCGAAATTAAAACGGGTGCCGTTCCGTTCCCCAATCAGATAACCGACGGCGTATTTCACGAGACAAAGTATTTTAAAATGGTTTATCCCAACGGCTGGACCGTGGGCAATTCAGGTATAGCCACCTCAAAGAAATACAAGGGGCTCGACGCGCAGGTTATGTATTCCGGCGCGGCGACTGATGACAGCGCAGCGGAAAATGAGGCAAATAACACCGTTTCGCAGTGGAATCAGATTTTGTCGCAGGCAGGCGACGCGGTAACGGGCGTAACCGTTGAGCAGCGTACCGTAACTCTCGAAAAATGCGGAGCCACCGCATACGTAGTCGAGATTAAAAAGGCGGACGACAAAAACCCGAAAACATATTCCGCATATCAGCTCACCATGGATTTTGTCTGCAACGGCGGGCTTTACCACGTGCAGTGTTTTACCGAGGACGGCAACACCTTTGACGGCAGCCTTGATTTGGCGGCAATGTACGGCGCAAATCTCACAATTAAATAAGAGTTCAAATAAAGAACATTGCATTTGCAAAGCGGTTCACGGGGTATTTGCCTCGAGAGCCGCTTTTTGCCTCCCTTGTAAAGGGAGGTGGGCCTCTAAGGCAAGCCGGAGGGATTTTCTCAAAAAAATAGATTTTAAAAAGAAAGTGCTTCGCTGTTTAATCCCTCAGTCATCTTCGATGACAGCTCCCTTTACAAGGGAGCCTGAACAATCCCTCAGTCTACTCACTTCGTTCGCAGACAGCTCCCTTTTCAAGGGAGCCTATATAAATCCCTCAGTCTACTCACTTCGTTCGCAGACAGCTCCCTTTTCAAGGGAGCCTTTTTTGTCACTTCGTGACATTTCCTCACACTGTGGGGAATCACCCTATTTGAGGGAGCCTAAAAGCCCACTGTTTTTACCCGAAAATACCGTAAAAATGTTCAAAACCGTGTTCAATACTTGTCAAAAAGTTCAAAACTCGAAAACGTTAACAATTTGTTCATAATTTTACAACAACATTGCCAATTTTGTTTGCCACTTTTGCCCAAAAATAACAATTCTATTTGTTCAATACAGAAAATCATCAAATTTGTGTGAACAATTTATTGACTTTTTTCGTTTAAAACCCTATACTTTAACTAACCATAGGAATGGTGTAATAGGGCGAAGTGTCCCCTTTTTTAAGGGAGCGCTGCCGCACGGCTGATTTACCGTGCAGTTTCCATCCCGTTTTGATACACATCCTACGGTAATATGCTCGGGTGTGTATCATCAGTTTTCCACCGATTCATTTTTACGGAAGTGGAAACGGTGGAAACCGACCGAGTTAACGTGCCGAAATCGGTTTGCTTTCTTGTAAATCAAAGAGCGGTCAGAAGTACAGCGGATTTTGTGCGAGGAATTGTTGCGGGGAGTGCCTCCCGCAGAAAAAATCAGGTACGCATACATGGTTTTAATGTAAATCTTTTTAGGAGGAAAAAACACGTATGAAAAAATCTACCAAATTGTTAAGTGTCATCTTGGCAGTTGTCATGATTTTCTCAACTATGTCCGTAATGGCGTTTGCCGCAAAGACGAAGTATCAGACCTCTGATAACCTTACCGCTCTTGACGCATACAGCCCGGACGGCGCGGTAACAAGACTCTCTACCGAAGAGAGAATGTCAGTCGTATTTGACTTCCTCGATGTTACCCTTGCCGCCGCGAACATAAACATGGGCGATGTTATTAACAAAGCAGGTTTGCACCTTGTTATCGACCTTCGCTCAGTTAATGCTCTTTGCGGAACCATCGACAGCGCACAGGCTCTTCTTAACAACGGAGCTGTTAAGCTTCTCAGCGGCTTGCTCGGCATAGTTAAAAACGCTAACCTTAAAAACTGGCCGTCGGGCATGACAAGAGAAGACAACGCTCAGCTCGACATAGTCAACGGCATTGCAACCCTTCTTAACGACAACGCAGGTCTCGTTAAAAAGGTTATCAACGACGGCAAACTCGACGTCGGCATTATCGGCAACTTTGTTGATATCTCCGGCGTTAATAAGTACCTCTCGGATCTTCCGGGTATGTTAAAAGGCCTCGTTTATCCGATGTTCGCAAGAGTTGACGATGACATGACGCTCATCAACACTTATTCAACAACAACCGAAAATCCCGACACTCTTATCAAGAATGTCCTCATCAACGCTATGTCTAAGCCGCAGAGCTATACTTCTTATAAAGAAGACGCTTCCGGCAACTGCATAAGCAATCACATTGCTCTTCCGACAAGCGCTAAAGCAGGCCTTCGTGATTATTATGTTAAGGGTTCAGACTCTAAGGGTGCTTACATCGAGGTATTTGAATATGATACCGCCAAGAAGATGTATGTAGCTCAGGAAGAGAAGTATTATAAGACCGAAGAAACCGATATGGAAGGCAAAGGCACAGGCGTTTATGTTTACGCTAACGCTGCCGGCGAAAACGTAAAATATTACGTTAAGGACAGCTACTTCCTTCCCTCACTTGCTACAAGCGGTAAGGTTTCCGAAATCTTCAACCTTGACAGCAATACTCTTGTTTCGGCTCTCTATCAGATAGCTCCCTATGTATTTAAGGATCTTGCTCCCGTTGTTCTCAACGGCTCCGTTAAGATGCTTCTTGCACAGTGGTTCGGCGCTGAAAAGACCGAGCTCTTCGGCGGCAAGGCTTCAGAGGCCACCGCTGTTCTCGCTAAGCTTCCGTCAGATGTAAAGGCATTCTATTCTAAGGCTGCCGGCGCATATAACTGGGAGTGGTCGGACTTCACAATAGGCTCCGACGGCAACGGCTATTATCGCCTTGTCAGCAAAGACGGTCTCACAGAGACCTGGCTCAAGTTTGATATGTCCACCGCTAATTCGTTCGCTAAGCTCATTAACTGGAACTACACCATTTCCGGTGATTTCGTTAACGAGTTTATGCCCACAGCTGCAAACGACGGCTCCGTTACTGCTTCGGCAGCGGGTTATACCACCGTTCTTGCGGCGCTCAACGATTTTGTCGGCAAGGCAATCGACACAATGCTTTCGGATACTGCAAAAGCTGCAATCAATTGGACAAAGGGCGATAATACAAAGCTCATTCCCAATCTTCGCAAGGCTCTTCAGTATGTAGCAGCTTATAACCCCGAGTATCTCTTCGGTACCGGCTATGAGACTGTTTATGCGGGCTACTATGACACAGTTGTAGATAAGACCGCTTCCGATCAGGATGTTGTTACCGCTCTCGGCGCAATCGGCGTTAAGGCTCTTATGCCTCAGATAATTCTCCCGTCGGCTGCCGAGCTCAAGGGACAGAACGTAACCGCTCTTCTCGCTTGCGTAATTCGTGAGCTTGCAACTCAGTTCGTTCCGACTTACAACTATGACGCACTTATTTATGCCGATTACAACTCGAAGACCCTCGTAAAGGGTAAGGACAGCGGCTATTGGCTCGATGTTATCTTTACCATGGGCACCGACATCGGTATGAAGTATCTCTCCAAGCTTGCCGACCTCGGCTCCGATAAGGCTGGCGGCTACCAATTTGAAGCCTCCAAGACTTATAAGCTTGCAGACTTCGAAAAGAACACACGCGCTTGGGAAAAGACCATTGACTGGATAATCGACTGGGCTCTCACCTCTGACAACGAGTGGTGCTGGAAGTTCCAGAAGCTCATCAACACCGGCGACCTTGACCTCGACCTTGCTACCGAACAGGATCCGTGGGTTAAGCTCGACAAGATTATCCGCGACGTTCTTCCTGTTGAGAAGATAATCAACGAAACCGCTGCTGACGGTAAGACCTTCCTTGAGACTGTTCTCAGAGAAGACATTATCGACAGCCTTCTCAACCTTGACGTAAGCAAGCTCCTCGGTACAAACAGCGTTACGGGCATATTCAATATTCCTGCTAACAGCACTCTCAGAACCGAGGCTCTGTATCCCGCAGTATTCAGAATCGTAAGAGAACTCCTTAACAAGGTTCTCGGTAAGGTATGCGGCAACACCGCTCTTATCGCCGATTCTTACAATTCACTTGACGCTATTCTTCAGAAGGGCGCTATTGCAGACCTCGCAGAGAAATTGATTGTAGGTATTGCCTATGCCGTTAAAACAGGCGGTCTTCTTGACGTAGCTCTTCCGTTCGTAAACTTCTTCCTCGGCTGGACTACTAACGCTCAGTCCTATGCTGAGCCTAAGCTTACAATAGATAAGGGTACACTTAACTATGTACAGCTTACAAACGGCCAGATGAATACTACTCTTAAGGTAACAAACGCATCTGCAGGTATGCTCTTAAAGCACGGCGATGCATATGATCATCCTTATATGCTCACTCTTAAGTCTGTTACCGTTAACGGCACCGAAATGCTCACCGCCGCCGACAAGAAACCACTTTCACCGTATGAGAGCAAAGATGTTACTCTTAACGCGGCAGTTCACACAGACAGCCTTGTAAAGGTAACCGCTGTTTACAGCTTCACCTTCAAGGACGGTACTGATTACGACGGCGACATTACTTCAACTACCTTTGAGTATGCCTCCAACGATACAGCCGATACCGTCGGCACCCCTTGGTCTAAGGAAGATAAGAAGACAAACTTATATGAGGTAGTTAAGATGAAGGGTGAAACCACCACAGATTACCTTGTAACAAGTGCATCGGCTCTTGCTTCTGCTATTTCAAACATTGCCGTAACCTGGACTAACCAGAGAGATACTGATTGTAGGTTCGACGCAAGCTCTGTTTCCGCTTATGATTCAACCTACTTTGAGTCCTCGGGTCAGGCAGAGGCTCTCGTCGGTCAGAAATTCTTGACAGGCGATCCCAACGGTATTGTTACCGTTAACCCGCTCAGACTTAAATCCGATGTTGACGCAGCGACGGTTCCTTCGGGTGCCACATATGCTCTCGGTAACAGCTCGGTAACTGTTTATGGTGCACACAGGAATCGTCACGGTACTCTTACCATGACTGCACCGTTCGGCACTCTCTATTACTACAATGCGATGCCGATTAAATCACTTGTTGACAGCGAGTTCAAGGCTAACCGCGATTCTTCTAAGTATCCGGCAGAGGCTTGGAACACTTACTGGACAGCTCTTACCGCTGCCGCTAAGCTCGCTTACGGCCCGTTCAAGAAGGCTAACCTCGGCAATTACAGTGACGACAATCTCACTGCAGCCATAACCGCTCTTGAAACCGCCGCTAAGGCTCTTGATACAGCAAGCACAACACCTTCAAGCGGTTCCGCAACCGTTACACCGGCTCCCATTGAGGCTGCTCTTAAGGCTGCCGGCGACATCAACTATCAGAACTTCGACCTCTATGCTTATTGGGCTTACGAAAAGGCAATGAAAGCCGGCAACGCTATCATTGACGCTTACAAGGGCCCCGTAGCTCCCGAAAAGTACATTGACGGCAGCTCACTTTCAGAGGCTGAAATTACTGCTATTGCCAACAAGGCAAACGCTACATATAAGAGTGCTATCGTAGCTTCCATGAAGGCTCCTTCAATCGAAGCTCAGAACGCTTATATGGATGCCTTAAAGGCTTACAAGGCTCCCAGTTATTCGGAGCTTGAAATCCTTAACAACGCTAAGAACATTGGTTGGTATGCAAGCTTCCTGAAGAGCTCTGCGGTTAAAACCGAAAAGCAGTTCCTTGCTAAAGAAATTGCTGCGGCTAAGGCTCAGGGCTACAAAGAGGCTGATTACACAGCAGGCTCTTATGCAAGATACACCAAGGCTCTTGCAGCTGCCGAGGCATTAAATGCCAACGCTAAGGCTCTTCAGTCCGAGGTATTCGATGTTAAGTATGAGCTTGAAATCGCTCAGCGCGCTCTTATGCCGAAATCGGCTTCTGCTCTCGAGGCAGGTGCTTACACCGAGCTTGAGGCAGTTATAGCTCAGGCTAAGTCAATATTCACTGACAACAGTGCATATACATTTGACGCATCAAAAGCTGACGGCCTTTCAGAGACCGAAGCTTATGCTAAGCTCGTTTCCGTACTCGGCTATGAGTACACCGATGAGAAGGGCAACACAGCAAACCTTTACAGCGGCTCCGCTGAAAACTATGCTGCAAATGACCGCTTCTATTCAAACGTTGTAGCAGCTCAGATTGACGCTGTTATCACAAACCTCAAGAATGCTATGGCTCCGTTCGTATGCAAGTACGTAGCAGTTCCCACCACAGCGGGTTCAGGTGAGGGCGTTTCCGTAACAGAGAGCGCTTCTCTCATCACCGGCGTAACACCCGGCTCGCTCGCTACTGCCGGCGACATACTCGCAAGAGTAACGGCTAAGGATCCTTCGGCTACAACTCTTAATGTTGCCGCTAACGCTGCAGGCCTTTATGGTACAGGCGCTACCGCAACACTCCGCCTTAAGTCGAGCGGTGCTCCGGTTGCTATCTACACAGTCGTTATCTACGGCGATGTAAACGGCGACGGTGTTGTTGACGGATTCGATGCTTCCTCCATGGACCTCGCAATCAACAACAAAGCTGCTCTCACAGGCGCTTATAAGACTGCAGGCGGCCTTGCTACCGGTAAGGTTGACCTCGCTAACTACGGCCTTGTAGTTGACGCTGCTTACGGCGGAACTGCAATCGCTCAGAAGTAATTTCCTTTAATTACTTAAGTTAAAACCCGGTGGGGGAGTTTTCTCCCCCACAAGGGCGTATGTAATGGGATATTCTTAAAAAGGTTAGAGCATATACTTTAAAAGTGCGGCGGAATAGTTTTGTGAAAAAACGGTACAAAGCTTGTAAGCCCGCGAGGAAATAACTTTATTTGTGATAGCGTAAGGGATATTTCCTTTCGGTGTGCCATTTTTATTCACAAATTATTGACATTGTGCTCTCAAAAGTGTATATTTAATATTGATTAAGAATAGAAGGAGGCAAAAAATGACCAAGGCAAAAAAGGCTATTAGCCTTATTGTATCTGTAGTTATGCTCCTTGGCGTGCTTGCAGTCGGCGTTTTCGCAAATGATAATACCGGTGTCGCAGAAAACGGCACTATCGCTTTATCGTTTGACAAGGCGTCTTACAGCGCAGGCGAAACGGTCAAGGTTACCGTAAAATTAACTACAGATTATTATGCTGCAACGGTTTCTGTTCCTGTTCAGTATGACAGCAGTGCTGTTAAGTTTGTAAGCGGCACAACCGCTTCAACGCTGTTCGGTGCAGGCGATGCAACAAAGACGGTCGTAAATGATGCTACTGCGGGCGGCAAGACTTGTGTCTATGTCGGCGTATTACCGCAGGCTGCCGGCGGAGCTGTTGCTCAGAAGGCAAACGGCGTCGTACTTTCGACCCTCACCTTTACCGCTTCTAAGGCCATTTCCGATACTGCGGCCGCTTTCGGTGTGCTTAACGATCAGAAAACAATGACCAATCTCGGCGGTAAACTCTATGTAGGTTCCTACAAGACCTCTGATGTAACCTCAACGGTTTATACCACAGGTCAGAAACTTACTTTCCCGGTAATGAAGGCTGCTGCTGCAGCTGATCCGGAACTTATCCTTACCGAAGAAGGCAACGGTGCGGTTATCAGAAAAGACCTTTGCACTGGCTCGGGCGACTATGCCGGCTGTGTATTCGGTATAGATACCCTTAATGGCGAAAACATTGAGGATTTTGTTACTACAAAAGCAGGTTCTATTGAAGTTGTAGCTAATGCTGATGGCAATATGTCAACAGGTGCTACAATTCTTCTTAAAGATGCTGCAGGCGAAGTAGTAGCTACTTATGTATTCATTTACTTCGGTGATGTTAATGGCGACGGTAGTGTTGACGGCTCGGATGCCGGCGACGTTGAAGCACATGATGCTTGGCTTGTTACAATTGATGAGGACACAGCAGCATATTATTCAGCAGATGTAAACGGCGATGGTAGCATTGACGGTTCGGATGCTGGTGATATTGAAGCACATGACGCATGGCTCGTTACACTTCCTTCACAGGCTGAAATGGCTGGAGTTTTTAATGGTGCTTGGTAATTTATATTAATTAAAAAACTAAACAAATAGGAGATTAAATTATGCTTAAGATGAGAAAAATTTTAAGTGTTGCTCTTGTTGTTGTGATGCTTTTTAGCGTGTTTGCAGTTAATGCTTTTGCTCTTGAAGATGGTAAGGAATTCGGTATGATTTTGGTTTCGGATAAAACCGAGAAGGAAATCGTTCCCGGTGCTACTGTAACAGTAACACTTTCATTCGAAATGGCTGACTTTAGCCAGAAAATGAGTGATATGAAGATTTGCCTTCTTTATGACAAGAATGTCTATACTCCTGACCTTACATCAAGGACGTTTGTAGGAGACTTGGCTGGTTATGCAAAAGATGGTACAAAGCCTAATATCAATGCAAACTATGCTGCTGCTGTTATGAAAGCTTCAACAATGGCTGAAGATGAAAAGGCTCTGTATAACAGCGGTGTTATGCAGCAGATCCTTTCTGATGCATCTAAAGGTCAGACAAACAAGTGGGGCTTCACAGTAACAGAAGATGCTGCTGGTGTTTCAGTAGCTCAGATGACATTCAAGTTTAATGTCACAGGCGATGAAGCAGCTCTTGCTTCTGGCAACAAGAACATCAAGATTTGTGATGCATACAAATCACAGCAGACAATCAAAAAAACAGACGGTACAAATACTCCAACCTACGTTTCAAGCTTTGATGCTTCAAAAGCTAACATCATGGCTAACATGCCGTCAGCTCCGTCTTATTCTGTAGCTAAGTATAAGACTCAGGCTAAGTTCACAGGCGATAAGACAACTGCTCCGGATGATCTCTTCCAGTTCAGACTTACTTCGGTTATCACAGCTGCTGACTTCGCTGCTATGAACTCAAACGGCAATAAAATTAAGAGCGTTGGCTTCATTGCTGCCAACACAGGCGCTGCCGATGCAGCTGATGCTAAGGCAGCAGTTGAAAAAGGCACCGCACTTCCGTCAGCTTGGAAGGCTGCTTCTACCGACTATGTAAGTCAGGCAAACGCTTCTTCCGATGCATACTTCGGCGCAATCATCAAGAATATCTCTCATGCTTCTCAGGCAACTGATATTGACTGCATTGCTTACGTATGCTACAATGACGGTACTGCCGATCATTACGTTTGGTATTCCGCAGCTGTAACTGCTAAAGTTGCTTCAGGATATGATGCTGCTGTTGCTGCTTGGAAAGCTCAGTAATTGAATTTTACCAAGAAACCACAGCGAAACTTTACTATCGGTTCGGCTGTTCAAAACTGAATATTCCGTTCCGACATTAAATTTTATTATTATATCTTGAAAGGAGATTAAATCTCAATGAAACAGGTTTATCAAACACCGGATTTCGATGTTTCTGCATACGAGCTTGATGATATCATCACAATCTCCATAGGCACCGGCCCCGTAGAGGGCGGCGACTCGGGTTGGGTTGAGATCTGACGCTCACGTAGCAATCGATCCGATTTATTAACAATCATAAGCAGAGCAAGGTTCGCCTTGCTCTGTTTTTTTGTGCCCTGTTTTGCATTTTGTGCACCATTCCGTTTCTGTACCCCATTCTGATATCGTGTGCCTATTCTGTTTTTGTACTTAATTTAGGTGCTGTATGCCTATTCTTTTTTTGTGTGTCATATGAGGAGCTTTCCACACACCCCTGCCCGCCCTTTTCACTATTCGTTTTCCACTTCCGTTTTCGTCTTTTTACTTTTCAGCCTCCCTTGCAGAGAGCAAGCCTCGCCAAAGCAGTTTGGAAGCTTTTTGCCTCCCTTGAAAAGGGAGGTGGGTTGCCGCAGGCAAGCCGGAGGGATTCTGCGGAGTTATATGGAATTTAAATAGAAAGCAAATTACTTTTTAATCCCTCAGTCTGTTCGCGTTGCTCACAGCCAGCTCCTGACGGGAGCCCGTCCCCTTTGTCACTTCGTGACATTTCCCCACACTGTGGGGAATCACCCTTTACAAGGGAGCCTGAATAATCCCTCAGTCCGCTCGTGGACTCGCGTCCAGCTCCTGACGGGAGCCCGTCCCCTTTGTCACTTCGTGACATTTCCCCACACCGTGGGGAATCACCCTTTACAAGGGAGCCTTTTGACATTTCCCCACGCCGTGGGGAATCACCCTTTACAAGGGAGCCTGAATAATCCCTCAGTCTGTTCGCGTTGCTCACAGCCAGCTCCTGACGGGAGCCCGTCACCTTTGTCACTTCGTGACATTTCCCCACACCGTGGGGAATCACCCTATTTGATGTAGCCTGAAAGCGGCTGCAATGCAAATTCGGCAGTCGAAAGAGACATTTATGCAAAAAATTCGCGATTTTTGCCGCAATTTCGAAATTTCGGCAGATTGACGAATAATTGACACATTGATTATTTATTTTGACGGAGTAATCATCAATATATTGTGTAGTTGCTCATTTATACCCCACAGATGTATTCGTCATTTTTTCAAATTCGCGGCTGTTTAGTTTAACAAATTCAAATAATAGTTAAAAAACATCTAAACGTTAGCAATTTTGAGTTCGATTTGTTTGCCGCGTCGTATTTTTGCGTTGACAAGAGTCTTTTTTGTGCTATAATTACAAGTGAACGGTAATTCACTACACGTGGTTATCTATGGTGCGCCGCTTTTGCGCAGCACCGTTTCGTTAATTTTATTAAACGGAGGTCACGATATGGACACAAGATTTGCAATTTCGGAGTACAATGACGCTGTTGCAGTCAACAAAGAGCTTGATGAGCTTATTAAAAAGCCGATTTACACCATCAAGCCGGAGGCTCTTAAAAAATACGAGGATGAGTATTACAACAAAAAGTGCCTCAAATCAAAAGCACAGATTGAGGAAGCTCGCCAGATAATCCCCGGCGGCGTTCAGCATAACCTTGCTTTCAACTATCCCTTCCCGCTTGTTTTCACAAAGGCAGAGGGTGCATATCTCTATGACGTTGACGGCAACAAGTATTTTGATTTCCTTCAGGCAGGCGGCCCGACTGTTCTCGGCTCCAACCCGAAAGCTGTTCGTGAGCAGGTTATTGACCTCCTTAATACTTGCGGTCCCTCAACCGGACTTTTCCACGAGTTTGAGTACAAGCTCGCCAAAAAGATTTCCGACAGCATTGAAACCGTTGATATGTTCCGTATGATGGGCTCGGGCACCGAGGCTTGCATGGGTGCGGCTCGTATCGCGAGACTTGCTACAAAGCATAAGAACATCATAAAGATGGGCGGCGCTTACCACGGCTGGTCCGATCAGATGGCTTACGGTATCCGCGTAAACGGCACCAAGTTCACACAGGCTCACGGTGTTCCGCTCAACTGCTTCATGTTCATTCAGGAGACTACTCCGAACGATCTTGACGAGCTTGAGAGAAAACTCAGACTCAACCAGTTCCGCGGCGGCACAGCAGCCGTTTATATGGAGCCGGTAGGCCCCGAGAGCGGTACTACACCCATCACCGTTGAATATGTTAAGGGCGTTGAGCGTCTTTGCCGCAAATACGGCGCACTCCTCGTATTCGATGAGGTTGTTACAGGCTTCCGTATCGGTATGGCAGGTGCTCAAGGTTACTTCGGCGTATCGCCCGACCTTACTATATTCGGTAAAGTTATTGCAGGCGGTTATCCGGGTGCAGGCGGCATCGGCGGTAAGAGAGAGTACATGAAGTATCTCGGCGCAGGCCTTGATTCGAGCGGTAAGAAGATCCACAAGGCTCTTGTCGGCGGCACAATGACCGCTAACCCGCTTTCATGCTGCGCAGGTTACTTCACTCTTGAAGAAATCGAAAGAACAAACGCTTGCCAGAAGGCAGGTCAGATGGGCGACAGAATTTGTGCGGGTCTTAAAGAGCTCGTTAAGAAGCACGGTCTTCCCTTCGTAGTTTGGAACACCGGCTCTATCTGCCACCTTGAGACAGTCGGCACAATGCACTATCAGATCAACTGGAAGAAACCGTGGGAAATCCCGGCAATTCTCGGCGAGACCGGCGTAAGACAGAAGGAAATGGAGCATATGGGCGCAGCTTACATGGCAGAGGGTCTTGTAACTCTCGCAGGCAGCCGTCTTTATACTTCAGCCGCTTATACTCCTAAGATGATCGACCAGGCTCTTGCTTGCTTCGACAGAGTATTTGAAAACGTCGCTGTTAAGGCTGACTGAATTTAATCCCAAGAAAACGGGGCGGACGGGTTTTCCGTCTGTCCCGCTTTGTTATAAATAACGAAGAGGTGAATACAATGGATATAATGGAAGCAAAACAGCTCGTCATTAAAGCCGGTATAGAGGTTGTTGAATACGGCCTTATCGCGAGAACATGGGGTAATATTTCATGCAGAGTAGACGATAAGAAATTCGTTATTACTCCGAGCGGACGTCCCTATGAAACTCTTACTCCCGACGAAATAGTAGTTGTTAATATCGACGATTGCAGCTATGAGGGTGACATTAAGCCGTCCTCCGAAAAGGGCATTCATGCCGAGGCATATCGTCTTCGCCCCGAGGTTAATTTCGTAATTCACACGCATCAGATGCAGGCGTCCGTCATAAGTGCGCTCGGTATGGATATAAACGAGGTTGAACCCGCGTCGGCCGAAATAGTCGGCGATAATGTCCCGATTGCGGCATACGGACTTCCCGGAACCGGCAAGCTTCGCAAGGGCGTTGTCGAGGCTATAAAGCGTTCGGACTCCAAGGCCGTAATTATGGCTCACCACGGTGCCCTTTGCATGGGTAAGGATTACGACGAGGCGTTTAAGGTGGCGGCAGAGCTCGAAAAGATCTGCGAAACTACCGTTAAAAACAGATACCGTCTCATCACCGGTAAGGTAGCCGAGACCTTAGGCGACGTAGCCGAGTATATCGGCTCGCTCTTTGACTCGAGTGCCAAGGAGGCTCCGGTATTTGAGCCGTGCAACAGCGAACGTGACGGCAGCGTGTTTAATATAAGTGCCGTAGACGGCGACGGCTCGATAGTCAGAATAGATATTAAAACGGGTGAGCTTGTAGCAGGCAATGATTATCCGGCTTCGGCTGAAATGCACAGAGCCATCTATAAAAAGCGCAAGGACGTAAACTTCATTATGCACACCAAGACACCGGCGGAAGTCGCAATGTCTAAGTCGGGCAAAACAATAAAGCCGCTTCTTGACGATTTTGCACAGCTTGTCGGCGCAACCGTTCGCTCGGTAACATTTAATCCCAACAGCACCAAAAAGACCGCTAAGAAGGTCGTAAAGGCTCTCAAGGGCAGAAACGGCGTTCTTCTTAACAACAACGGTGCGCTTTGCGTATCGGGCAGCGAATATGATGCCGCAGCGGTTGAAATGGTAATGGATAAGGGTTGCAAGACCGCAGTCGGCGCAAGACTGTTTGAGGCAGGCAAGCCCATAAACCCCATTGAGACAAGACTTATGAGATTTATATATCTCAAGAAGTACTCAAAGCAGGCTAAAAAGTGATATTTGAATATGGTGTAAAAAAGTGTCGCAAACCTCGTGTTTGCGGCACTTTTGCATTTTGCGGACCTTGTTTATTACGGTTTTGAGCGGCTCGCTTCGTTCTGCGTCGCGGCAAAACCGGAGGCTTGCCGGGCTAAAATAAAATCGCGCGTTAATTCTCAACCGAAGAGCTGCCGCATATACATATAGTGTTGTACCTGCCATAAGGGACACGGTGTTTATAAAGCGGCAGGCATAGTGTAAACAAAGCAGGTGAGAATTATGAAAAAATATTACCCCGAGGGTTCACGCCCAGACATCGAAGCCGTCGAAAAAAGACTTTCAAGCCCGGCGGAGCTCAAAAACGCCTTTTTGTCGGGAGAATCGCTTGAGGCGCGCGCGGTTCTCTGCGACCGCGGACACAATCTCGACGTGGATTTAAGGTGTATGAAGGGATTTATGCCGCGCAAGGAATGCGCTATGGGGATTGAAGATAACACGGTTCGCGACATAGCCATAATATCGCGCGTTAATAAGCCCGTTGACTTTGTGATAACGGGATTTTCCGAGAATGAAAGGGGCGAGACATTCGCTCTGCTCAGCCGCCGCAAGCTCCAAGAGGAGTGCGCGGCAAATTATACTTCAAGACTCATTCCGGGCGATATAATCGACGCGCGCGTGACGCACCTTGAGCCGTTCGGCGCGTTTTGCGACATAGGCGCAGGCATTTCGGCACTTATGCCGATAGACGGTATCTCGGTGTCGCGCATACCTCATCCGTGTGTTCGTTTTTCGGTTAATCAGGATATAAAGGCAGTTGTGAAATCGATAGACGAAAACGGCAGAATCACCTTGTCGCAAAAGGAGCTGCTCGGCACTTGGGAGGAAAATGCTTCAAAATTCGCGCCCGGAGAAACCGTGCCCGGAGTAATACGCTCTGTGGAGGATTACGGTATATTCGTGGAGCTTGCGCCCAATCTTGCAGGGCTTGCCGAATGCGCCTCAGGGCCGCGCGCAGGCGACAGTGCCGCGGTTTACATAAAAAGCATAAATCCCGAAAGGATGAAAATAAAGCTTATTATCGTGGATTATTTTACCGGTGACGGCAAAAGTCCGGCGGCGGATTATTTTATAAGTGACGGTCACATAGATAAATGGACATATTCGCCTGAAACGTCAATTAAAAGGGTCGAGACGGATTTTATGAGCTGATTGTATAAAAAATATTGCAAAAATGATATAATTATGGTAATATCTACTTAATTGTTTAAAGCAGGGGGAGAATAATTATGTCAAAAAACAGGATGAAAAAGTTTGTCAGTGTACTTTTGGCACTGACCATGACAGTTCTTTGCTTTGTTCCCGCGGCAGCCGCAGAGCCCAAGGATAAGGTTACGCCTATCCTGATAATAGCCGGCTTCGGCGAATATGTGCTGGTGGACGGCGACGGAAATCAGGTTTGGGGGCCGTCGCAGGACGCAATAGTTGAAACGGCGAAAAACGCCATAGCTCCGCTCGGCGCGTTTCTAAAGGGAGATTATGAAACGTTTTGCACGGGAATAGTGGAAATAGCAAACAATCTTTTCGAGCCGGTTTCGTGCAATCCCGACGGCACGGCAAAGCACCCCGACGTCACCGTTATAGACCAATATACCGAGCCGGTATCGCAATACGGACTTGACGAGGTCACAAGGGCAGACGTCTTTGATAAGGATATAGTCGACGCGTGCTGCGACGAAGTCGGTGCCGACAACGTTTATGTTTACGGTCTTACTTGGCATAAATCCATGCAGGAGCTTGCAGCGGACATAAACACGTATGTTCAAAAAATCAAGGCGGATAAGCACGTCGACAAGGTATCGATTGCCGGCCACAGTATGGGCGGAGCGGTTTTGGCTTCGTATTTGGGGCTTTACGGCTGTGACGACGTCTCAAACATAACCATGCTAAATTCCGCATTTACGGGGCTTGATATGGTGGGCTGTCTCTTTAATGGCGAGATAGCCGTAGGCATAGATAAGCTTATCCCGTTTATAAATCAGAGTATGAATTCCGACACTCTCGGCAAGGTGCTTGACACCTTAAAGCTTTTGCAGCTTGCGGTGCCGAAGCTTGAGGGCTTCCTTGAGACCGAGCTTCCCGACGGCAGCGGCAGAACCTATAAGGACCGAATTTATACCGAGTGCCTTGTTTCCGGCTTCGGCTACACGCCGAGTCTTTGGGCGTTTGTACCCGATGAATACTATAATGACGCAAAAGCCGTAATGAAGGCGTATATGGAGAAAAATCAGCAGCAAAGCGGCGTTTCGGCTTCTGTGATAGCTGCCAACTGGGCGACCTTTGAGAGAAAAATCGACGAGATACACGATATACAGGCGAATATTTCTTCGATTTTACAGAGAGCCAAGGCAAGCGGCACTTCTGTTTGCATATTCTCAAACTACAATCTTTATATAGCGCCGTTTACGCCTACTGCCGATTACACGAGCGACGGAGTTATAGAGACAAACCGTACAAGCGGCGGTGCCACCTGCGCCCGTCTTAAAACGACTCTCGGCGACGATTACGTTCAGGCGAGGGACGTCGGGCACAACTGTCTTTCCGAGGACGGCATTATCGACGCCTCAACCTGTATGCTTCCCGAAAACACCTGGTTTATAAAAAATTACGGGCATGCGATGTTTGATTACCGCAAAAACGGCTGTGACCTTTATGTGCGGGCGATGACGGCGAAAACGCAGCCGACCGTTGACACTTGGGCGGAGTATCCGCAGTTTCTCGTTTATAATGCGGGAACTCACTATGTGGCTCCGCTTACGGCAAAGCTCGGCGACGTGGACCTTGACGGCAGCATAACGCCCGTTGACTCAAGGCTTGCTTTGAGATACGTAAACGGTATGGAGGAGCTGTCTCCCACGGCTAAATATGTTGCGGACGCAAACCGCAGCGGCGATATTTCGACCTTTGACGCGGAGTACATCTTAAAGATGTATGCGGGTCTTGTATAATTTCATTTCCGAAAGGAGCTGTAATTCTTACGGCTCCTTTTTGATTTGCGCAGTTGTTAGTCGCAAAAAACGGCGTAAAACTTGCATATTTTCCCCTAAAATGCTCAAAATTATATTTTGTGCTTAATTTATTTCGCCGAAATACAAAAAATTCGCAAAAACTATGGAAATGCCGTATTTTTTCTGCTATAATATCAAGCGGTTTATAATGCCCATAGCTTTAAAGCGAGGGCAGCCATTAACACTGTAATTTATAATTGGAGGTATTCTCAATGGCAAAAAAGTATTGCTACCTTTTTTCAGAGGGTAATGCTAACATGCGTGAGCTCCTCGGCGGTAAAGGCGCAAACCTTGCCGAAATGACCAACATCGGTCTTCCGGTACCGCAGGGCTTCACTATCACGACAGAAGCTTGTACTCAGTATTATGAGGACGGCCGCGAGATCAATCCCGAGATCATGGCTGAAATAAACGAGTACATCGTAAAGATGGAAGGCATCACCGGTAAAAAGTTCGGCGATAAGAAAAATCCGCTTCTCGTATCGGTTCGTTCCGGTGCGCGCGCTTCAATGCCCGGTATGATGGACACAATCCTCAACCTCGGCCTTAACGAGGAGGTTGTTAACACAATTTCCGAAATGTCAGGTAATCCGAGATGGGCTTGGGACTGTTACAGAAGATTTATTCAGATGTATTCCGACGTTGTTATGGAAGTCGGCAAGAAATATTTTGAGCAGCTTATAGACGCTATGAAAAAGGAAAAGGGCGTAACTCAGGACGTAGAGCTTGACGCCGACGACCTTAAAAAGCTCGCTATGCAGTTCAAGGATGAGTATAAGGCTAAAATAGGCGAGGATTTCCCGAGCGATCCCAAGGATCAGCTCATGGGCGCTATCAAGGCTGTTTTCCGTTCATGGGACAACCCCCGTGCAAACGTTTATCGCCGTGATAACGACATCCCGTATTCATGGGGTACCGCAGTTAACGTACAGTCAATGGCATTCGGTAACATGGGCGATGATTGCGGCACAGGCGTTGCATTCACACGTGACCCGGCTACCGGCGCTAAGGGCCTCTTCGGAGAGTTCCTTACAAACGCTCAGGGCGAGGACGTTGTTGCAGGCGTTCGTACTCCCATGCACATCACAGAGATGGAGCAGAAGTTCCCCGAGGCATTTGCAGAGTTTAAAAATGTTTGCAAGACCCTTGAGGATCATTACAGAGATATGCAGGATATGGAGTTCACCGTTGAGCACGGCAAGCTTTATATGCTTCAGACCAGAAACGGTAAGAGAACAGCTCAGGCAGCTCTTCAGATTGCTTGCGACCTCGTTGACGAGGGTATGAGAACCGAGGAAGAAGCGGTAGCTATGATCGACCCGCGTAACCTTGATACTCTTCTTCACCCGCAGTTTGATGCAGCAGCTCTTAAAGCAGCTACTCCGCTCGGCAAGGGTCTCGGTGCTTCTCCCGGTGCTGCTTGCGGTAAGATAGTATTCACCGCAGAGGATGCAGAGGAGTGGAACGAGAGAGGCGAAAAGGTTGTTCTTGTTCGTCTTGAGACCTCTCCCGAGGACATCACCGGTATGAAAGCTTCTCAGGGTATTCTCACCGTTCGCGGCGGTATGACTTCACACGCTGCCGTTGTTGCACGCGGTATGGGTACTTGCTGCGTATCGGGCTGCACAGCTATCGATATGGACGAAGAAAATAAGAAGTTCACTCTCGCAGGCAAGGAATTCCACGAGGGCGACTACATTTCAATAGACGGTTCTACCGGCAACATCTATGAGGGCATTATCCCGACTGTTGACGCTACCATAGCAGGCACCTTCGGCAGAATAATGGGCTGGGCTGATAAGTACAGAACCCTCAAGGTTCGTACCAATGCAGATACTCCGGCTGACGCTAAGAAGGCAAGAGAGCTCGGCGCTGAGGGCATCGGCCTTTGCCGTACAGAGCATATGTTCTTTGAAGAGGACAGAATTGCCGCATTCAGAGAGATGATTTGCTCCGACACCGTTGAAGAGAGAGAAGCTGCTCTTGATAAGATTCTTCCTTATCAGCAGAGCGACTTTGAAAAGCTCTATGAAGCACTTGAGGGCTGCCCGGTAACAATCCGTTTCCTCGATCCGCCTCTTCACGAGTTCGTTCCCACCGAAGAAGCTGACATCAAGAAGCTTGCAGACGCTCAGGGCAAGACCGTTGAGCAGATTAAGGCTATCATCGCTTCTCTTCACGAGTTTAACCCGATGATGGGTCACCGCGGACTTCGTCTTGCAGTAACTTATCCGGAAATCGCAAAGATGCAGACTAAGGCTGTTATCCGCGCCGCTATCAACGTTCAGAAGGCTCATCCGGACTGGACTGTTGCTCCCGAGATTATGATTCCGCTTTCATGCGACGCTAAAGAGCTTAAATATGTTAAGGACATCGTTGTTGAGACTGCAGATGCAGAAATTGCAGCTGCCGGCTCCGATATGAAGTATGAAGTAGGTACCATGATAGAGATTCCGCGTGCGGCTCTTACCGCAGGCGACATCGCTAAGGAAGCTGAGTTCTTCTGCTTCGGTACCAACGACCTTACTCAGATGACTTACGGCTTCAGCCGTGACGATGCAGGTAAGTTCCTCGGTGCTTACTATGACAAGAAGATATTCGAGAGCGATCCGTTTGCTAAGCTTGACCAGGTCGGCGTAGGCCAGCTCATGGAATTGGCTGTTAAGAACGGTAAAGCTACCCGTCCGTCACTTCACTGCGGTATCTGCGGTGAGCACGGCGGCGACCCGTCATCCGTTGAGTTCTGCCACAAGATCGGCCTCGACTATGTATCTTGCTCACCGTTCCGTGTTCCGATCGCTCGTCTTGCTGCTGCTCAGGCTGCAATCGCAGAGAAGAACAAATAATCAGAGTTTGATTTTGGGCAACCCCAATTTTTAAACCATAACAGGAAAAAGACCTTGCAGAGTAAAATCCGCAGGGTCTTTTTTGTGCATTGTCGGAGCGCCTTAAAGATAAAAAATCAATGTGTGGATTGACGGCTTCGTTTACTTTGATGAGAAAAAAGTCTCCGTCGGCTGAATTTTGTCGCCGAAATGCGCCTTTTGATTGACAATCCGACGTAAACATTTTAAAATATCAAGAAGAGATTTTAAAAGGACGCGAAATATGAAGAAAAAAGTCAGATTGAAAAAGACGGTAAAAAGAAAATTTTTGCTGTTTGTAATTTTGGCCGTTATAATGACGGGGCTTATAGTCGGTGAGCTTACGATAGGGCAAAGAGAGGTAAGGGACCCTGCCGTCGAGAGGCTCGAAGCAAAAATCAGCGAAACAACCACACAGGAAGAACCGCAGGAGGAGACGACCGAAGAAGAGACTACCGCGGAAACGACAGCCCCTGAAACCGTTCCGGAGACGACCGCATCGGCACCGCCCGTTACGGCTTCGGCAGCCGATTTTAACAATCCTCAAACCGTAGACCCGAACTCGGGCAATTGGGAGCTCACGCTTGTTAACGCAGGGCATAAGCTGCCCGACGGATATGTGCCGTCGCTTGCAAACGCGATAAGCGGAAGCAGCGTGCAGCTTGATTCGAGAGTTGTTAAAGCGTATCAAGAGATGTACGACGCCGCAAAGAAGGATGGCTGCGTTTTAACTCCGTATGCAGGGTATTGCTCGGTTTCACGTCAAAACGATAATTACAACCGAAAGGTGAGTTATTATAAAAATCAGGGCTTGTCCGATGACGACGCCGCCGCAAAGGCGCGCACGTTTATTTTGCCGGGCGGATATTCCGAGCAAAATCTCGGTCTGTCAATGGATATTGTGAGTGCAAGCTCCGATTTTGCCTCTACAAAGGAGTTTTCGTGGCTTGTAAAAAATGCGCAGGATTACGGCTTTATTTTGCGCTATCCCGAAAATAAAACTGACAAAACGGGTATGAATTATCAGCCGTGGCATTGGCGTTATGTCGGCAAAGAGGCTGCAAAGGCGATGAATAAGAGCGGCCTGTGCCTTGAGGAGTATCTCAAAGCGGCATAAATCAAGACAAAGCTCAAAAAAGGGGAATTATATAATGCTTAACACAAGAGCCGGCGGAGTTTTAATGCATATCACGTCGCTCCCGTCAAAATACGGAATCGGCGTAATGGGCGAAGAGACAAAACGGTTTATACGCCGTATCAAGGATATGGGGTTTTCATATTGGCAGGTGCTGCCGCTTTGTCCTACGGATTTTTACGGCTCACCTTATGCGTCTCCGGCGGCATTTGCGTTGTCACCGCTTCTGATTGACCCGGACACGCTCAAAAATGACGGCTTTGTGTCGGAAGACGACCTTGCAAGAAGCGTATATTACGGCTCGCCTTACACGGCGGACTACGAATTTGCCGCAAAAAGCCGCAGGGAGCTTTTAAAAATCGCGTATCAAAACAAGAAAAAAGAAGTATCTGCGGAGACTGAAAAATTCTGCGAGGAGAACCCGTGGTGCGAAGCATATTCGCTGTTTTGCGCCGCGAAGAAAAAATTCGGCGGCAAGCCATGGTATGAGTGGAATGAAAAATTCGCGCGGTACGAAAATGCGCTTAAAAACAGAGACGAGTTGAAAGACGAAGCCGATTTTTATAAATTTGAGCAGTATATTGCCTTTTCTCAATGGCACCGCATAAAGCAGTTTGCCAACGAAAACGGCGTAAAAATACTCGGCGATATGCCGATATACGTCTCAACCGACAGTGCCGATGTTTGGAGCAATACGGAGCTTTTTGAGATAGACGAGCGTAGCTTTGTGCGCCGCAGAGTTTCGGGAGTTCCGCCCGATTACTTCTCAAAGGACGGTCAGCTTTGGGGCAATCCGCTTTATAATTGGGATGTGCTTGAAAAAACGGGCTATGCCTGGTGGCTCAGCCGCATAAAGGACGCTTTTCGACTTTATGATACGGTCAGAATTGACCATTTTCGCGCATTTGCGTCATATTGGGCTGTTCCTGCGGACGAAAAAACGGCGAAAAACGGCGAATGGGTCAAGGGGCCCGGAATGAAATTTTTTGACGCCGTAAAGGAAGAAATGGGAGACGTTCCTATTATTGCGGAGGATCTCGGCGTGTTCGGTGAGGACGTCACACAGTTGCTTGATAAAACTCGGTTCCCCGGTATGCGTGTAATACAGTTCGGCTTTGACCCGTGCGGAAACAGCACACATCTGCCGCATAACTATCCGCTGAATACCGTAGCATATGTCGGCACGCACGACAATACAACGCTGCTTGCGTGGCTTTGGGAGGCAACGCCCGAAGAGCGCGCCTTTGCGCTTGATTACTGCGGATTTACGGGCGATAACTGGGGCGACGGCGGATATTACAGCCCGTCCTGCCGCAAGATTATCGAAACCGTGTGGCGCTCTTCGGCAAAGCTTGCCGTCATTTCTTATCAGGATATGTGCGGCTTCGGCTCGGACGCACGTATGAATGTTCCCGGCAGAGCGTTCGGCAACTGGCAGTTCAGAACCACTGAGGAAACAATAGACGGTATAGACAAAAATTATTTCAGACACATTAACGACCTTTTCAGACGTACCGGCGGCGAATAAAAACGAAAAGCTCCCTCAAGGGGAGCTTTTTTAATAGATTTTATTTATAAGGCGAAGCACCCTAATAGTAATAGGCTCCCTTGTAAAGGGTGATTCCCCACAGTGTGGGGAAATGTCGCGGAGCGACAAAGGGGACGGGCTCCCGTCAGGAGCTGTCTACGAACGAAGTGAGTAGACTGAGGGATTGTTTAGGCTCCCTTGAAAAGGGAGATGCCACCGCAGGTGACTGAGGGATTATTCAGGCTCCCTTGAAAAGGGTGATTCCCCACGGTGTGGGGAAATGTCACGAAGTGACAAAGGGGACGGGCTCCCGTCAGGAGCCGGACGCGAGTTCGCGAGCGGACTGAGGGTAGACGAAAGAAAAGCGAGACGAGAGCAAAATGCGAAAAGTAAAGAAACGGCAAGTATCCTTTGATACTTGCCGTTTTTGGAGCAGGTGAGGGGAATCGAACCCCCGTATTCAGCTTGGGAAGCTGATGTTCTGCCATTAAACTACACCTGCTTACGTGCTACGCTGAATATTTTATCATTATTTTTACAATAAATCAATAGTAATATGATACGCGGCACAGCTTAGCGGGGTAGGTCGCGCTGTCGCTTAATATTACAGCTTTTCCACGGAGAGCCTCAGCCTTTTCAAATCGTTTTCGTCGGGATGAGACAGAGCACGGTCAAAGTTTTCAATCAGCATATCGAGATTCGGCGCGGGATTCGGCAGGCTTTTCATTTTGATATAGCGCTCCCTGACCGTTTGCGGCATTTTCCCCTGACACATATACTCGCCGACTGTGATGTTGCTGCCACTAATGCTCTTTTTCGTATTTGCGAGGATTTTTTTGAAGTACTCTTCGTCTCCGCCGAAGCCCGCCGTTCCGAAAAGAAAAATCCTTTTATTTTTCAGCTTTTCGAGCAAATCCAAGGTCGCCTTGTCGGCGGTTCCCTTATCCGTCCAAAAGCCTATAAATAAAATGTCGGATTGCGTATCGGCGTTTTCGCTCACTCCGAAATAATTGCAGTTTTCCTCCGGCAGCGCGTCACGAATGGCGTCGGCAAGCAGCCTCGTGTTGCCTGTCGGGCTGCTGAAAATAATGGAATAGCTTTTATCTGTCATGATGAACCTCTTTGCTTGCGCGGCATATCACATATGCGGCGAAATTATGTTATAAATTATTATATAATTACGACGGCAAACAGTCAACAGCCGCAAATGCCGAAAGCTTATACAAAAAGTAAGTTTTTCTGTGATCGGCAATAAAAAGGCTTTCGTTTCACCTGAAACGAAAGCCTTGATTTTATGTGTTTATGCTTGACGTTACGGCTTTGAGCCGCGCTTCAAAGCCTTTTCAGTCCTTGAGCTCGTCAACATACTCGGTATGCTCACGCAGATACTTTTTGTCCTCGGGCTTAAGGTCAAGGCCTATGGTTCCGCCCGGATTCATAAGGTAATCGGGGTCAAAATAGTTTTTAAGCGTGCGGATTATGCCGTATTCCTTTTCGCCGAGGTAGCCCTCAAGCCACGGGGCAAACATCTTTCCGATACCGTGGTGGTGGCTGATGGCCGCGCCGCTCTTCTGTATGGCGTCGAGAATTGTTGCGTGATAAGCACGGAACTCCTCTTCGTCCTGCATTTTAGTCATAAAGATGAAGTAGAGGTTGGCGCCCTGCGGATAGCAATGCGACATATGAGTTGTAACGATTGTGTTCGGAAGCTTATGGCAAACCTCACGAACCTCACGGTGAACACGAGCCATATTTGACCAGTTGACCGTGCACTCAAGCGTATCAATCATAAAGCCGAAATCCATGAGTGTATCGCGAAGATACGGGTCGTTGAAGCGGCCCTTTTCCCAGCCCTTGCATACGTAGCCGGTCATCGGGATTCCGCCGTGCTTAACGGCAATTTTCATTATGTTATGCGCAACGTTTCTTGAGAAGCCCTTTTCGCCGTCTGTAAATCCGAGGAAGAGACAGCGCTCAAAGTCCTTGTAGCCCAATTTATCAAGAAGAGGCTCAAGCGGCGTTTCGTCAACGTTGTAAAGATGAAGCATTAATGAAGTCTCCTCCGGGTCTGAAAGACGGAAAACAGAGGAGAAGCCGCACTCACACTGCATCATTTCACGAGCGGCGCGCATAGCTGTCGGCCAGTCCTTGAACATATAAGAAAAGCGTTTTCTGTTTTCGGGCATCCAGCGGAAAAACTTGAGCGTGACCTCGGTAAGAACGCCGAAGGTGCCTTCGCCGCCCATCATGACCTGATTGAGATTCGGTCCCGTTGCCTCTCTCGGATAGTGACTTGTCTCGATTTTACCTATCGGTGTGGCGTATTTCTGCGAAACAACTATATCGGCTATGGTGCCGTAATAGGTGCTGTTCTGACCGGCACCGCGTGTGACGGTCCAACCGCCGACGGAGGAATATTCAAACGACTGCGGGAAGTGACCGCAGGTGTACGGACGTTTTGCGCCGAAAAGGCTCTGAGCGTTTTGAAGCGTTTGCTCGAGCTTTGGTCCGGACATACCTGCCTGAACTGTAATGGTCTGATCGGTCTCATTGAATTTAATGACCTTGTTGAAGTTGCGGCGCATATCAAGAGAAACGCCGCCGTTAATGGGCTCAACGCCTCTTGTAACCGACGAGCCGCCGCCGTAAACATAGAGCGGTATTTTATTCTTTGTGACGTAGGCTACGATTTTCTCAATCTGCTCGCTTGTCTCCGGAAAAACAACGAGGTCGGGAAGAGAGTCAAAACGACGGTGACGCATTCTGAGAAGATCGTACATTGTCTGTCCGTAGGAAACGGCGAGACGGTCGTAGTCGCTCTGTGAGACGTTCTTTTCGCCGACTATTGCGGCAATGGCCTTTACGTGCTTTTTGTCAATCTTCGGAGCGTGCTCTTCGCCGAGATTTACGGGGTCAAGACCCAAATCGTCATTATACTGCATAAACTCCTCGTCCTTGAGATTGCAGCGTTTTTTAACATATTTGTAAAGGCTCTCCTTCGGATATTTGAAGAAGTCGGGGTCGCCCCAGCGGAAAATTGAACGATAGCTGTTCTCAGGTGCTCTCTGAAGCATCCATTTAGGCTCAAAGCCCTTATACGGTTTTGTACTCATTATCAGTGTCCTCCTGTTTGAAAATGATGTAGGTATTTTTCTATTGGCTTTAATCTTGAGGCAAGGTGAGAATACGCCTTGCCGTAAATTTTCATATAGGTTCGGTGGTTTTCCTCGTTCGGAATAAATACGTCTTTTTTATGTACCATATGCTCTATGGCGTCCTCATAGCTGCCGTAAACGCCCTGTGAAATAAACGCGACCATGGCACAGCCGACTGCGCTCGCCTCGTGAGTCTGAATACGGTGTACGGGCAAGCCGAACACATCTGCGGCAATTTGACATACGACAGGGCTGCTGGAGCCGCCTCCGCCGGCATAAAGCTCATCTACCGTGACGCTTGAGCGTTTTTGCATTTTAACGAGCCCGTGGTACAGCTCTAAGCAGATGCCCTCTATTATGGCGCGATACAAATGATAACGCGTATGGAAATCCGAAAAGCCTATAATTGCGCCGCTCGCGTTCGGGTTCGTGATGCCCGGAGTCCAAAACGGCTGTAAAATAAGTCCGCCGGAGCCGGCCTCAATATCCTTGATTTTATCGTCAAGATAACGCTCTATGCAAACGCCCTCCTCGGCGGCGTCAACCTTATCCTTCGCGGCAAACTGCTCTATAAACCACGAAATCATCCAAAATCCGCGATAGACCTCGAATTCGGGATTGAACATATCGTTCGGAACAGCCGGATAAGCCGGCATATAAGGCTGCGGTTCAAAATATTTTTTAACCGCCATCTGTAAGGTTGAGGTCGTGCCGAAAGAAATTGCCGCTCGGTTTGATTTTACAACGGACATACCGATGGTTTCACAGCCCTTGTCGGAGCCGGTTGCTATAAGCGGAAGTCCCATTGGGATGCCCGTTTTTTCGGACGCATCTTTTGTGATTTTACCTATAACCTCGCCCGACGGAACAAGCTCACAGAGCTTTTCGGACGGAACATTGCACACGCAGCGCGTGAGAGCACCGGGTTTCATCCAACGGCGGTTTTTGTAATCAAACGGTACGTGACCTATCATATTTGCCACGGAATCCTTAAGCTCGCCCGTCAAAAGATAGTTGAGATATGACGGCAGCATAACGTATTTGTCTGTTTTGGCCCATATTTCGGGCTCATTTTGCATAATCCAGTTGCCGGTAGAGGCTCGGTAAATCATATCTACCGATTCTCCCATTCCCACAAGCGAAAACAATGCGCGTTTTGCTGCCGGAATCCGCCCGTCCTCGTCGGCCTCACGCTCGTCGAGCCATAATATTATGTCGCGAAGCGGACGTTTGTCTTTGTCAAGGCAAAGCACCGTGTCACGTATGCAGGTAAGGCATACGGCTGTTATGCGGTCAAGCTTATCGGCATTTCTCTCGATAACCTTTTTTGACATTTCGGCTATAATGTTAAAATAAAAATCCGGGGTCTGTTCTGCCCATCCGGGCTGTTTTGATAAATAAGGAACCTTGTATTTTTGCTGCTCCTTATCCTCAAAGTCTCCACTCTCATTGACAAGCAAGCATCTTGCACTCTGCGTGCCGACGTCAAAGGTCAGCACAAGTGACTGTTCCATTAAAGATTTTCCCCTCTTTCTTTTTTAAGGTTGCTTCTTCTCGTCCTTCAGGATATTGCTTGTTGCAATCAAATCCACGCCGAGATTGAGAATATTCGGTACAACGACTTCCTCTCGTCCGAGTCGTTTTGAAACGGTGATACGGTTTACCTCGTGCATCAGGTCGAAAATTCTGTTTTTGGGAATCGGCCCCGATACGCGAACGGGCAGAACCGGTACCGAAGGGAAGGCGGTGCGCACCGTTGTGCAAACGGTACGACGCGGGTCGGTCATTTCGCTTACGGCGAATTCTTTGCCCCTTTTGCAGGTGTTGCCGGTCACAACAAGCTCGTCGCCGTCTGATGTAATCGTCATTCTGCACGAACGGGGACAAACGATGCAAACCAATTCTTTTGTCATTTTACACCGTCTCCTTTACCGAGTCTTTCCAGCCGAAGCTCCACTCGGCTGTTTTCGTTTAATTCGCATGCGCTGAAATCAATCGTGAGATTTTCCATTTCGGGCGGACGCATAAATGCGTAACGCTTTTTAAGTATTTCCTTGCCGTCCGCGTAAATATGAAGCACACAGTTGTTTTCCTCCTCGCGGACGCGGAAATACAGGTCTGTTTTACTGTTATCCTCGTTGAGATTGAGCCTTTGCGGCACTGCGTACAATAAACCGTCGCCCGGGGTTATCTCAATAAGCCGTCTTTCTCTGCCCGAATAAGCAGCGGCTGATTTTCCCGCCTGCTCGGCGTTCTGCGAAACAAAGTCAACCAAATCGTTGACGTGCAAAGCGTTGCCGCAGCTGAATACGCCGTCGGCACTCGTCATACACTGACCGTCGCATACGGGACCCTTTGTGCGTTGGTCAAGCTTTACTCCGACGGACTCGGCGAGCTCGTTTTCCGGAATCAATCCGACCGAGAGAATCAGCGTGTCACATTCGACGCGGCTCTGTGTGCCGGGTATCGGAGCCATATTTTCGTCAACCTTTGAAATCTCAACCGCTTCGAGCCTGTCAACTCCGAACACGCGAGTGACGGTGTGCGACAGGTGCAGCGGAATATCATAATCGTGCAGGCATTGATGCAGGTTTCTCGTAAGTCCCGACGGCGTAGGCTTTGCCTCATAAACGCCGAGAACCTTTGCGCCCTCAAGCGTAAGCCGGCGTGCCATGATAAGTCCTATATCTCCCGAGCCGAGAATTACGCATTTTTTGGCGGGCATAAGCCCGAGCAGATTTGTAAAATGCTGTGCGGTTCCGGCCGTGAAAACGCCTGCAGGACGCGTGCCGTGAATAAATACCTGCTTGGCGGTACGCTCGCGGCAGCCCGTAGCCAGCACAAGCGCTTTTGCCGTGAATATCGAAACGCCGCTTCTGCCGACGGTATGCACCGAAAAGCTTCCGTCGCCGTTTTTGTCTATTTTCGTGACAAACGTAAGGGTGCTGTATTCGATATTGCGTTTGTACAGCTCATCCTCAAACCGCTCGGCGTATTCAGGACCTGAGAGCTGCTCGCCGAAGTGATGAAGACCGAAACCGTCGTGAATGCACTGCTTGAGTATTCCTCCGAGCCTTGCCTCTCTTTCAAGAAGGAGAACCTTGGCACCGTTATCGTGAGCGCTTATCGCCGCCGCAAGACCGGCAGGACCGCCGCCGACAACGAGTACGTCATAGTTACCTGTCGTCATCACTCTTCGCCTCCTTCGGTTACCTTTGTTTCGCCGTATGTTATCACCGCTTCCGCCGAGGATTTTTTAACCTCATACAGCGGAACGCCGAGAAATTCGGCAATTATTTTGGTGACAAGCGGCGAACAGAAGCCGCCCTGACAACGTCCCATTCCCGGTCTTATGCGCTTTTTGATACCGTCAACCGTCGGAACGCATATCGGGGATTTCAAAGCGTCGAGAATTTCGCCCTTGCTGATTTGCTCGCAGCGGCAAATAATCTCGCCGTAGTCGGGATTTTCGGCTATCATTTTTTCTCTTGTATCGTCGTCCATTTCGCGAAGCACGGGAACGCCCTTGCGAATAGGATTATAATTGTTGTTTTTTTCAACCGTCTCGGTCTTGCCGAGCATATTGACCGCAAGCTCCGCCATATCGACGGCAACCGCGGGAGCAGTTGTAAGTCCGGGGGATTGAATACCGGCTACGTGAATCAAGTTCCTTGTTCTTCTGCCGGGTTCAAGTATAAAATCCTCCTCAAAGGTAGGAGCGCGAACGCCCGTGAAATAAGTGATTATATCACGTTTTGACAGCGCCGGCATTGTTTGAGTCTGCTTGTCGAAGACGGTTTTAATGCTCTCGGCACGTGTTTCCGTGTTTTCCTTTTCAACCGTTTCTACGGCGTCGGGTCCTACGAGAAGATTATCGTGGACGGTGTGCAATATGCCGCCGCCCTTTGAATGGGTTTTGCCGTGAACGCTTATGTCCTTTACGGAGGCTACCGAGTGCATATATGCGCCTGCTTTTTGGTCAAGAATCGAGTTGGTTCCTCGACGCGGATGAATCGAGAAAAATCTGTCATCCGCCATGGCGGCAATATCCTCGGCAAAAACGCCTGCGGCGTTGATAACGATTTTCGGATGAATAACGCCTCTGTTGGTGGTAACGCTTATGATGTTATGCTCCGACACCTCCATGGAGAGCACGGCGGTGTTAAGACTTACCTGCGCGCCGTTTTGAACGGCGTTTTCGGCATAGGCTATGGTGAGTCCGTACGGGCAAACACAGCCTGCGCTCGGATTATACATTGCGAATTTTGTTTCCGGTGTGAGGTTCGGCTCGCGGCGCATAAGCTCCTTGCCCGAGATTATCTCGGTGTCCTCTATGCCGTCGTGATGCTTCCGCCAAAAAGCATACAGACCGATAAGCGGCTTCAGCGCGGCGTTGCGGAAAAGCACATATTGACCTACCTGCTTAAACGGAACGTCAAGCTCGCGGCAAACGTCTGCATACATATGGTTTGCGCGGCGAATGTACTTGTGCTTGAGCGAGCCTTTGCCGAGGTCGATTCCGGGGTGCACCTCGCCGTCGTTGCGTCCCGACGCCTGAAGCGCAAGGTCTGCCTCCTTGTCTACAAGTAAAACGTCAAGCTTCCACTTGGTCAGCTCTCTTGCTATCGAAGCACCTGAAATGCCGCCGCCGATAACAAGCACGTCGGGTGTTCTGCCCTCGAGGAAATCATCATTGAGAGACGGCAGACGCGTCGGAGCGGGCTGCTCGCCCGTGTAAACAATATCGTTGACAATATGCGTTGTGCTGAATTTTTTTGCCGCCGCTTGGCAAGCTGCGACGATTTCGCCCCAATCGGAGCTTTTGCCTCGAACAAAAATCGAGCCGTTCTCCTTTGAAGCACTGAATTTTCCGCCGAAAGTCTTTTTCAATTTTTTGTTAATTGATGATATGTTCATAACTTCAAGCCTCTTTTAATCAGCCTTGCAGTCGGTCACGCGCCCGACTGTGCATAAAAAATATGTCGGTTAACTGACCGACTCATAAGCCAAGTATAATTCCGAAAAAAGCGTTTGTCAATACTTTTAACTAAAAAAATCACTCTTACGTGTTTTTTTTGTGAATATTGTTTTGTAGACATTGCCGATTGTTCGTGTTATACTTTAAGAAATTTTGCAGGAGGGTATTATGGCAGCTCAAAGACCCGAAAATATAAACGAAATCATACTTGATACTGCTGAGGAGCTTTTAAAGGTAAATTCCTTTTCGGAGGTGACTCTCGCGAAAATAGCCGAAAAGGCAAATATTTCGAAGGGCACGCTGTATTACTATTATAAAAGCAAAAACGAAATACTTTTTGCCGTTACCGACCGCTACCTTTCGCGCCAATGGGACGAGCTGATACAATGGACGGAAAACAAGGAAAAGGATACCTCGCCGCACCGTCTTGTAAATTATGTAATCGAGAGAAATATAGCCTATGCCGGGCTCAGGCTTCACCTCTTTGACGCGGCATTGCTCGGCGACGAGGAAATCAGAGCTAAGCTGATTCATCGCTATGATGAATTCCAAAAGCTCATTTCGGCAAAAATAGCTGAGAGAACAGACGTTGTTTCTGCCGACTATTTCACTTGGCTTATTTTGATGGTTTCCGATGGTATTATTATTCAAAACAGCCTTAAAAACGAGTCCTTTGATACTCGGAAATTTCTTGAGAACAGCACCGAATACATTAAAAAAATCGAGAATATGCATAAGCCGCAATAAACGAAAGCCTCCGTTAAAAAACGGAGGCTTTTTACTGCCGTAAAAGCAGAAAAGGGAAACTAAAAAAATTATACTTTGTGTTTTTTCTTTTTGCGCAGGCCCGCCGTGACGCCTGTTACGCCGCCGCTGACAAGCAGCAGGGAAATCCATAAAGCGAGGTCGCTTGCGTTGCCGGTTCGGGGAGACTTCGTATTGCCCGGCAGCTTAGCTGTTACGGTGTCGGCCTTTTTAATTTCGTTTATACCGTCTTTGTCGCTGTAATACTTATCACAGCCGCCGCAGTACCAATACTCGATATTGCCCTCGGCATCCTCGGTTGCCGCCTTTGCATCGATGTGCTTTAAGTCGGTGTGATTGTTTAAATCAGGCTTTCCGTAAGCCTTGCCGCAGTATTCGCATACCGCTTTTTCGGCACAGGTTGCCTTGCCGCCCGAGCAAGCCATTGTTTCAACACCCTTGCAGCCGTCCACGGTGCATTTACGGCTATGCGTGCCGTCGCCGTTTGATGTCCATTCGCCGAAGGTGTGCCCGCCATGGACCGTCACGGTCATCTCGGCGGTGTTGCCTGCCTTATCGGTGACAATGATTTTCTGTTCGCCGTCCGCAGGAGAGAGAGTAAAGCCGCCGTTTTCATCAAGCGTGACCTTTGTGCCGTTTACGGTAACTGTATCTATATACTTCTCGTCAATTGTAACTGTCTGTGCCTCGCAGTAGGTCTTGCCGTTTTCAATGCCGCCGATTACAGGCCGGATATTATCAAGCGTTATGCGGTCGGAGCGAAGATATGTTATATTCATGCTCTCGTCAACAAGCATTGCATAAACAATATATTCTCCGTTAGGCTCTATTAAAAACGGCTCATCATACGCACGGTACACAAGAGAGCCGAGCTCCTCTTCGGAGAGGTCCCGATTTGTCACCAGATAAGAGACAAACACGGTTCCGCTGTTATCGGAAGCGTTTATCGTTACCTCCTGCGTGTCCTTAAAGAACAGACCGAAGGTCAGCTTGTTTAAGAATTCGCGCCATTTATTTGTGCCTATGATAATTTCGCCCGTGGGTTTTTCAATGTCTTTCCACCGTGCTTTAAGCGTTATATTCTCGGCAGGCATGGTCGTGGGAATTTCCGTGTCCCACCCCGTGAAGGTGTAGCCCTCTCTTGTCGGGTCGGCAGGGGCGGTAATTGCCGTGCCATAGTCCTGTGTAATGGGTGCGATTTCACTGCCGCCTGCCGTATCAAAGGTAATTGTATATTTATTCGTGTTCCACACGGGATAGAGGGTCAGCGCCGCATTGGTGGTATAGCCGCCGCCGAAAGCATAGACCTTTTCGCCGCCGTCAACGGTCGCCCAGCCTACTTGCGTGTACCCCGTGCGAGTGAACAAAGCGCCTCGCAGCGTGAGAGCATCGTTATAGAACTTAATATCTGTGACCGCATTGCCCGAGCCGTTTGTGCCGGGCTGATAGGTCACATCCCAAGCGCCCGTGATACGCACATAGGTCTTGTCGGAAAGCTGCTGGAAGATAGCGTTGAACCGCTCTCTGAGTGCGTTGTACAGCGCGGCAAACTCTTCATTTGTCAGCGTGTTGTCATCCGCCAGATAGCGCTGATACAGTTCTTGCATTTCAGCGGAAAGCTGCGGCACGGCAGCCTCTGCGGCATCCTGCGCCGAAGAGCCCGTGAACAGCCGCACACCGTCGCCCATTTCCAGATAGCCGATATCTTGATCCCGCAGCGTAATGGCCTGCGGATCGCCCGTTACGGTAAGCGAGCCGCTGTCTACGGTAAGATAGTACGCCGTGAGCCCGTCCGTCATGGTGACGCTGCCACCGCCATACTGGGTGTATTGGCTGAGCGTCAGTGCGCCGTTCAGCGTCAGCGAGCCGTTGCCGAGAATGGAAAGGGTGTTCATGCTCTTGCTAATTCCGTTCAGACTTTCGATGGTATTCTTTCCGTCCGCCGTGATAAAGAACGGGTTGCTCTTTCCGATATACTTTTCGCTCAAGCGCACAGAGGTCAGGTCGGCATTCTTGAGCTTCAGATTCGGGAAAACACAACCGTATCTTTCAAGCCTGCCGGTCGAATAAATTTCCAAAATATCCTTGCCTGTCAGATTCACTGAATCCCTAAGTGTACTAAAGTTCTTGCCCTTAGGCAGAACAAAGGAGGCAGTCCCGTCGCCGAAAATATCGGTATAATTGTCCGGTGTGACCTCGACCTCGCCGTCGCCGCGATCCAAAAACAGACCGAAGCCGCCCCATAAAGCGGTAAGTGCCGAAACATCTGCGGGAACGGTATCGCCGGGCTTGTAGAAGTTTGAATTTTCGTCTACCCACCACAGTTGTGCATCTGCCGAAATGCTGTCCGGGCGGGGCAGACCCTCGGCAGCGGGCGCTTTGAAGCTCTCGCCCTTTTTCACGATGATATTGATCCAGTTCTGCTGCTCGCCGGGCATATAACCGGCCATGATCAACGCAACCGCCTTCAGGCTGTCGGCGGCAAGATCTGTCGGCAGTTCAAGGACGGGGCGGAAACCAATGTCCCGCTCCGGAAGGGTTGGCCTTGCCCAAAATGTAGCCTGTGCAGCGAAGTGT
>ERZ773245.644-NODE-644-length-34159-cov-4.682618_pt1 | contig 34159 bp, 39 predicted proteins | sample MGYA00580988_ERZ773245 | MGnify/ENA primary metagenome ERZ773245 (study PRJEB29015, sample SAMEA2737792) | human gut metagenome | biome: human gut; feature: human-associated habitat; material: faeces | place: China | collected 2012 ... | reverse complement strand
ATTTCTCGGCAGAATTTAAAAAACTGTTTTGGGAGGAACTGTCAAAGGGCAGGCTATAAAGTTATACTTAAGTATGTACAATAAATATTAAATAAGAATGTACAAATGTTATGATATGTGAGTTGCAAGGAGGAACTCATAATGATACTAAAGCATCAAATCATAACAGATATAAGAATAGAAAGTGTTAATGACCTGTACAAGTTAAAACATTTTTGGAGGATGGCACATTGAAGATTAATAAAAGTCAAATAGCTAGGGAATTAGAGGTCGATAGGCGGACTGTTGATAAGTATATAAATGGATATACAAAGCCAGATACAAGAAACTGTGATGACTGTATTACACCTTTTTATGACACTATTGCAGAGTTGTTATCTGATAAAAATCAACAGATATTCTACTATAGAAAAGTATTATGGCAGTATCTGGTTGATAACCATGGCTTTACTGGTGTTTATTGTAACTTTTGTCATTATCTTAAAAAATATCCCGAATTCGATTCATATTTCAGAAAAAACAGACCATCAAATACCAATAAGGTCACTATCAGATATAAAACACCTATGGGCAGACAGGCTCAGCTTGATTGGAAAGAATCTATTCCGTTTATTCTTTCTTCAGGTGAAACTATAGAAGTGAATATTTTCGTCCTGTTGCTTTCATATTCAAGATTCAGAGTATACAGGGTTTCACTTTCTAAAACACAAGATATACTCTTTTCGTTTCTTGATGATGCATTTGAAACACTTGGTGGTGTTCCGGATGAAATAGTTACAGATAACATGAAGACTGTTATGGATGAAGCCAGAACAGAATATTATGCCGGTAAAGTTAATAATAAATTCCAGCAGTTCGCTGATGATTATGGTTTTAAAGTCCAGCCTTGTATTGCCGGACATCCGCATACTAAAGCCAAAGTTGAGGCACCGATGAAAATACTGGATGAAATAAGAGCTTATAATGGAAAATTGAATTACATTGAATTAGTCGAATTAGTGACAAGAATAAATAATCGTGTCAATACACAGGTAAACCAGGGAACAGGAAGGATTCCTCTGATGTATTATAACAAAGAAAAGGCCTTCTTAAACAGCCTGCCCGCTGATAATATAAAAAAGCCTTACAAAATCACCACAAATACTGTAAAAGTCAATCACTCAAGCATGTTTAATTACAAAGGCTGTCAATACTCTGTACCACCAGAGTACATTGATAAGATTGTCTCATTACAAGTATATGATGGTTATATACATATGTATTGTAACACAGATTTCATAACCATTCATCAGTTAAGTTCAAAAAATTGAATTATATTTCTGAGCATTATGCTGCAATTGCAAGAAAATCGCATATTTTCAGGGATGAGCATATAATAGACAGGGCAAAAGAAAATCTAGAAATTATAGGAAAGGTTTATGATTATGAGTAATAGTACATACAATCAGCTGACTGCTAATCTGGATCTGCTGAAATTAACCCAGATGAAACTACATCTTGATGAAATAAGGGATTTTGTGACAACAAACGGATTATCGTTTACGGAAGGCTTATTAAAACTGAGCAGTTATGAAGTTGATTTCAAAGAACAGAATGCATCCAGATCTATGATAAAAGCTGCAGCATTTCCTTTTGTAAAAGAACTAAAGGATTATGATTTTGAATTTCAGCCAAGTGTAAATGAACAGGAAATGAGGGAACTTGCAAGCCTTGGTTTCCTGGAAAAGAATGAAAATATCGTGTTTTTAGGACCCAGCGGCGTTGGAAAAACGCATCTTGCAACATCTATAGGTATTGCAGCTGCTAAAAAACATGCAAGCACATACTTTATCAAATGTAATGATTTATTGCAGCAATTAAAGCGTGCACAGTTGGAAAACCGCCTGGATGCAAGATTAAAACACTTTGGTAAATATCGTCTTCTTATCATAGATGAATTAGGGTATCTGCCAATTAATAAAGAAGATTCAAACCTATTCTTTCAGCTTATAGATATGCGTTATGAAAAGAAAAGCACAATACTTACCACAAATATGAATTTTAATGAATGGGATGGAGTATTTTATGATGCAGTAGTTGCAAATGCAATCATGGATAGAATATTACATCATGCACATGTAGTTCCCATATCAGGAAAATCATATAGACTAAAAGATCATTTAAGACAAACAGACTAATTGTACATTTTTATATAATATTTTTTGTACATTCGGTCTTGACATTTTATACAGATGATTGCTGAAGCATGAAATGTGCATACCATTCTTCTGCTTCTTTCTTGGTCTTAAAACCTCTTTTTTGTGATTTCTTTTTGGTTCCTGTACAATCCGTCCAGCGATATTGTATCCGCCACGTACCATTGGGATCTTTCTTTGCATTGCAGCTCATGCACTTACCTCCTTTGCTCCTCCGTACCATTTTTCCTTAAAATACTCCACCGGAATCTTTCCAGCGATTGTGAGAAACCCTTTACTTGCCAAATCCTTATTCATTTCTCTAAGGATTTTGTAGGCTTTCCCCATGCTCACACCAAGCATTTTTGCAATGTCCTCTGCACTGTAATAGATTTTTTCGTTCATATTGTTTCCTCCAGTTCTTATGTTTGTTTCTATACAGTATCATTTTGTTGCGCTTTTATAATATCGTAACTTTTGTTTCGTGTCAATATCTTTTTGCTTTATTTTTTTGTTCTTATGTGTTATCCTATATATGATGTTGAACAGTTTCACAAAAATATAGCTTTAGAGCAGGAGGCATGGTGTTATGACAGTCGGGGAAAACATAAGACGTATCCGGCAGGAACGTAATCTTACTCAAAGACAATTAGGAGAAATGGTTGGAGCTAGTGAAGCCTACATTCGCGCCTACGAAAGCGGCAGAAGAAATCCCAAGCCATCATCCCTTAAAAAAATAGCAGACGCTTTATCTGTCAATCCCGAAGTACTGGCAAATTCTGATTTTGATGGTATAAAAGCCATACACAGGCTTTTTCAGATATTCCGGCAATACGATGGACAACTCTTTGAATACCAGGATAAAGATGGAAATGATATGGTTGGAATCAGCTTTGGAACATTATCTTTGATGCGATCATGGTTAGACCGATATGAAGAATATATGGTAGAAATTGAAAAATGCAATGAAATAAAAGATGTTAAGAAACGTGGGGAAGCTCTGCTGAAAGCGGAGGCAGACTTTAACCTTTGGATGGATATTTATCCGGAGTCGGAGCCGTGGCAGGAACGGCTTAAGATTCAAAAGGCTCTTGATGATGTTATGGATAAAATTGGATTGAATTCCCAAAAGTAAAAAAGGAACTATATTAGCATCTCGACCCAATTTGGGATAATTAATTCAAATGCAAATTTCTTACTAAAAACATTAATATATACTTAGGAGGCATTTTTATGATTGAGCAAGTAAAAGATTTAGTTTCTATTCCACTATCAATTTTTGAATCAATCTTTGCAACTAAAATCTGTAATTTCCAAAACGAAAGAGATACTATTGCCTATTTTAATGAATTTGATAAATCCATTCTCACTCTTTTAGAAGATGAACTTAAGGAACAATATGAAAAAGAGCAAGTGCATGATTTTTTAGCCCAAAATCCACTTTTATTAAGTCAAAATTATGTTTTCATCTCTGATAAAATCAAAAATGATTTCATTGATGAATTTTATAACAAACATCAAGACTTAAAATATATTGGGAGCCTAAAAATAAAAAGTTGCTTAGCAAAATATGTAGATGAAATTAATTTATTACTCGATAAGATATTAAGTGTTGAAGGAAAAGTCATATTACAAAAAGTAGATACTACTGAAAAGTCTATCATAAACGAATTAAAAAATGCAAAACAGGAAATTGTATCAGAATTCAAAACTTCTCTTTCCCAAATTAATAAAGAGCAAACGGGAGAATCTAACCCTATTTTTTATAATATTGGAAGAAAAAACAAATTATTTTATGGACGCAATCAAAAAATCAAAGAAATTTTATTAAAATTAAGTGAAGACAAATTAGTGTTTCTAACTGGTGCAAGTGGGATGGGAAAATCGCAGATAGCGCAAGAAATAGTATGCCGATTGCAAGATAGATACAATTTAATTATGTGGTTTCCAGCTAATACTGAAATTGAATTATTTAATGAATTTAATACTGCTGCAATAACGTATAATCTAATTAACGAAAAGAAAGAGGATTTTAAATACTTAACGTCTATAATGTCCACATTTATCGGAAAATTTTCACGTTCATTAATCATATATGATGGTGCCGATGATATTCCAGTAGAATTTTTAACCGAAAAATGTATTTTTCCCCATTCAGATACTATAGTCACAACACAAAACTCAAATGTGGATTCGGATGAATTTTCAGTAATACCAATTGATACATTCACTCCTGAAGAGGCTGAATCTTTTTTAATGACATACTCAAATAATCGTAAACAAACGGAACAGGACATAAAAATAGTTGCTACGCTTTGTGATTTACTAGAAAACTATCCTTTGGCATTAGAATATGCTAGAGCATATGTAAATAAAACTCAGAATTCCTTTTTAGAATATATGAAAATCTATAAAGAGCATAAATATGATATTCTTAGTAAACCATTAACAAAATATGAAAAAACTGCATATACTGCTTGGAAACTATCATATGATAAAATTGTCAGACAATCTAAAGCTGCTAAAGATATACTTAATATACTTTCATTTTTAGATACTCATGATATTCCATTACGTGATATCTTTGTGCTATCACAACAATATTCTTTAGATAAATTAAACTCGATATTATTAATAATAAAGAATTATTCTCTATTAACTATACAAGATAATTTTGCAAATATACATGAAATTACTCAGGAATTTATTCGTTTGCAAATGCAAGAAGATCAAGAATATCAGACTTATTATGAAAAATCATTACATATATTTTCTGAACTTATGCCTGATCGAATAACAAATGCAGCTGAAAAAGATCTCGTTAATAGAATTACTAAACATGCTATACAACTCATATCTTATAATTGCAATATCAATGACAAAAATACACTGAATTTTGCAGCAAACATTGCTTCCAAGCTATACATATTAGGTTATTATACCCAAACCATCAGCTTCATTCAGGAGCAAATTTTGTTGTACGACTCTTCAACACAAAACTTTAATCTATTTCAAATGATAACTTTTATATCTCAAGCATACCATTATATCGGAGAAGATAGTAATGCACTTAGGATACTAAAAAATTATTGTCTCATAGTATCATCTTCGGAAAAATTGACTAATTCAGAAAAATGGCAACTCCTATTGAGATTTAAAAATGTTGAAGGAATTATTCAAAAAGAGCAAGGAGAGTTTTCTCAATGCCTAGAATCATTCTTTGAATCGCTTGAATTTCTAAATAAATTGTCAATGGATTCAGATAATGAGATAAAGAGCAATATTTTAAACAACATCGGTATTGTATACAAACACCTTGGACAATATAATAACGCTCTTGAATATTACAACCAAGCTCTTTCATGTTCCGCCAATGATAAACATCTCTTATTGCGAATTTATGGAAATATAGCAACAGTATTCAAATCATTAAATCAATTTGAGTCAGCATTCAAATATTTTGAGATTTGTCTTAATTATTCTATTGAATTAGGTGATAAACGTAATGAATGTATATGTCTAGGAAATTTAGCTGACTGCTATATCGATCTAAATCAATATGATAATGCTACATTAAACTTAAATAAATCTTTGCAAATTGCTAATGAACTAAATTATATTATTGGAATCATTAATGCATATTACAACCTGGGTCGTATAGCTTTTTTACAGCAAAATTATATAAAAGCCAAAGAATATTGGGAATTATCATTAAATAAAAGTTATGCTATAGATTATAAATCGGGAATTGATTTTTCATATAATGCCTTAAATCAACTTCCAAAATAATAGCTTTAAGCCCATTTTCTATTTGCCACCATTAATCCAAAAATGATTGTTTTAAAACTGTACCCAAATCGTACCCAACACTATCTAAAAAACCCCTACAAAGCCTATAAATACAGGCTTTGTAGGGATTTGCCTATTTATTCAAACTCTTGGACGGAGAGATTTATCTGGCTGTTTCTCGGTACACATTTGTGCGTTTTATTCTTCATATTCATCTTATTTCGCATTTTTGTGTACCTCGTCTAAAATTTTTAGAGCCAAAATGGAGCCAGTACTATTCATTATTCAATAGCTAATGCTATTTTTAGTTCTCTTGCTTCATTTGATGTATACAAAATTTCAAAGACATAATCAAAATATGACTTTTCAACACCTTTCAGCCAAGAACAATCAATCAGAAACAAAATAAGAACTATTAACCTGCAACACGATTTTAGTTTTTTTTCATATGATTTTTTTTCTTCAACAGAAGAAAAAATACTTTTCATATCTTGAATAACACCAACCTCATTAATTACTGAAATATCAAAATGAGAGTATTTGCATAAATCAGACCACAATAATTCAATATTATCCCTTTTTATATTACTTAGACGTGCAAACTTAGGATGGATATATAAAAACTCTCTATATTCAAGTCCTTTTAATTCGTGTTTCCCTTGCATATGCAAATCACATTCTACTGGATGATTTTCATAGTAATTCATCTTAAAGGCCATTTCTGTTGCACTACGTAGTTGCATAACCGCTGCATTAATAAATCCACATAATACAAGAGATTCACTTTCAATTACACTAGTCAATAGGTATTCATAATAATCTGTTTTTAACTTTTGTGACTTGAAGTAATTCATAATGTATATCGTCAAATATAATTTATGAATTTGTGTTGCTATTGCGGATGCTTCTCCTGAAATAAGTTCTTCTCTTTTGGGAATCATGTCAAATAATTCATTAACAAAAGCATCTTTTTCATCTTTTATTTTATTTGTATGCAAACTATTAGGCATAGCTTATCTCGTCCCCTTTTTTTCTAATATACTCTTCCATCCTTTAAAATCCTTAGGAATACTTGCAAAGGAGTACTTTGCAATCTTTTTAATTTTATTTCTACGTTCATTGTCATCTTCAATTTTATCTAACTCACGAAAATACCAATCAACAATTCTATCTCGTCCTGTGCTTTTTGTATTATGAACAAACCCACATATATTTCCTAAAAATGTCTCTACATCTTTTGTAGATTCAAATATTTGATTTGATTTTAAAACAAATTTGAGAAGCCACACAATCTCATCATAATCACATAAATCAATCTTATTTTTAGTTACTGCTGATTTCAATTCTTCCATAACTTTATCAAATTGAAATCTTACTATAACATCGTTATCTTGCTTTCCCTTAATTTCTTTACGCCCCACAATTTTCACTCCTTTCAATTTTGTCTATAAACTCATTTGCAAATGAAGTGAATTCATCTTTAAACCAATGCTGAGCCGGGGTTTCATATATTGACTTATTTTCTATCAATCCTTTTGAATAGTATTCACAATTCTTAATTTCAGTTTGGAAAACATTTGGATACGATGCCATAATCGATGCTTTAACTCCATCCATATACCTCAAATCTTCTTTTATTAAATTGAATACAATTCCTATAACTTCTACCTTTTTGTCTTTATGTAATCGGTTATGTTGATCTATCTTATTAAGTAACATGGGAATACCTCGTGCAGAAAATGGATCAGGCTTTACTGGCACCAAAACATAATCACTTGCTATTAGTGCATTATTTGTCAATACAGAATATGTAGGACTACAATCTATTAGAACATAATCATATGCATTTTTCTTTTTTTCTAGCATCATCGACAGACGATCTTCAATAGCAGCACCACCAGAACGTTCTAATACTTTTGAAAGCTCAAGTTCTGACACAACCATATCAATTTTTCCACCTTGTGGCTCCTGTTTTACATTAACCATTAAATCAGACAAAGTTAATAATTGAGGAATTTTGTTTGACACCGGTCCAATAATTCTATCTATATCGGTAAATATCTCAGAAATTACCTTTCGATCCTCTAATAGTTTTTCATAATTTTCATATGACATAAACGCACTGCTTGAATTTGCTTGCGGGTCAAAATCTATTATTAGCACTTTTTTATGCTGATATATAGCCAAATAATATGCTAAATTTATTGTTATCGTAGTCTTACCGACTCCACCTTTCATATTTAAAATTGAAACCACTTTACACATATATTTTTCTCCTTTTCGTATCGCCTATAAATAAATTGTAATATTATTCCCAATCCTTAATTTTTATTATAACTCAAACCTTCTGATTTTTACAAATAAATTGTTATTTGATTATTTGTTTTTCCCTGTAATTTCTTTAATCCTTGCTAATTTATTCGTTTAGCTCTCATACCTAAAAAACTCCCTTGCCATCATCTCCGCTGTAGCCCGATTATACCCCTTCTTCAAATACCCTTGCACAATCGTCCCAAACATTCCCTTAACCATATCATCCTCAATATCACAATATGCCTGCATCTCCCCGGACAAAGCCATTGCCACATACTCTATCGGCTTGTTATCCAACAACCTATGCAGCTTCGCCAGTGACTGCTCCGTTGTCCTCAGAGCAGCCTCCACTTCTTCGCACTTTATCCGCAACATATTTCCATCTGTAAACCACACCTCAACATAGCCGTTATCCATGTTATGAGCGCATTCTACGATATTATCCATTCGATTATCTTTCATATCATCAATCCATCCTTTCCATTATCTTGTACCATAAGACCTGTCATACTTCCTTATCTGCTGTTCTGTACGCTCCTGTTCCTTTACCTTACGAATAATCGTATCAATCTGCTCTGCACCGGCATATCTCTTCACGCGCTCCAGATCATCAGCCTTTTCCTGCAACAGCTCTGTCCTATCACTCATATCCTTAATCTTACCTTTGTAAAACTCCACATCCTCTGACAATCTCTTCTTTTCGCAATTGCAGGACTTCCTCTTTCAGCCTTACACATTGGATTGTCAGATTCTTTATCAATGACTTCAGCTTATTTACAAATGGTATAACCACCTTATCCAGAAATGACTTAGCACTTGCAAATGCTCCCGGCTCCGGTAACTGCCACTCCGGTGCTTCATCATACTTCCTTACATCACGCTGCAATAACTGCTCTGACTGCACCATCTGCTCTATATTGTGCTTAAGCTCATTCTGTTGCCTTTCAAGTAGAACATTATTCTGTTGCAAATCATTGTATTTCTGTCTTAATGCCTGATTATCCGATTGCAACGCATCACTCCTTTGCTCTAGAATATGATTGTCAGCAAATAGCTGGTCATTCACATTCTGTAATTCACTATTCTTGTATTGTAAATCTTCATGCCGTTGTTCCAGTTCTTCATTATCTGTCTGCAACTGTAGCTGTTTCTGCTTTAAATCATGATTTTCCATGCGAAGTCTATCCTTGCGGCTTTCAAGCCTTGAGTTTTCCATTCTCAAATCCTGATTATCTGCAAGCAGTACTTCCTTCTCCTGTTGTGCTATAGTTCTCTCTTCATTTGCCTTCTGTGTAGCTTCCTCAGCCAGTTCCTTTTCTATAGTAACATTCTGTAATTCCTGTTTCTTTGCAGAAACCACTTCCCCAAGTTGTAAAACCACCGAAGATATTTCCTGTTTTTGGCTATCCAATTCTGCTACTTCCTTCGCCCGTTCTTTCTTTTCAAATTCAAGCACAGACAAATGTTTCTCATGTGTGCCCTTTTGAAGCCATTCCACATCATATAGCTCCATTACAGCTGCAAGTTCCTGCTTCTCTGATGCAATCCATTGATTTAATTCTGTAGCACCTCTTGTGCCGCCAGTGAAGCCTTCTGCCGCTAGTGCAGATTTTAATGATACCCTTGTATCAAGTCCTCGCTTACTACCTGTAATATATGGTACAAAATCAATATGCAGATGCGGTGTTTCTTCATCCATATGCAAATGTGCCGAGAATACATACAAGTTCGGATTTCTAGCTTGGAACTCATCCATAAATTCCATTAAAATTCTTTTTGCCAACAATCCATCCTCACTTCTGGCATTCATATCATCCTTGTTTCCAATCTGAAATATCACTTCATGAAATAACTTTTCCTGCTTGCCCCTCCTGATTTTTTCATAATAATTATCAATCACGCGATCTTTCCGTTTCTGTTTTGCATTATATCGTTCCAGTACTTCATCAAATAATCTATAATAAACCTGCTTAATATCTTCCTGGCAAAATTCCACATTATCAGCACTTCTGTTTTTATGTACATTCTTAGCTGTAAAAGCTCTGGTATTATGGTTCACAGAACCTTTTCCGATCATTGCACTTATCGTTCTCTCCATAGGCAATCTTCCCCTTTCTTTTATCTGTCATATTAGCGCCGAATACGGCGCAGGCTTTGTTACTTTCGTCGAAAGTAACGCAAAAGCACTTTTGACAGCTACGCCATCAAAAATGCAACCTGACAAGTCAGGTTTTGCGCCCTGCCGGGAGCTTTTCTGTCTGTGGCAGTCAGTATACACAAGCCTCCACTATGTCAGGCACACCACATTTTCCTTATCCATTCTAACGGAAGCGTGACACGCAGCCGTTATATATGTTTAAGAAAAACTACCACCGAAAGCTCTCCGGCACACCTCGTCTATCCAAATATTCCTTTCGAGCCTTTTCCTTTTCTTCTTCCGTTGGTGCAGTCTTATATTTTGTATATAATTCTCTCATTACCATTGCGTCCAGCTTCTTCTCCAGCCCCTGTTTTATCTGAGACAACAGTTCTTCCTGTTCCAACATAAAATATCTCATTATCGCAACGAAGAGTTCTTCTGAAATCTGTACATTTTTCATATCAATCCACCATCCCTTTCCTAATTCATTCAAGACCGCAACACTGCAAAGTCTATATGCTTTGCAACCTTGCAAAGTTTATCTCCGCAATTTCTATATAGCCTGCAATGTTGCGTTCTTGTCCTATCTCTGTTTTACTGCATCCAGTTCCCAATACCACTAATTATTGATTTTCTTTGCCCGGATGCCTAGTTCTTTCTTGGCATTTTCCAATGTTCTCTTTGAAATGCCCTGTTCATCAGCCATTTCAAAAACTTCATTACTCTGCACCATATTAGTTGTTTCTGCCAATTCACGAAGCATTTGCTTTGCCTGTTCCAGCTTATTTGCTTTTGGTGCAATACCGCCAAGTACTTCATCTGCTGTAATCTCATAATCTCCCAACCAACGAAAGCCCATTTCTGATAGCATAAATGCCTTCGGATGCCCAAATGACGCAAGATTATTCTTTATCTGAACAACTGCTCTTGTATTAAGTTCTCCCTCTATTCTGCCGACCAGAAGTGCACTCCTCGCCACAGCAAAGAAGTCAATGGAACCCATGCCCCTGTATGCTGCTTTATTACCAGATGCCTTATTCATATGACCAATAAGAAGAATTGCACACTGGTATTTCTCCGCTAATGCTCCCAGCTTCTTTGTCATATCTCTTGCTTCATTTGCCCGGTTCATATCCATTCCACCACCGAGATATGCCTGTATCGGGTCTAATATCAATACTTTTGCCCCAGTCTTAGCAAGCGCCTCTTCCAGTCTTTCATCTGCCATAGATAGAGATTTATCTCTTTCATCAATAACCAGTATTTTTTCACAATCTGCCCCGGCAAGTTCAAGCCTCGGCTTTACTGTATCTGCCAGTCCATCCTCTGCTGTCTGATAAATGACATTTACCGGCTCCTGCACATCCATATCACTGTCGAGACATTCTCCCTTTGACATCTTTGCTGCTATGTTTAACACCAATGTGGTCTTTCCATCACCCGGATCTCCCTGAATAATTGTCAGCTTCCCATATGGTATAAACGGATACCACAGCCATTTCACTTCCTGTGACTCAACCTCCTACATCCGTATCATCTTTAATTCTGTCTTCTGTTCCTCCATAAAGTCCTCCATTTTCCAATCTTTTATTTGCTCCTAAGAAGAACCTCTGCTATACTCTAGTTGCATTTACAGGTGTAACAGAGGTTTTCTTTTGTTACCGCAAGTCCTAACAGTTGCCGCTGTCAGGACTTTTTTCTTTATCAATCTGTACTCCCTGCCAGAGATACTTGGCACCATCCAACATTGCAATAATCGCCTGTAACATATCCATATCGTCATTTCGCATATCTTCCAATCCATCAGCAGTAAGTGTTACCTCCTGCTGTTCCAGTTGTTTTACCAGTTCTGAGAGATTTGTCTGCATATTCTGCAGTTCCTCTACAAGTTGGTAGATGACCTCTTTCTTTCCTACAACACATATTCTGTTATAAATGCAGGAACGTACAAAATAATCTTTCTTCTGCATACCGCTTGCAAGTATCTTGGCTTCAATCATCTCCCGCTCTCTGTCCGATACCCGAAAGCTGATTGTTGGATATTTGTGCACTCCGCTCATAGCTTGTCCTCCTCATTCTCAAGTTCTAATCTGCCTGCCAGTTCTGCCTGCTTATTCGGATATAAATGTGAATAAGTATTTAATGTGGTTTCTATCTTTTCATGTCCCAGCCGCTCTGCTATTGCTAATGGCTGAAATCCAAGTTCCACCAAAAGTGATGCGTGGCTGTGCCGCAGATCATGCAGACGGATTTTCTTTACGCCTGTTTCCTTTATACCTCGTACAATCTCATGTTCCATATAAGACTTTGTAAACCGGAACATTCTTTCATTTGGCATAATCCCATATAAATGACTGCAATATTCCTTTAATTCCTCTGCCAGAAATGGTGGAATCGTAATCTTACGATTGCTCTTTGGTGTTTTAGGCGGTGTAATCACATCCTTTCCATCTAATCTCTGATATGATTTGGAAATGCTTATAATACGCTTTTCTAAATCAATATCTTCATAGGTCAGTGCAAGTAATTCTCCTATACGCATTCCCGTCCAATACAGAAGTAGAAATGCCATCCTCGCCTCCGGCTTCTGATCCATAGACGGAAGAAATTGCTTAAATTCCTGCTTTGTCCAGAATTCCATATCATCCGCCTTGCTTCTCCCGATACTTCCTGCTTTCCTGCAGGGATTATCTTTCAGGTCATAATATCTGACTGCATAATTGAATAGTGCTGCCAACTGGTTATTGATACTTTTTAGATAAGTTGGTGCATACCCCTGCTTAATCAGTTCATTCTGCCATGCACGAATATCCGCTGTCTTAATCTCACACATCTTTTTCTTCTTAAAATACGGCGTAACCTTTAAATCAAACACATATCTTTTATTCTTGATTGTGCTTTCTCTAAGCCAGTTCTCCATATCAGAGAAATAGATTTCAACAAAATTCTCAAAGTTAATATCCAAATCTTTTCTCTGCTGTTGACGGAAGTTCCGCTCCCACTCCTCTGCTTCTGCTTTTGTCTTAAAGCCTCTTTTGTTCTTTTTATGGCGTACACCCTGCCAGTTCTCATAATAGAACTGGCTACGCCATGTTTTACCATCTCTTGTCGCTGGCATATCATCATCTCCTCTCCATTAACCAACTGCCATACCATAAAACTTTTCTTCAAAATACTTTGTAGGTACCTTGCCTGAAATCACTCGATAGCCTTTTTCTTTCAATTCATTATTAAGACCACGAATGATTTTGTAAGCATATCCTCTTGATACTCCAAGAATCTGTGCTGCTTCATCTGCTGTTACATACATCTTCATCGTATTCTCCATATTGTGTTCTCCTTCCCATTTTAATTTTTATACACAAATGTGTCCCGTTGTGATAGAATAGATTTAACAAATCATAAAGGAGCTGTTTTATGACTACTGGAGAAAAGATTAAATATTTTCGTAATATGCGTGGAATATCGCAAGATACGCTTGGTCAGCTATCCGGCATAAACTCCGCAACCATAAAGAAATATGAATACGGAATCCGAAATCCAAAACCTGACCAGCTTTTAAAGATTGCCAATGCATTAGGCATCAGTATTAACATTTTCATGGATTTTGATATAGAAACAGTTTCTGATGTATTATCATTGCTGTTTAAATTAGACGATCAGATTGATATGAAATTTGAAGCAGATAAGGACGATGAGGGCAATTTCAAGCCATCAACTGTAAAGCTGTCATTTAAGAACAACCTCATCAACAAGAAACTTTGTACCTATATGAAAGCTTTGGAAATTCGTGAAAATATGATAAATGCTAAAGATGAATATTCAGAAGAAGAGTACGCTGACAGTTTACAGCATATCAATGAAAATATCGAAGAAATCAAACAGCATCTGCTTGATGACAATATGGTTGTCAAAAAAGGGACTGACCGCCTTACTGTAAAAATTTTTCCAAATTAGTGAAACCTCTTGAATTATCAGACATAAGATGATAATATCTAATTAAACAGAAAGCACCCACTCCAAAGGTGGATGCTCCGAGTTTAGGTTAATGAATGTCCTTAAGGACACCGCCTATCCTGTGGATCAGACAGGATAGGCATTTTTATTTTCGCTTGTTTCTCTTATCGAGAAAGGCAAGCAACGCTACAATCAAGCTACCAAAGGACATCAGCAATGCTAATATCCCAATGAAAATCGAAATGATCTCATAAGCCGTCATCGGCGCCACCTCCCTTCCTATGTATTCCGTTAAACCGGTATCATAAACTCGGGAGGCTACCACCCTGTCATGGGTACTTTCCTTAGATGATATTGTACCATAAAAAATAAAATATCTGCAATATACAATCCCACAAAATCACCCTTCAAATGACTGATAAATATTAATCACTTAAAAAGCTTTTAATCTCCTCACTTATTCTTCCATACTCATAATCATGCACATAATGTGGGCAATCCAATTCTATGTACTTCCCAGACTCCACTTCTGAGATGTATTTTTCCTGTATCCTTCTCCATGTTTCTTTATCAAAACCAGTTCCACCAGTACCATCAGAAATAAAAAGCAGCATAGGAACCTGTGGTACTCCATTTTGAGCTACAATTATTGCATTATCCTTAACACTCTTCGCTTCATTTATCATTGTTACAGTTGCCGTTCTGTTATAAAAAATTGCTCTATACCTATTCTTTTCGTCATTAGTCAACGTTCCATGCTTTATAGCATCACTTTCCGCAAGTGTAGGAATTAGTCTGGTAATTCCTAAATCCGCTGCATATTGTCCAAGTTTCATTAGTGGAAGATTTATTTTCATATTCTCGTAATATTCTGGCACAGCCATATCCAAACCTATGATTGATTCAATTTCATCCGGATATTCTTGTGCCCAATAAAGGGCTTCAATTCCAGACATAGAATGCGGACATAAAACATATGGACCATCAATTCCTGCTTTATTCAAAGCTAATCTTGTTTCAGATAATATAGTCTGTATGTTTCTGTCTTCATCAACAATATCACTATATCCATATCCAAACTTTTCAACAACAATAATTCTGTACTCGTCACTTAACAATGAATATAGAGATTTAAAATCCAGAATGGGAGAACATGTTCCGCTACCAGACAAAAACACAAGTGTTTTGGAACCACTCCCCTCAACATAAATGCTAATATTATTTTCATTTATATCTATAAGCTGCCCTAATGGTTCCCTTAATTTTTCCTCTTTCCTAAGCCTGTACCTATGATAGCCAAAGCAAATACATATTAAAATAACAATGATTGCTGCAACCCATAGAAAAACACGTAACATACTTTTAATTCTTTTTTTCATTATTTATGCATACTCCTCTTGAAATAAAAATGGCAATACAAATAATTATTACCTTACATATCATTGAAACAATTAGATTGCCACCAACTGATATTTGCGATAATGTATTAATCAATGCATGTGTCATTACACATATCCATAAACTCTTTGTTTTATAGTATAGTGCAGATAAAATAAAACAATTTATCAAAAGCCCAAGTAAAAAGCTACTGACCTGAACAAATTGTATTGATCCTTCAATATAAAAATAAAGAAAATGCCATATTCCCCAGAAAACAAATGTCACGCATGTCGAAAACACATAATTATGCCGTTCCTCAATTATTGGTTGAAACGTATATCTCCAGCCTATTTCTTCAATCCCACCGAACAGAATTGCTTTTACAAATAATATAACCGGAATATACCAATTCTTTACTTGTAACATTCCACCCATTAATAGATAACAAAACTCTATACTCAAAAACATAAAAACAAGCAAGTAGCCGAATACAGGTTGCTTTATGTTCACAAACTCAATTACAATCCTCTTAAAATTTATTTTTCGATATCGAACTGTGACAATACTCCCCCACATTGCAGAAGATATTCCACCAATTCCAATTGCTATCATCCCAATTACCGTTGTGTAATCAACGACTATCCCTATCTTACGCAATAGGAAAACTATGATCGCTATTACTGTAATTTGTCCTATAGTTCCAGTTAAATATAATCTAATTGCATTTTTTCTATCCACAGAATTATCCATGTCATCTTCCTTCTTTAGTCAAAATCTATAAAAACTCTTTCCCATTACTCTCCCCACAAATAGAGCCAAACTAGAGCCATTTGATAAAACAAATGCCGGAAACCCGCATAAATACAGGCTTTCGGCATTTTAGTCCGTTATTCAAACTCAATCATTCCAGATTTATTTCTCGTGTGAAATGCTGGTAAATTCAATGTTTCTATTTTTTTTCCTCCTTGAGACACCCTGTATTTCTTGTGCTTTTTGAAAAAATAGAATCATTTTAGAATCAAGTGATTCTAGCAGTGATTCTATGAATCATTTTTCAAGGCAAAAATCATATATTCATTTTCACCTTTTCCCAAGCAATTGACATCATTCGTCTTAAAGTATTATAACACATACTTTACCAATAAGCCACTAGAAAATTAATATTTCTCGCAAAATTTCACATAACTACAAATGGAGTTGCAGCACCAGCCACAACTCCACTTTTCTATACTACTTTCTACTCAGAAGTTCATAAAAGTATCCGGTTAACAAACCTTCCGTATTCACGTCTTCCTCTTCTATTACTTCCTTTAAACCACAAACAACCGTGTTCATCTTAACTCGCTTGTTTTCTACTGTCCTAATAGGGTTCTTTCTGGATCGAATAGAAGTATCAACCGCAAATAGCTCCTTAAAAATCTTGGTCTCAACAAATTCTTTTATCTCCATATCATTAAGTTCGTCATCCAACAACTTATGATCCTGCATAAAGATAAGGATCTCCATCTTTGTGATGTCAACAAAATACTGATCCAATTTACTTCGCGTCTTTTCATCTAATTCTGTATGGAACTGACCTATATCAATTCCTTCAGAGCACCCTGCTGTGCCGCCGCTCTCCTCAATTTGTTCCACAGAAGCATGCCCCTTCTCTCTAAGAATCAATTCCACTATGGTATCTTCCGGGATCTCACCATTTAACGCCTCACGGATTAACTCTACGCTAACATCGTCCTCTTCAATTTGATACTTTCTCGCCAGGTCTTTTCGTGTACCACGGATTTTATGTAACATTTTCCCTTCGGCATTAGTAAGCCCAAGGTTATGTGCAATAGCATCTCCGATGCAATACTTCGTGCGCATCTTTATAAATGATTTAATTGCAAACTGCTTATCCTTGTTCTCTTCCTTCATAAAATCTGGGCAATTGTACTTGTAGAAGTCTTTACTGATTACATCAAATACACGAATAGAATAATCAACACCCGTGTTCTCATCTAAATCGTTTGCCACAATCTCGCATTCGATATGTTGCATCATAATCGGAGCCAGCCATGCCATTACAATTTTCATAGCTTCCCTGACATCATCCTCTTTTCCTGCAGCTTTCAGCTTTTTGATATAAGCTGCGGCCCTTGTGAAATAATCCTTGTTGTTCTCGTTTTCTGTGCGTACTAACTCTTCGTACATAATTTCTTACCTCCGTAAAATTTGTTTAGGGAGGTAAGAACCTCAGAAGACTATGCAGTTGTCGCAAGAGAGTTCTGCAATTCCTTCCTCCGCTCGCATTAAATATGGGTAAAGAAATTGAGAACAAAAAAGCTCCTCCTCCCGGTTTCTTCACCGGAAAAAGAAGCACCATATATAAAAAGAGAGACTGCGAAACATCTAAAAAGGGATTCTATTCCCGGTAATGTTTCACGCCTCTCATGTCTGACTGTCAGAGCAGCCTATCACGCCCATACGTGATTCTATATTCAGTTGTAATACCTTAGAAAACGTACTCACATATAGAATTTCCCGTTTTCCAATCGCGAAAGAAACATCTCTTCCGTATAGTTATGAAGTGATATTGCTCGCGGATTCTTTTTATGGCAATGCGGACAGGTCTTAGTAATACCATTTAAAACCTTTGTATCCTTATTACCAGTAGGCGTATATGACTCGTAAAGAGTCCTCCTACACAACTTGCAATGAATTGGGATCTCATGCATGAGTTTTCACCTCCATGAAAAAATTTATTTCTGGAGAGTAAAGGGAAATAAACCTCTCAAGCTGTGTTGCAAATTCCAACACCTTTACCATAGCCGTCAGATCCATATCGACTAATGTAGTGGTCTTTTCCGTAATACCGACGTTCGTATCAACCACTGCACACGTCTTTGCTGATCGCAATGCAGAACATTTGTTCTGCATTTGTATTATAGATCATCCATAGCAAATCCGCAACATTTTTATCGAACATCTGTTTGTCTCTCCGTTATCGCTTTGTTATATAAAAAAGCCGGAACATAGCAGCACAAAGCAACGATAATGCTTTACACTGTTATGCCCCGGCTTAGTGGTAGCTTACAATCTGTAGCCCCTGCGCTCGTGTAGCATAAGCTTTAGCTTACCTTTTTTCTCGGTCTGACCCGAAAGGCTTTCATTTTGTCATAATCTATAAGTACAAATCTATGACAATTTCCGCACTGACAACTCTGCTTACCTGATGCCCCATACGAAAACGAAACTATCTTCATACAATATGGGCACTCAACTTCTCCATCCTTATCTAGCGCGTTTAAATCCACCATATAATCTGTCACGTAAATCACCTCCCAATCTCATAGGTACCGAATATAGACTGCTTCTGAGATAGTATCTTCTCAATAAAGGATTTTTTGCCTTTATCAAATCTCACACCTAACTTGTCCATAAATGCGGCAAGATTATTCCTGTTATTCTCTCCGAGTTCTTCAACCGGATACGTCATCCATATTTCTCTGTTATAGTCGTCGCTAATAACAATCTGATACACTTCATCGCCAGTAATCCAATTTCTTGTATAGCCATCCCTGACAGCTTCCTCATTAGACATAATTCTTATTTTTGTTGGTTTCTCCATGAAGTATTCAGATTCACACAGCCACTCAAGATCAGGCTCAATGGCTTTATTCATTTTATCTTTTTTCAGCCTTAAAGCCTGCAACAACACCAGCTTTCCATCGCGTCTACATAAGTTTACATGTCCGTCAATATCCTGACGATGTAAGTCTCTCTTTGAGTCCTCTCCAGAGTATGTCCATACACCATTTTCACGGTAATAATGCAATACCTTGTACTGTTGTATCTCAAATTTAACTGGATAATCGTCTTTCTCAATAATTCCTAGTTTCAAAAGAACCTCTTCGGTTCCCGAACACCCTTGTCCAGCGTAACCGGTAGTAAAACCATGGAACCAGTACTGATTATCATCGGTAATGATAATCATTCGTGGAGCATCGAGAGATACAAGCTTACCTTCCGTCTCATCCTCTTCAAGATTAAAGAAACCTCTCAATATTGCGTCCCACTTATCGAAGAACACAAATACCTGCTGCACCTTATCCGGATCGATGTCCATACTATAGAATGCTCTTAACGCCTTATCAGTTGATGATCCATATATTTCATGATAGCCCATCGTTTTTCCGACACTGAACTTATCAAAAAAAGCAATCATGTTATTTAGCGCATCATACAACTCCCTGCACGGAACCTTAAGTCCTCTAAACATAAGGTCAACATCTGCTGTACTTAATAGTCCATTAAAACCAGCATGGCTGAGAAATGTACGCACAAATTCATCACTTAAGTACATCTCTTTACGTCTCTTATTAATATAAGAAACGCCCTCTCGGATTTGCTCGTACTCATAATCATCCTTTTTTATGTACAAGTCCTTAGCAGTCATCTCCCTGCAAAGTACAAACGCCTGAGAGGCTATTTCGTAATTTGGAATACTGTTCGTAAAATGATAAACTGCTGCATTACCAAAATACTCTGATCCTGCATCCGCCCCAATACGAGTTCTTTCACTATTGTCAATTGGGGTATATCCATATTCCCTCATTACAAAGCGAATCATCCATCCGACGTTTCTGCGGTTTTTTGCATTTTTACCCGGTCCCTCATGATGCAATGGAAAACCTTCACAATCTGCAAATCGTTCCTCAAGTTCATGAACAATCCCGGCCAAAGCAGGCTTTCCATTATCCGTGGACGTCATCATTTTTTGGACCGAATCAGGGCTTGCGATGAATTCAAAAACCTTTATAACATCATCATTAATCTCAATGCTGGTGTTTTCGATAAATTTTTGTGTTATTTTCTGCATTTCCAGTCCTCTTTCTTAAATCTTGTTAACATTTCGTTACATTATTTCTATGATTACTATACACCACCTTTCAGAAAATAGCAAGCGTTTTTTGAAATCTTGTTAACATTTTGCTACATTATTTTCTTATATGGTCTTTTATCAAATGAAACATGTACATTTTCTGTGCAAAAACTAACATGGATTATTATATCAAATACGCAAACCTTAACCTCAAGCCCCTGATTCGCATATGCAATGGATAAGTCCACCGCTTTAGCAACATTCATAACTTGTTCTTTCATCGCTGTCACCTCCATTCAAAATTAAAAAGGTATTAAAACGGTACCGCTTACTTACAATACTCATTCTAATACCTTTCCAAATTTTTCCTAAGAACGAAAATCGGGATACCTATTTTATTGTCATCATTTTAATAAGGTCTCTCACCTTTCGAATACGTTGGTCTGTCCACTCCTTCTTATTATATACAGCAAACAAATTATATTCTTTCAAGAAATCTGCCCAATCATCAATTGTCGTCTCCCGAACAAACCAATCCTTCAATAGTTCTCCTGAACGAGTATCCGCACAATAGAAATTCATCATTAGTGATTTAATTATAAGATACTGACAAAGAGTAAAGGAATAAAACTCTACATCTGGCGTCATCTTTGTCTTATTGCAGATAACCTTCTTTACCAGACTCGGTCTTTGCTTTATAAATCTGCTGTGTGTATAAACGTTACCGTGATCTTGTGGAATAATTGTATCTCCACATATAGAGCAAACCTGACGAGAATCAATATCACCTAAGGACTCTTTTTCATCAAGCAACGCAATATTGTAAAACGTACTCATCGGATACTTCCATTCCAGCACCCAATAAGCAATCGTATTAAAAACGATTTCTTCCGATGTGGATTTTTCTGTTGGAATAAGTTTCTCTATGAATTTCTCATATTCTTCATACATTTCGCGAAATGCAGCGTTACTAACCTTTTTACTATTCTCCAGCCTATGCTCTACAAAAGACTTTAGTATTCTTACTTCCATTAACTGCGTTAGTTCAAAAAACTGCATATCATTCAATTGATACCCAGCCTTTTTAGCTTCAATACTATCCATTGATAATCCACGAAGAAGTTCAAGCGATTCCTTATCGAGCGGATCTCCATTTTCCGTTCGCCAGTCCGCTTCCCTGTCACGATATTTTTGCGCATATTTCTGAATACGTCCATATGCTGCCTTTTGACTATCATCAAGCATATTATTCTGCATCAAATGGCTACGAATAGATCCCTTTTCCATCTGCTTATCATATGCGTATCTGATAAATTCCATAATCATTTCATCTGCAAACTCCGCAATAGTCATCACTCCGCTGTTTAAATACTGTGCCAAACCCGGCATATCATCATTATGCTCTGCGCAATACTCCACAACAGCCATTACTATATGCTGTTTTGTTAAGAATATCTTCTGATTCAGAAAAATCACTCCTTACTTTTCTGTTTTCTACTATACGGAGACAGATCAAAGAACAACTCTTCCATCTGCTCCGATGATAGATCCTCACGCTGCAGGATTGATATCATCTCTTCCTGTCGTGGCTGTCCAAGTGTCAGCCGATACAATGCCAACACATTTATAAGTCTGTCGTATTTCGTCTTGTCCTGACTGAACGGATACATTGGAACTATACGTTCTATCTGGTATTTGTACGGATAGTCTTCCGGCAGACACCAATACGGTATCATCTCTGAAGAATTTGCTCCGTACTTCTCTCGGGTTGCTTCAAACTTATCATTCCAATCAGGCTCATCTTCATTCGCTGCCACATTTTGTCTGATGGCATGACACATATACCGGTTTATTCTGCCTTCACGCTGTTCAAGATCAATCGGGTTATTCGGAAGATTCCAGTGAACCACCTTTCTACTATATAAATGAAAATCTAATCCCTCCTGACCGACAGATGTTGTTGCGAGCACAAACGGACGGAACGGCGAATTAAATGCATTTCTTACATTATTAACACGCTGTATCGTCTTATCGCTGGTCTTGGCGTCAAAATACCCTGCAGCAAAATGAACCCTAAGTCTAGGAGCACGTTTCATCGGCTTATCCGTAAAACTTGCCCTGTAAAACTCCTGTGATACATACGGTAAGTTCGATGTCTGCAAGAAAGAATCATTTATTGCTTCCACAAAGTCCTCTCCAGCACCCCCCAGTGCAAACTTATACTCATCTATCATGGACTGAAAATTACCATCGGCACAGTAAATAAATACCTGCTCGTAATGTTTCTCTTCGCTGAATCCTCTTCGTCCTTCAAAAACAGCATCCATAATACTCCGGGATTCCGGTCTGTTAAACATACTTACAAAACTCTGATCACAACATGTCCGAGCCAGTTCTATTCTTAAAACGCTGTCTTCCACGTCATCAAGAGCACGATACAGACATACTGCTGGAGAAGCAATTGCCATATTAACGAGAGTATCTAAATCTTCATCTGATGGAAGGCGCTCAGGTAACTCACGCTCCTCGCCCTGTAATGATGCATCCATATATATAAGAAGAGACAGCAACTGTTTTGCGCCCAAACTTCCTCTTACAATCCCTGTTTTAGCTGCAACATCATCAATGTCATCTTTGATCAACTGCTTTATATCTCTGCGAATTTTAAATAATTCCTGTCCATAGTAAGTCTTATACTCATATTTTTCTGCCAGCCAAACGGATGGATATGCAACCAGTTCCCTCTGTTCTCTGATAAGGAATCTTGTTTTACCACGTTTATTCTTCTTCGGATCTTCACCATCATCAAAATCAACTTCCTCCGGCAGGGCATAGTATGTCTGTTGCTCTATGTTCTTATTTCCGATACGGCGATTAACCAAACGTTCTGCCTCATAGGAGGTAAGCGTAGCAATAACTCTCGGCACCATCTCCCAGCTAGAGAATACCAATGTCTTCGAATATCCTTCACACTGTTCAAAGATACTTCTACTACCTGCTTTGTAATACTTGTTTGCAGGTGGAATCCACAGAAGTAGCTCCGGATACCCAGTTCTATCTTCTCCCTTTGCAAAGATTTCATCAAATAATGTGTTTAACCTGGCATTAGTATCTGGCAACGGCTTGTATTCATTTATATCCGCCCTTCTCAAAAATGACATTGGCATATTCTTAATAGCCTTGTTTCTATAGGACGGATCTATCGGATACTTCTTTCCAGCCATTGCTCCATCAATCTTATCCTTCACTTTGTAATTCATAAAAGACATCAAAAATGGAGCAGACTTCACATACTCTATCGGGAAATTACCGATTCCCATTTTATGCATAAATGTTTGCAATTCTATATAGGAAGAAACATTTGCAGCTGATAGATTAGAAATAGACATCGCTCGAGCCTTGTCGGTATTGATTATCCCCGAATCTCTTCGTTCTGTTCGGCACATATGTCCATACAATTCATGCTCCGCTTCATCCTTAGATGCAATTAAAACGCTCAAATTATCTCCACGGATCTCAGATAAATGCTCAGAGTATGCTTCCCATACCATATGAAATCTCTCATTCTCCTGCTTCCCATTCACGAGGAAATCCATTACACGCATAAATCCCTGTAAATGTGTTTCCTCACCATTTGTAAGTTCTGTCAACGTAGAATACGGTTTGTATGGAGTCGCCGACAGAAGAAGAACACAACTCTCAGTATTGTCCATCAAAAACTTCTTAGATAACAAAGCTCCATCGCTGTGATCATTTTCATCTATTTCGATAAGATCCTTAAACCTTTGGAACTCATCCATAATAACCAGATCAGGATTCAGCATTCCAAGGCTAATCTCCGCAAAACAATACCGAATCTGATTTATCAGATCCTTTTGTTCCTGCCAAGTGAGGAGTGATCCTAAACGAGCATTATCCGGCAACTCATCCCAATGCTTTCTGATTTTTCTGCAAACAGCCTTTACGTCCGAGATAAGCTCTGGCTTCATATGATTTTGAAGTTCTTCCTTCATTCTCTTAAGATATCCTCGTTTATCTGACAGTTGATCAATTCTCCACTGTTGATATTCCAGATACCATTGCCACGAATCCGGCTTTTCTATGAAATATGTACGCATCAAAAAGGATAGTTCTTCAGAATAGCTACCGCATATTCCGCTATGCTCCATGATGAGATATGCTAACGCCCTTTCATGCGCAGTTCCCGCTCCGCTTCTAATCTGAAACGATGTAGCAGGAGTCATCGGAATAAGTCTCACATTTGTCCTGCTCTCCGTCTCAGCAAGCATAAGATGCTGCATAGAAAGTCTTCCTTCTGATATACTTACACGGTTCTCCTTTGCTATGCCAAGCTTGCTACAATTCTGATTTGCGATGCCTGCATTTGAGCAAATATATACCACCACGTAATCCGGATCATTTATTTCTTTTCTCCAGGCACCTGTTTTCTCAACTACTGTTTTTGCAACTATCGTCTTACCCAAGCCTACTTCATCAGCAAGAAGAACACGGTTATGTCCCTTCCGGAAAAGGTCTACAATACGGGTCGCTGTTGCTTCTTGAAAATCTTTTGCTATCATTTTCGACCTTTCCCCTTTCCACCTGCTGCCTTAATAAATAATTCCAATAGCTGCTTGAATTCTTCGCCTATCTTTTCATCATCAATCTTTTCCACGACCTCATACATGGAATCAAATCGCTCCGGATATTCTGCAGCCGCCTTAAGCATCCTTTCATAAATATCCGGTTCTACTGCAAAGCCATATCCCTCGGGACCATCTCCTGCTTCTTTGCTCTGACTCAAAAGCTCTTCAAATCTTATGCTGTCGTAAAAGTCTTCATCCAGCAAATACCGCATGTATGTCATAAACATAGGGCGATTGCTGATAATATCATTAAAGATAGCATCTTCTCTTTCTTCCGAAGGCATTCCGGTTACTTCCAGTCGAATAAGACAATCCGCTCCATCCTTTGTCAAAACAAACATATTGCTAAGACTATTTAACGTTACACCTTCAAAAACCACTTCCTCTGTCAGAGGTTTTATATTCGTCTTTACAAAAAATGGTCTTATTGTTACGCCTTCAAAATCATGTTCGCAGTATACTTTTATAGTAAATGCCCCATTGTTTGGAATCACTTCTGCTGACTGAACACCGTACACGGCTTCCCTGAAATCAACCTCAGCTTCTTCATCTTCTTTTTCGATTTCATCAAAGCTTGTCATCTGTACAAACGGACAGCCGTTCTTTTCATCGTTGGCAGGTATAAAATCATCTCTTACGCTTTCATAGCTTGCATGATACGGTTTATATGTTAGCTCCAATAAAAACTCAACATTATGATCAAATGCATTATTCGATGTGTTAAGCGATCCTAAATATAACTTCTTTGGTTCATTATACTTATCAGTAAAATATACCTTTGCATGAACATCACGGTTCACATAGCCAAATGTATCTCCGTCCTCTAACGCATCATTAGAGCTTAGCGCTGGATTGATTGTCCAAACGCCATCGCCTGCTCTGCGGTTAAACGAATCATAGATTCTCTTCGTAACAGATGTATCCCTTGTAATCAAACATCTTTTAACTGGGCCTGATTCAGGATTCTTGCTATAATCATCAAGCAGATCTCCGACCACTGTTTCCGACAAAAAAGGCGATACTACAAATAAAGCATAGCAATCTCTGAACATCTCACGCGGCGTCTTTCGACGTTCGGCTGATGATATCCTCTTTATTCCGTTTTCATTCTTTCCATATATCCCAAATGGATGGAACTCATAATCATCAAAACAGTCCAGCAGCTCAAACTTTTCTACTCTTCTTACATTCTCTATCAGCATCTTGTATCTGTTCTTATTACTGTCAAACTGCGACACAAATGTGAGCAGATCTGCTATCGGCTGATTTTTCGGATTTATCTTACTTCCTACAAAGCCCTCCATATCAACTGCAACATCCATACTCTGATCAAACGTAAGATTGCGGCTTAAAGTAACAATCTTAATCATTAGACTGCCATCATGAATATTGTGATACTGAAGAACCCAGAGTTTCGGATGAAAGTTATTTCTATAGTTAGGCATCCTAACTTCATGGATGCTATCTTCTAAAAGAGCATATAGCCTACTCTCCGTCTTTGGCACCTTAATACAGCCCACATTACAAAAGATAGATAGCTTCTTTCCTGTTCTTCTGATAGCTTCAAGCACATATAACGGATTATTCTTTTGACCGGTCGTCATCTCTCCGTGCATACCAAGGCAAAGCGGTATTCCCATCAACGCTTCCATATCCAGCGAATACGTAAGGCATACTGCCTGATCTAATTCATAATATGCATCTGCGCTTAAAAGCTCACCGTAATCTACACGGTCATTGTTTTGATCAAATCTTCTTCTAGGCATCGTCTCTCACCATTCCTTTCAAAATATCAGAAATGATAGTCTGACCGGTACCATGTCTGTAATTCATCGGCGAACTCTGAATCTCCTGATAAGGATAATCCTTGCCAATCTTAGCTTTAACGGATTTACAAGCTTGCTCACGCTGTTTTATAATCCGTTTCTCTTCATCAGAGCAACTATCTGTAGTATTATTTTTTACAGCACTTTCAAAACGAATCAAAAAATCCCGAAGTGCCGCTTTATAATGCTCGTGATTTCTAACAAACTTTAGTATCTCATCACGATGAGGCAATCCCGGACTTTTCTTCTTCCAATCCCTATACTTATTCTCCAATCTGCTTTTTTCTTCAGCAGTTGCATACTCTCCGCCATTCTCAATAAACAAAAGGTTATAAACGATATAGGCGCCGTATATAAAGTTTGCAAATTCAGTTGCCAGTTCCAAATTATGTGCCAGTACTTCTGGCATTCCTTCGGTAGGAATATCGTCAAGCGCTACGCCTTGATATGATGTCTTTGTCTTAAGACAGTACTCCATAAGCGTATTCTTCATTACAGGAACATGTAAAAACTGGGTACGCAAATAATCCGCCTCGTCTTTTCTAAGATGAAGAGTCGGATTCTCCAAATAATCTTCTATTCTTTCTTTACAAGGAGCCGTAAACAGAGCAAAGTTGCCAGCGCCTACATCATCAGCATCTCCGCCATCATCTTCGCTTTCGTACTTAATTACAATATTTTGAGTCTTTCTGTTATAGCCAGCCACAGCACTGCAAGCATCATCGAATGACATATCAGAATTGCAAAGAATCTCCGTAGTACGAAGGGCATTCCAATAAATACGTGTCGGCTTCATTTTAACCCCACGGTCAGAGCGTCCGCCTATAATACCGGCTGCCTTTGTTCCGGTTTCCTCATCTATGGCACGTCTAAGTGCTCTTGCGATTCTGTCCTGATCCGTGTTGATCAGATTTCTAACCTCGGAGCTTGTTGTAAGTCCACTTTTCATGGCCTTTTTAAAAAGCTCCGGTATCAGAATGTAATACTTTGCACGTGTATGTAAGACGGATGTTCCCGGGTACAATAGATCAGAAATACTATCTCTTACAATACCCACACCAAGCTCATCCAGAGAACCTGATTCCCCCAACACTTTGAGCAGTTCTTTAATTGTCTCTCTTTCCTCTCTGGAATAATCCACCCAGCCAAGTTGCATTTTCCTTACCACCCTTACCAATACTTGCTTATGAAGGAATCATAGAACGCCTCTCTCTTCTTCCGAAGTTTCTTTGTCTATGAACTCCTTTAATTCATCTTTCATTGTCGTATACTTTTTTGATAATCATCCGGCGAGCATAATACAGTATGTACCATACTACCATAAACTCCGCAGATTATAGCATAATATCTTGCTCATAAAACTGCGCTCCTATTCATCCTTGCCACTTGATTTTTTACGCCAATTTCTATATTCACCGGTTGTTACCCTCTTGTCTTCAGGCTTTGCAGCATCCGCAGGGATAGCCCAGTCTCTTCCGAATTTCATAGCACCCTCGATCCTGCCATCCGTACAAAGCTTTTGGATTCGTCTTGGTGTTACATCCCATTTTTCTGCTGCCTGTTTGATTGTCATATATCCTTCCATATGCACCTCAATAAAGATAACTTCCGTCTATAGTCTCATAAAGTTAGAGATAGAATCCCTTATCATATATTTTATGCAATATGGCGAACAATGTCAATCTAAAAAAGTGCACCTCGAATTGCTTCAAAGGTGCACCGCTACGCTATTTATTCGGTTTTCAAATACATCTGTATACCCCCATATACAACTGCAGTATTGATGCTTTCCACTTCCTCCGGTGTTACCCATACCGTAAAGGATGTCGCTACGCCATCGTCTTCCGTGATCTTCTTACCGGCATTATCGTATACTTCGCTGATATATATGTTTTCTGCCATGAGGGTAAGCATCTCTGTTGCAGGATCTACGGCATATACATCCACTATATCGCCCTTTCTAAGGGAACCGTTTACAGAATCATCGAAGGATTCAGCTGCAAAAGATGTCATCTCATATCCGGCCTTGTACTTATCCATCACAAGATCCTTGGTAAGAATGTCAGTCTGTAAAACCATCTGTGACTTCGTCATAGCACGGTCAATATAAAAACCATCCTTTGGTAAGTCTGATATCGTACTATACGCCGATGCCGGTATTGCTGTCTTTTCAACCGCCACCGTCTCAAAGTACTTATCCGTATCCTCCGGCTTTACAAAAGTATTTGCCGCCATATTCTCCTTCATGACAAGCACCTGCCCTTTAAGGCTTTCTGCCTCCAGCTTGTTCTGCATGGAAAGGTATAATCCACAAACCACTATCCCCGCAAATAGTGCCGGAAGCACTACTACCTTAAGAACGGATATAAGCTTCGCCTTTACATTGCCGCTCTTTTTCTTTTTTGTTACCATCTTCTTTTCATCTTTGGCATTTACTGCCACTTTCTTCTGAAACATATCTAAAAATCTCCTTTCTAACCGTTGATTTCCAAGGTACAATAAATATCCTTGGTTTTTGTAATGTAACTGCCATCAATAATGTTCTTGATATCAAACCTTACTCGTCCATATGCGGACGTCTCTCTTACGCGCTCGCCCTTGGGTGAATACACGCTTCCAAGCCTGCCATAGCTTACGCTCTTTGCACCGGATGGCCCTGTATAGGTTGTGATCTTCACCTGAGAGCCTTCCACCTCATAACAGATATAAGAATCGAACGAGAAGTTATAATAAAACCCTGTCGTCTCTGCTACCGCCTCATTCATACTGTCCATAAATATTCGGTGGGATCTATCTACATTCTGGAAGCGAACAATCGGAGTTCCCGTCATTTCCAAGGTTTCAAAATAATAGATGTCATCCGCTACAAGTGAAGCCAATACAGAATCCGCCAAGGAATCATCCACATGATGCTGGTGGGTCATAAGTCTTGCCACCTGCGCCATATAAAGCGTAAGAACAACCATAAGAAGTGCCATCGTAAACATCACCACATACCCCATGGAACCTGTAGCTGCTTTCTTTTTCAAAACCATTCCAGCCACCTCCTACTGTTTCGCCGTAGTCTGGCGATTGATGGTGATACGCACCGGATGGTCAGCTACCTTCGATAAACCGCCTGCAAAGGAAAGAACATTCTCGTTGTATGTACCGCTTATCTTAAGATAGATTCTTGTTCCATAGTCCACTTCCGATGTGGTGGTTCCGTTTAGGCTGATATTGTATAAGCCATAACTTTCAAGTTCCGATATCAGGTTTGCCCTGTCTGCCGGTGTAAGATAGCCTTCCGTTTCCATAATCAGCATGTACTCCCTTGCCGTCTGTCTCAAGCCCCACTTATCTGAAATACCGGAAAAGGCTCCGAAGATGATGACCAAAAACGCCCAAAGCACAACCATGTTAATCATCATAACCAACATGTTTTCTACCATGGATGCCTTCTTTTTTCTTTTGATTGTATCAATCAATCCCATCACCTCCTAAAATCCAATCTGCATTTCAAGGAGCTTCATGATGATGCAATACAAAATCATTGCCATTAAATCCATAGCTATGAAAATGACATACATCATGGTTTTATGCTCCAAGATCATGCATCGTCTCTTGTTTACACTTGCCTGTTCTCGTTCGATATTGTTTTCCAAAGTACGCAGAGCTTCATCTACCTGTCCTGTAGACTGTAACGATTTGATGACCGTACAAAAGCTTGAAATCTCACCGTTTGAAAAACTAAGTTCCAACTCATCCAAGCACTCATCCAGGCTAAGTCCGGACTCCAAGTCATTTCGAAGTCGTAGCAGTGCTGTTTTTAATCGCTTGTTTTCCACTACGATCACGGAATCCTTTAATGCATCTGCGATATACTGACCTCCACGCTTTCCGTATAACACTGACCTACTCATCTCCATAATGTCCGGCATCATCTCATCGTTGGATGCCTTGTTCTTAAGTCGAAGAATCAGATCAAGGAAAAACCATCCGATAATGCCTGCTCCAATGGATATAGGCTTTGCCATATCACTTTTTAAAACACCTGCACTAATGAAAAATGCAATCAGCCCGAATAATCCCGCCATAAGAGCTTTGAAAAGATACCACTGGCTCACCGTCAAATGGTCTTTTAAAAGCACCCCGGCTCCCATCTTCTTAAGTTGGATCTGCTTGTCATATACAAAGCGGATAAACCCTTGGGAGTTCTTTATTTTTTCTATCTGCTTCTTTGCTTCCTTCGCCGGAGTTGTGCCTGAGATCAGATATACAATTCCCTGCACGATACCGAAGAGCAAAACAAAGAGCAGCCCTGTTAGTAAATAAACCACTTGCTTTCACCTCCTACCTGTCAGTTCCAAACATCTTTACGCCAACCATCAGGTACAAAAGCCCTGTTACAAGAAGAAGCAGCTGACCAAATGCATTACCGGTAAGTATCTGCTTTACATCTATGCCAAGTCCGGCACCAATGATCCATACGATGATTACCTGCATTATGGATATAACCACCAGCGTAAGCTTGCTGGAAAAAAGGATATTCTTTCTGTCTTCCCTTGCTGATAATCCTGCTGCTATCTGCCCCATCATCTGCACCAGCACCTCTTCATAATTGGCCTGATAATGCATACAGTTTTTTAAATTTATAATGATGGTCTGAAGCTGTCTGTTATCCACGGACTCCTTCATATAGTCGAATGCAATGTCCACGTTTCCCGTATTTTCCGCATCCGCCACAAACTTCTGAACGATTCCTCTAAGTGGTCCGCTAAGAGCAGGGATAGTGTTATCCATAATAGTTACAATGTCACTGTTTCCCTTCGCATGATTGGATAGGATTGATATAAATATTGCCATTCCGTCTTCAATCTCGTTATAGGTCTTTCCTGACAATGCTTTGAAAAACACATATACTGCCACCGCCTGTGCAACTGTTAAAAAGATTGCTACAAATACGTTTTGAAAAAGGATGGCTCCTTCAAAGAAACCTGCCATAGCTACCATCACCATTCCAAGTAACATCACTTCCCCTGTTACCCAAGGCAGATAATTCTTGATACCACTAGTAAGCACCAAACGGTCTATCTTATATAGGATGGAATCATTCTCGATGGAGCCAAACCTTGTAATAAACTCTGCTTCGTTTAGAAGCTTCTTATCCGTATTTTCCCTGTAGCGTTTTACAATGTTGTCCCAGACATTTCTTTCCTTGAATCGTTTATGCACGATAACTGAAAAGGCGAATATCAACAGGAACATTACCGCCCAAGGGAGAATGCTATTCATCTGTAATGTCATAGTCTTCATCTCCTTTATCCGATTTCTCTTCAATCTCCTTCTGCTTCTGTTTTTCCTCAAAATCCGGATCACTCGGATCGTAAATCACAACACCGTCATCGTCATAAAGGATAATCGGGTCATTCCAGTCAATAGAGGCATCATAGGCTTTGCCGTTATACTTAGATACATCGCTATCTGCCACATATCGAAACAGCCCCACTCCATTTACGAAGTAATATCCGCTTTTGAAATACTCCGGGATCTCGATAACAATGAAATTGGAATGCATGAACTCGTAATCATAATTTACAAACCGCTCCATGCTTCCAAAGCAATGGATATTCGCTGTAAGATTAAAATCTTGGTAATAGGTCCCTGTGTAGAACTCGCAGGTATACTTCTTGTCCTTCTTAAGCCCCAAAACCGTTCCACCATCCGATACGCTATCCTCATTCACCTTCACATCACCGACTTTATCCAGATATAACCGCGTGATTGCTGTAAGTTCCGTAAGCTGTGACGCATCAGAGTTCATGTCGATGAAATACTTGTAATCATCGTCATCCACGTCAGCAAATGTCATAAAGTAATGACCGCCCTTGTCAGCTTCCATATTGGAAATACCAATGCTGTATCCGTAATCTGCAAATCTCTCAAATACGATTTCCTGCGGAACTTCTGTACTCGATACGTAGATCAGCCTGTCCTTTGATGTGACTGTAGGAATCCTGTCATCCGTCGCAGAATCCACCCATATGGTTCTTGGATATTCAATCGCTTCTCCAAGCTCTTCGTTCTTGAAATTGTAATCCCCGGTGATGCAGGTGAAATATACGCTCTCACCTGCATCCTTCTTTAAATCCTCTTTGATATCACCGCCATCGTGATGCCAGACATAAGCTTTGCCACTCTTAAGATTATCCACGGACGAAAAAGCGTCCGGCTGCTTTCCGGCTTCACCGCTTACGGTTGCAAACAAATCTACTCCAAGAAATGTTGCTACTACGGCACCTACTGCTAAAACCACAACAGCTATGACAACAATTAAAAGCACTTTTCTGTCTGTAAAAATCCCCGAATGTCATGTCAAGGCTACTCGCCTTTTCCAATTTAAAATGTCGCTCCCAGTCCTGTGCTTCCTTTTTTGTCTCAAAGCCACGTTTCATCTTTTTGACTTTTTTGCCTGTCCAGCCTGTATAATAGAACTGGGCGTTCCACTTGCCTGTCTTTTTATCCCTATTCGCCGGCATACTTTTCCTCCTTTTCCTCTGTTTCGTTTACTACTCCATAGAAACGCTCTTCGAAATATTTCCTGCTGACTCTTCCTGGGATAACCATGTAACCCTTGTCAGCAAGTTCTTTATTCAAATCGCGAACTATACCATATGACTTAGATTCCGAAACACCGAGTACTTCGCCGATTTCTTTTACTGTGATAAAGGTTCTGCATTCAAACATTTCATTCACCTCCAATTACGTGTTTTTCTTACGTAATACATTTGGGTTGAAAAAAAGCTCATTACTAATCACAGCAAAAATATTTAATTTTTTTGAAATCTGAGGAAGATAAATGATAAGAAACAGAATTGGACTTTGTTTTGGAGTTATTTCGCTTCTGTTTTTTTAGAAAATTAGAATCATTTTAGAAGCAACAACCCAAAAAAGACCTGAAACCGTGCAATTTCACACGGCCCCAGGCCTTGAAAATACTGGATTTGTGGAGCTAACCTCTAAACCACTCTAAGATCACTCAAACTCTACAAAGACTAACGCTTTTTGTTTAGGAATTATTCTCTGTAATGTTT
>ERZ773245.640-NODE-640-length-34323-cov-36.856338_pt1 | contig 34323 bp, 31 predicted proteins | sample MGYA00580988_ERZ773245 | MGnify/ENA primary metagenome ERZ773245 (study PRJEB29015, sample SAMEA2737792) | human gut metagenome | biome: human gut; feature: human-associated habitat; material: faeces | place: China | collected 2012 ... | reverse complement strand
GGAGATAGTAATCATCGACAGTCAAATGAATTACCGAGGAAAACTTGACACTTACGCCCGGCCCCTTTTCATCTCCTATTTCCTAAAAATATGATAGAATAATAAAGATATATGTCCTACGAAAGGAGGCATTTTTTTGGCTGATACCTTTGACGGTAAGAACTTCCAGAAAAAGGAATGGAAGAAAAAATCGAATACCGATACCATGATCGTATCCCGGGTGCCTCCGCAGAATATTGATGCGGAAAAATCGGTGCTGGGCGCCATGATGCTGGACAAAGATGCCATTCTGACAGCTGAGGACCTCCTCACGCCGGCCGATTTCTACCGGGAAGCCAATGCCATTATTTTCCAGGCCATTCTGAACCTGTCCCACCGGGGCGAACCGGCGGATATTCTGACGGTGACGGAAGAATTGAAGCGCATGGGGCGGCTGGACGATGTAGGCGGCGTGCTCTATGTGAATGAGCTGCCTGCCAACGTGGTGACCACCAAGTCCGTGGACCGCCATGCGGAAATCGTAGCAGGCAAGGCCAAACTGCGCCGGCTCATTGACGCCGTCGGCACCATTGCCGACGAAGCCTATTCAGAGCGGCAGGACGTGGCGGATATTACGGATGACGCGGAGAAATCCATTCTGGAGGTGACCCGGGACGAAAGGCGTTCCGATTTCACCCCCATCGGCGAAGCGGTGCAGTCGGAGCTTCAGGAAATCACCCGGAAATTCAGGAATAAGGAATCCATCACCGGCCTGGCCAGCGGCTTCCCCTCCCTGGACGCCCTCACCAGCGGTTTCCAGAAAGGCGATTTCATCATCGTCGCCGCCCGCCCATCCATGGGTAAAACGGCCTTCGTGCTGAACATTGCCAAGAACATGAGTATTTCCTCCGCCCATCGGAGCGTAGCCTTCTTCTCCCTGGAAATGTCCCGGGAACAGCTGGTACAGCGTCTTCTCTGCTCCACCGCCCTGGTGGACAGCTCGCGCCTGCGCACCGGCCGCATTTCCACCCAGAAGGAATGGGACCAGCTGGCCAACGCCGCCAGCGTGCTCATGGACGCGCCCCTCTATATCGACGACACGCCGGGCATTTCCGTTTCGGAAATCCGGTCCAAGTGCCGCCGTCTGAAAGCAGAGCACGGTTTGGACATTATTATGATCGACTACCTCCAGCTCATGCAGGCCAAGAACGTTTCCAGGAACGGAGACAACAGGCAGCAGGAAATCTCGGAAATTTCCCGCTCCCTGAAGAGTCTGGCCCGAGAGCTCAATGTACCGGTCATCGCCCTGTCCCAGCTTTCCCGAAGCGTGGAATCCAGGCAGGACCATCGTCCCTTCCTTTCGGACCTCCGTGAATCGGGCTCCCTGGAACAGGATGCGGACATGGTAAGCTTCCTCTACCGGGAGGCTTACTACAACAGGGAAATCGAAGACGATGACCCCCGGAAAAATGAAACAGAAGTGATTCTGGCAAAGAACAGAAACGGCCCGGTGGATACGGTGAAACTCCACTTCGCCGGCCAGTTCACCCTGTTCTATGAAATCACCAACCAGGAACCGCCGCCGGATATGCAGTAGTTTGAGACATGGGTGGTGAGATGCTGGCGCTCAGGAGGTGAGCAAAAGGTTCTTAAGATTGACCGGCCTTTGGCCGGAGGGTTCTTAAGTTTGATGGCCCCTTTGGGACCAAGGGTTGTGGTATCGCCCTGTCGGGCGATGATTTTAAATGCCGCCTTCGGCGGCCCCTTTCAGGGGAATCTTTAGCCGCGCTGTAGAATAAGTAACTTAAGCAGCGAGAAGGATAGCGCGTAACGCCCCTGCGTCCCTTGAAGTGAAGATGTCCACACGCCTCAACCCTTGCGCCCCTTTAGGTGGCGAGGGGGTGCACGAGGCTACAAGCTGAAATGATACTCTATGCTGAACTGAGCGCCGAAAGGCCCATTACAAAACTCCATCGCCCGCAAGGGCGATACCACCACCCTCGGCCTGAAAGGCCGTCAAACTTACGAACCTTAAGAACCTTCGGGACGAAGTCCCGTCAACCCTCACACCGAAGGTGTGTCCCAGGGCGATACCTTAACCCTCAGGCCGCAGGCCTGTCAAACCTGAGAACCCTCGGGGCGCAGCCCCGTCAATCTTTAGAACCCTTCGCGCCCAAAGGGCGCGGGGCCGCCAAAGGCGGCCCATTATAAAGGATCGGTGATACCATTGGATTTATTTGGACATGAAGACCCCGAAGAATATGCGGCACGCCGCCATCGGGAACTTTATGAAGAGACGGAAAAAATAACCTATCCTTCCCATGAAGCCCTGGCAGAGGCCATCCGAAGCTGCAGCCGCTGCCCTCTCCGGAAAGAGGGAGGCCTGGGGCCCGTGCTTTCCACAGGACCTTCTGACTCGCCTCTCATGATCGTAGGGGAGGGCCCCGGCGGGGTGGAAGATGATTACGGAGGACCCCTGGTGGGCCCCTCCGGACAGCTTCTGGACAAAGCCCTCCTTTCCGTAGGCATTACCCGGGACCATGTGTATGTGACAAACATCGTCAAATGCCGTCCCCGGGGAAACAGGACACCTACCATGGAAGAAGGACGGTTCTGCGGCTCCATCTGGCTGGCAGCGGAAATCGCCCTGGTGAAGCCCAAAGTCATCGTCGGCCTTGGCAAAGTGGCCCTCCGCTTCTTTTTGGGCCATGAAGCCGGCATCATCCGCTCCCGGGGCCACTGGATCGACTATCACGGCATACCGGTGATGCCCACCTTCCATCCCGCCTACCTCCTCCGGCAGAGCGGAAGAAGCCTGGTGGACGCCAAATGGCAGGTATACTACGACCTGCTGGCAGCTAAAGAAAAAGCAGCCGCCCTCTCGCCAGACTGGGTATGGAAAAGCGAAACCATGCCGAACCTTCTGGAAAACCTCACAGAAGAGCGGAAACGGCGGCATGAAGGAAATCATATGTCATCATTACAATAAAAAAGGGGATTGAATCAGTGAAACACATCATTCTGGCAGCGGCCCTCTGCGCTGCCCTGGGGACCTGCGGCCTGGCGGAAGTCAATGCCGCCGAAGAAGTATGGAACGGCCACGAAGAAGTGACTGTAATCAAAGGGAAAATCCTTAGGACCGAAACCGTAAAGAAAGCGGACCATCACAAGAAAATCCAAAAAACAGAGAAAAAAGAAAAAGCAGAAGGAGAAAAAGGAGCTCCCTCAAAGGAAGCGCCGGTCCTTGTTGCCAAAGAAGAAACCAAAGCCGCCGCTGCTGAAACAGCCGTAAAAGAGACTAAACAGGCGCCAGCTGTGGAAAAAGCAGCAGAAACGGCACCAAAAGATGCAGAAGCTCTGAAAAAAGCACCGGAAAAGCCGCGGTTTGAAGACAAGCGCATTGAAATCAACCTGGCCAGCCGCCTCCTCACCCTCTACCAGGGAGACGTGGGCATTCGCATGTATCCCATTGCCCCCGGCAAACCCTCCTCTCCCACCCCCACCGGCAGAAGAACAGTGGTGGACATGGAAATCAACCCCACCTGGATTGACCCCGACAGCGGCACCTCCATCCCGTCAGGCCCTGACTGCCCCATCGGCTACCGCTGGATCGGCATCGGAGGCAACTACGGCATCCACGGCACCAACGTGCCCTCTGCCATCGGCACCTACGCCTCCCACGGCTGCGTCCGCATGAACGAAGCAGACGTGGAAGACCTCTACGCCCATATCGTGAAAGGCATCCCTGTGGACATCCTCTATGAGCGGGTCGTGGTGCAGCGGGAAGCAGACCACACCGTAGTTTACTACATCTACCCCGACGGCTACGGCAAAGAGCCTCTGGACGTAAGCAAAGTCAAGGCCAAACTGGCCCCCTTCGGCGTGGCCTCCTGCGTATCGGACGATGACATCAAGCAGGCCATTGAAGCCTCCGATGGAAATCCCAGATACGTGGCCAAGGTTTACGACATCTACCTGGACGGCAGAAAACTGGATGCCAGAGCCTTCGGCAAAGACGGCCATATCTACCTCCCCGTCATGCCCCTGGCCCGGGCCGCCGGCATCAAAGCCGACTGGTCCTCCAACTGGAACCAGATCCGCACTCCCTATGGCAGCGCCAAGGCAGTTCTGAAAAACCGCTCCCTCTTAATCGACGCCGCCGACGCCCCTGCCCTCCTCCACCTCACAGGAAGCCTGGATAAGGACTATAACTATCAGATGAAATAAAAGAAGCCCCCCGTGCTTTGGCACCGGGGATTTTTTTATGGGAAAAGTTTCCTGCTTTATGTAACGCCACTGGTGTTTCTTTCCGACAGGAAACTCCCCTTCCACGATTTCCAACACTAAAACCTCAAAACGGTGTATAATGAAAAAAGCATAATTACAAGGATCAAATATCAGGAAAGGTGGAAATACTATGTACAATCTGATTTTCAAAAGACGAAGCGTCCGTTTCTTCAAGGACACCGACATTTCCAAGGTAGACATGCGCGAAATCCTCCGTGCCGGCATGTGGGCCCCCTCTGCCAAGAACCGTCAGCCCTGGAAATTCATCGTAGTGAAGGGAGAGAGCAAGAAAACGGCACTGGCCCTCATGGAAAAGGGCATTGAAAGATCAGAAAAAGGTGAAGGCGTCCTGGCCGGAGCACCGGAACTCTTTACCAACGCCCGCTTCACCCTGCAGTGCATGAAACAGGCACCGGTACTGGTATTCATCGTAAATCCCCAGGGCCGCCCCCTCACCGACAACTGGACTGCCGCTGAAAAAATCCACGAACTTTCCGACGTACAGGCCATCGGCGCCGCTGCCGAAAACATGGCCCTCCAGGCTACCTCCATGGGCATCGGAAGCCTGTGGATCGGCAACATCTTCTTCGCCTACGATGAACTCCATGACTGGCTGGGCGAAGGGGAAATGGTCATGGCCATGTCCTTCGGCTATCCCAACCACAACCCCTGCCCCCTGGCAAGAAAGAGCGAAGACGACGTCATCGAAGTCCGGCTCTGAGAATAGCAAAAAGCACGGCCCCGCGGCCGTGCTTTTTTAGTTTCCTATCTGATATGACGCTGTTAGGTTTTACTGTATAAAAGCTAATTATTATCCTCATGATTTTTAATCCAGGTCAATAAGTCAGACCGGCTTTTGTCCCCAGAGGCTATCTGAAGAACAATCGTGTAAAGCTCCTCTTGGGTATATGTCAGCATAATGCCATTCAGCGCAAGAAACACAAGCATAACATGAACTCCCAGTCTTTTATTTCCATCTACCATTGCATGATTTTCAATAAGACCATATCCCAGACAAGCCGCCTTTTCCTCTATCTCCGGATATAATTCAAATCCGTCATAAGTCTGAAAAGGCGCGGAAAGTGCTGAGTCTAAAAGCCCTTCATCCCTCATTCCCCTGGTTCCACCAAATTGATTGACCATATCGTTGTACATTCGAAGTACTTGTGCTTTGGTCAGTTTCTTCATTTAGCCAATACCTCATAAGCAGTCCGATTCTGTTGCATCAGCTTTTTAGAAATGGCTTCCACCTCTTCATCGCCGGCAGTTCCATCCTCTAAGGTATCAAAATTCAGAATCAGATAGCGGGGCCGGTTATTTTTCATAATCACAGCCGCCCCTTTTTCATCCACCATGCGTGCTACTTTAGAAAAATTACGATTTGCTTCGGTCATGGGAATCATGGTATTCGTATCAATGCGCATAAAAATCACCTCTCCCTCATTATATCAGAAAGGAGGCAGTTTTGTAGGATAAATTTATCCTACAAAACTGCCTCCTTAAAAATTTCCTATTTCATGGCGCCGCTGTCATTTCGAGGGTCAGCAGCGGAGCCCCGAAATCTCCCTCCACACATGACGTAGCTGCAGCTCGCACCAGCTCACCAGCTCACCAGCCCACCAGCCCACTAGCTCACTAGCTCACTAGCTCACTGTATCACTCATTTCTCCTTAAATCCCTCTATATTTCCCTGCAGACTTTTTGCCGTATCCATGAGGCGGCCGGCCTTTTCCATGAGCTCATCCATGCGGTCATTCTTATACTCCTGCACCGTCATGCCGTCGGACAGATTCCTGCTTCCCGGACGGCCGCCGGAAATCTTCACATAGAGATCTCCCACCACGCCGGAACTGTCGATGGTAAACCTGGCATCCTCCGGAATCACCGTGCCCTTCCGGATATCCAGATCCAGCACCGCCTTCCCATCCTTCACATGAATCCTGCGCACCCGGCCCACAGAGACCCCGGCATAAAGCACCTGGGCATGATCCCGGATGCCCTGGGCATTGTCAAAAACAGCATGGATCTCATAAAAATCCTTGTGGAACCAGCGGGAAGGCTCAAGAAATAAGCCGGCTGCGCCCATGAAGAACAGCAGGATAAATGCCACGATGCCTATTTTCGTTTCCCGGCTCATTTCTACGCCTCCTTACTTTAGAAAAGGTTCTTAAGATTGACCGGCCCGATGGCCGGAAGGTTCTTAGGTTTGACGAGGCTGATGCCCCGAGGGTTAAGGCTGCCGCTTCGCGGCAGCTTGTAAGCCGCTTTGAGACCCCGCGCCCTCTGGGTGCGGAAGGTTCTAAAGATTGACGGGGCTTCACCCCGAGGGTTCTCAGGTTTGACAGGCCTGCGGCCTGAGGGTTGTGGTATCGCCCTATCGGGCGATGAGTATATGCTGTGGAGGTCCTGCATAGGACCTCCAAGTCAGCCGAAGTTGGCCCTTAGCCTGCCCATTAAAGGGCCTTCCTTTTAATCGGCTGACCGTTTTCGGCGGCAACGCTGCCTCTGGCAGCGAAAACTATACAACCGCGCCTTCGGCGCAACCCGACGGCGGCTTGAACCCGGGCGCCTAAGGCGCCTGAACCCTCCTGCCTTCGGAAATATTGTCCAGCAGACAATAGCAGCAGTAAGCGGCCAGCTGCCAGCGGTCTCACTTAATCAAGAGTACCGGGCACTTCACGTGATGCACAGTGTAGTAGCTCACACTGCCAAGGAACATGGAAGAGAAAGAATTTCTTCCGCTGCTGCCCATGATGATAAGGTCTGCGCCGTCATCCTCGGCAGTGAGGGCGATCATCACCTCCGGCGAACCCAGAAGGATTTCCTGATGCACCTTCACCCCCTCCGGCACCCGTTTCATGAGACGGGCCAGCACGGCGGCTCCCTTTTCCTTCAGCGGACTGGTATCATCATTCTTTTCATTGAAATGGACCGTGAAATCCGGAGTACTCATGCCCTCCCCGTTGGCCACATAAATGACATGCACCTCTGCATCAAAAAGCTTTGCCATGTCCATGCCGTAATCGAAAGCCCGGTCTGACATTTTCGAATCGTCCACCGGAATCAGAATCTTATGTATCTCTCTATCTATCATAAAAATCCCTTCTTTCTGCCTGGGGAAATCGTACCCGCCAGGCCGCGATTTCAAAAAAGACAGACTATTTCACAATCAGCACCGGGCATTTGGCATGATGCACGGTGTAATGGCTCACACTGCCCATGACGAAAGAAGAAACGGAACCCTTGCCGCTGTTGCCCATGACAATGAGATCCACTCCCTCCGCCTCAGCCGTGCGGATGATAGAAGACCCCGGCACACCGATGGTCACCATACGGCGCACCTTCACATCTTCCGGTGCGTCCTGGGCATAAAGTGCCAGAATATCCTCGCCCTTCTTCTTCACCGAAGCCGTATCCGTCTCTGCCAGGCTCACCCGGTACACCGGATACATGAGGACGTCCGCATCCACCACATAAAGAAGAATCAACTCCGCCGCCGTTTTCTTCGCAAAAGCCACGGCGTAAGAAAAGGCTCTCTCCGAAGCATCGGAGCCATCAATGGGAACGAGTATTTTTTTGATGTCCATAATAAGACCTCCTTTGAACTGACACTTTCCCATAATTCCTTACCTATATTATAGCAGATTTCCTCCCTTCCAGACCCCCCTGCTGCCCCGCCCCCTGATATGACCCTCAGTCTAAAAAAACTTGCTTTATTGCTCAAAATTGCATATAATTTCTTTTATGCAGTCTTATCTATAACTGAAACTTATACATTGAAAGGATTACCACCGTGTTAGAAGCTATTTACAAAAGAAGAAGTATCCGTCATTTTCTCCAGAAACCGATTCCCCAGGAAGACCTGGACCAGATCCTGGAAGCCGGCATGTGGGCCCCCTCTGAAAAGAACGCCCAGCCCTGGAAATTCATCGTCATCCGCGGCGCCGAAAGGAAAGCCATGGTGAAATGCCTGAAGGAAGGCATCATGAAAAACAGAAAAGGCGAAGAAAACGCCATTTTCGGGAAGAAATACGAAAAATTCATTCCCTCCGCCATCTACACCGCCCGGGTGCTGGAACAGGCGCCGGTCATCGTATTCGTCATGAACACCAAAGGCCTGAACTACCGCGAAGACCATCCCAAGGACGAATACCTCATGGAACTGGCCGACATCCAGTCCATCAGCGCTGCCATCCAGAACATGTGCCTCGAAGCCACCAACCGCAACATCGGAAGCCTCTGGACCTGCAACGTCTTCTTTGCCTACGACGAACTGAAAGAATGGCTCCATGAAGACGGAGAAATGGCAGCTGCCATCGCCTTCGGCTACACCGACAAAGAAGTCCGCCCCCTGCCCAGAAAACCTATGGACCAGGTGGTCGAATATCGCGGCGACTACCCCGACGAATGGAAAGACATGCTGAAATAAGAAAAAAACAGTGGACTTTTTCCACTGTTTTTTTCATGCCCTCCTGCCAGGCAGGAGATAAAGCCAAAAGCTGACAGCCCCCCTCCATCCTCCACTCCTTTTCCCATGGAAAAACGCCTTCGTCTGCGGGGAACGAAGGCGTTTTCAGGAACCAAGAGCGTGGCTCCTTTAAAATACTGCCAGAGGAAAGGAGGGGATTCATTGCCCTGCCGCCATCACTAACGAGCTCAATTCCGGATCCACATTTCATCTGACTATGAAAAAAACGAATCGCTGAGGTTGTGATGCTAATACAAATCTACAAACGGGGTTTATATGCAGACAGCAGCAGGATTTCCTCTGACAATGTGGTGGAGATAAGACCTTTCTTACCTCTGGCCTTAGTATAGCAGAAATAGCAAAAGAGTCAAATATCAAATAGTAAAGTTTCAATATGTGTATCTTGCGCTAAAGTCATATTTGAGCGGCGAAAGATGTTGGAAGGGCCTTGGAAAATCAGAAATCACATGGCAGTAAAGGGCTGTTGGCCTGCATATCCAAAATCAGGAAACGCGGATTTCCGTTACAACCCCATTCTGTACCGTAAAGGCCATGCGATGCCTGCCTTCCGTCGTCTTATACATCAGGGTTTTGGGAGAATTACCTCGTGCAATAGTGTTGCCGCGATTGCTGTAATCGAAGTCAGGCTGTCCATAGGCTTGAATCACTTCCGCCTTTGTGGAACCCACATGGATTCCTTCCGGCGTGGCAAAACCGTTATTCGCAGATACCACAATGATTTCTGCTTTGGGAGTGGAAGAAGCACTGGCGCCGCCCATCCATATAACTACCGTTTCCCCATAGCCAAGTTTAGAAACATATCCTCCCTCCGTTCTATTCAACTCGTAGGGGATCAGCACATCAGCAGGGCCATAGATACTTTCTATATCCTCCTGCGTCATGCCGGACGTAATGCCGCCTAAAGCAGCGGAGTCCCGGGGAACTGCAGCCAGTGACATTTCTCCGATACATAAAGCAGCAGCCATCATGAGTAAAATTTTCTTTTTCATAGCTATTCCTCCTTATGACATTTTATCTCTGTTTCCTTTTACCTATTCCTTTAGCCTGGTTAAGGTTTTTAGAGAATATTTGCCTGTTGAAATAACGCTAAAATCACCTTTACTCCTGCCCGTATTCCGTGGCTTCTTCTGCTGCCATTCCATAGTTTGTACGGGGGCTCTGCTTAAACCGGCTGTAATAGGATGGCCCTTCCTCTTCCATGTCATTGTTGTCCGCCCAGAGTTCGCACTGGGTCATCACGGTCTTTACCGCATCTTCCATTCCATCCGGTGGATACCGATGTCTCCGAAGCAGCCGCTTAATCAGCATGCGCATCTTAGCGCGGGCCGAATCTCGTTTCTGCCAGTCTATGGTCCGATTTTTGCGTAATGTATCTGCCAATTCTTTTGTAATAGCAATCAATTCACTGTTCTCATAGAAATCTTTAATCGCCTGCGGTTTTGTTAGTGCATCATAAAATGCCAGCTCCTCCGCAGTCAGCCCCAGCTTGGTGCCCTCCTTCTGCGCATTCCTTATCTGCCTGGCAAGATTCAGCATTTCTTCAATAACCTGCTCATTCGTAAGCATACCATTCAGGTAATGGTTCATGGTCTTCTGCAAGATTTCACTGAATTTCTGGGATTTTACAATATTGGTATGTTTATAGACAACAACCTGTTCAGCAATCAGCTTCTTTAAAAGTTCTACAGCCAGATTTTTCTCCTTCATCCTGGAGATTTCCTCGAGGAACTTTGGATCAAAGAGAGAAAATTTGCCGCCGGTATCTTTAAACAGGTTAATCACTCCATCACTATGAATACTGGCTTTCAGCAGATTATTAATTCTGGCATTGATTTCCGTCAAAGAGAACTTTTTCCCCTGTCCCTGATTGGCCAGCCGATTAACCAATACGCGGACTGATTCAAAGAATGCTGCTTCAATACGTTCCTTTTCCATAGCTAAAGAAGAGCATAGAGAAAGGGCCTGCTTCAGAATCAGCGCTTCCTTGAGGAACATATCCCTATCTTCTTCCTTACCCACTGCAACAATAAAGTTTACAGCGCCGCTGATAGCCTTCGAGCGAGCAAGATTACCACCATGAATGAAATCAGAGTAATCATAGCCATAGAACAAATCCTCGCAGACTGCCAATTTTTCGTGGAATTTTGGATAGGCCACCCTGGCCACATTCGTATCGCCATAGTTTTTTCTATCCCGGGCGGTATAATCATTCATAGCCTCTTTCAATGCAGATGCTATGCCGACATAATCAACAATCAGGCCACCCTCTTTATCCTGAAATACACGATTTACCCGTGCAATAGCCTGCATCAGATTATACCCTTTCATGGGCTTATAAATATACATAGTAGCCAGAGAAGGAACATCAAAACCAGTAAGCCACATGTCTACTACAATGGCAATTTTGAAAGGGCTGTCATTATCCTTAAATTCAGCAGCCAGCTCATCTCTATGATGTTTATTTCCTATAATCGGAGCCCATTCTTCCGGATCCTTATTGGACCCCGTCATGACGACCTTCACCTTCTCTGTCCACGAAGGCCGCAGCTCAAGAATCCGCTTATAAATTTTCATTGCTATGGGCCGTGAATAAGCCACAATCATAGCTTTACCGGTCAGCAGGTTCTCACGATAATTTTCATAATGGTCCAATATATCACAGACCAGCGAGTCAATCGTTTTGTCATTTCCAAGGATTGCCTCCATCTGGCCCAGTTCCTTTTTACTCCGTTCAATGACAGCAGGATCCGCATTTTCAGCCATAATGTCATATTCCTTATCAATTAAAGCAAGCGTTTCTTTATCCAGCTTCAATTTGATAACGCGGCTTTCATAATAAACCGGCCTGGTAGCGCCATCTTCAACTGCCTGCGTCATATCGTAAATATCAATATAATCGCCAAAAACTTCCCTGGTATTTCTATCCTCAAAAGCAATCGGTGTACCTGTAAATCCGATATAAGTAGCATGGGGCAGGCTGTTACGGATAATGCGCGCCATGCCTACTTTAATTTCACCGGTTTTGGAGTCAATCTTTTCTTTGAGACCATACTGACCGCGATGGGCCTCATCAGCCATAACAATAATATTGTGCCTATGGGAGAGCGGCTCATGAGATTCTTCAAATTTCTGCATAGTAGTAAAAATAATCCCATTAGCCTTACGTCCATTCAACAAATCTTTTAAATGTTGTCGGCTTTTAGCATGCATCGGCGCCTGTCTGAGAAAATCCTTGCACTTGGCAAACTGTCCATACAGCTGATCATCCAAATCATTACGATCCGTGATGACCACAATCGTTGGCGACTGCAGCAATTCTTCCAGTAAATGAGCATAGAAAACCATGGACAGCGATTTCCCACTGCCCTGGGTATGCCAGAACACACCACCCCTGCCGTCAGAAGCCATCCCTTTCTTTGTAGATTCCACGGCTTTTCGAACGGCAAAATACTGATGGTACCCCGCCAGAATTTTTATATTCTTCAAGCCTTCATTAGAAAAGCAGATGAAATTCTTAATAATGTCAAGCAGCCTTCTCTTCTCAAACATTCCCTTGAAGAAGGTATCAAACTGGGCATATTGCGTGTTCTCATAACTGCCATCTTCCGATTTCCATTCCATGAAACGATCTTCCCCGGAAGTAATCGTTCCTGCCTTACTAGTCAACTGGTCACTCATGACGCAGATACAGTTATAAATGAACATGGACGGGATTTCATGCATATAATTGCGTATCTGTATATAAGCCTCCGAAGCATCCGTTTCCTCTCTGGAAGGAGACTTCAGCTCCATAAGGACTACCGGCAGCCCATTCAGGAAAAGAAGTATATCCGGCCTTTTATTGCTGTTCTCAATGAATGTCCACTGATTGGCAATGACAAAAGAATTGTTATCCGGATTCTTGTAATCCACCAGATACACAATGCCTGCCCTTTCTTCTTTACCCTCAAAATAACGCACTTCCACCCCATGCTGTATATAATCGGTAAAAGCAGCATTCTTCTGGATAAGATCCGCATTTTCAAAATTTTTGAGTTTGAAAAGAGCATCCTGAATGGCGCTTTCCGGCATAGTCGGATTGATACGATGAAGGGCACCTTCCAGCTCATCCTCATAAAGAGGATCATGATAGTCTCGCTCCAGGTCCGGACCATACACGTACTGCCATCCCATATGGCGGAATAACTCTATGATCGTATTCTCATAGTCTGCTTCCGTGTAAACACCTGACATAAAATCAGCTCCTTCATAGGTTATCTTTATAATAGGTAGAGTTTTCAAACTTCAAAAAATAAACAAGAATTTACTTCAGCAAGCACAGTCTTTATATCAATCATGGTTTGTTGATTATGAGCCCTTTGGTGGTGATCGACCATCAGACTGGACTGACGATACTATTGAAGACCTTGCTAAAGAGATAATTTGTGGGAAGACTCCATCCACAAAAGTACCGGAGTATTATGGAAGCGATATTCCATTTATCACTATACCTGATATGCATGGTAACACATATGCTGTTACTACAGAGCGTTACTTGTCCACATACGGAGCTGAGTCGCAACGCAAGAAGATGCTTCCTCGCAACTCAATATGTGTCAGCTGCATAGGTACTGCTGGCTTAGTTACGTTAACTGCTCAAGAGAGCCAAACCAATCAACAGATTAATTCAATAATCCCTAAAGAAGGCTATTCTCCATATTACATATATTTGTTGATGCAGACTCTCTCGGTTATCATAAACAATCTCGGGCAGAGTGGAAGCACCATAGTTAACCTTAACAAGGCTCAGTTTGGGAAAATTCCAGTCACAATTCCGTCCGTTGCTACTATGAAATCATTCGATGAGATTGCAAAGCCTATGTTTGATGCTATCCTCTCAAATCAGGAAGAAAACATTAAGCTGGCGGAGCTAAGAGATTCTCTGCTTCCACGCTTAATGTCCGGAGATCTGGATGTTTCCGGCATAGATCTTTAGACTGTTAAATTCTTGTTTATCCGTTCATTCTCATCGATTTTGTCATTAAGTATTTCGCAATAAGAAGCAATCTTTTTCTGTTCCTCCAAACTTGGCAGATCCACTATTATCTTCTTGAAGTTTTTTAGTGGTTGTGAAAGAGCAGGGACTCCAGTTTGATTTGCAAAGGCAAGGATCTTATGCTGTCCTTCCCAAGTATGCAGATAAAAAACAATATATGGAGGGTAAATCCGATCCGTATTAAAGGTAACCCGAAATTGGCGCTGGGAGCAAAGATACTCTTCGAATTGTGAATCCTCTGGAATATAAGCAACTTGTCCTAATGTCCCACTGATAGTGACCACAACATCGCCTCTTTTAGCAATAGACCTGTGAAGGCTCCTGGCTTTTTCCTCAGTAACGAATTTAGTCACATTATCTGTTACTTTGTATCCCTTTAGATTTGCCCCATCGATTATTGGGAAACCATACTCGACGAAACAAGACACTTTAAGATTTGAGCCAAAAGGCCCAGCAGCTATATCATCAATTACTTCTGAAAGTTCAGTTCTAGTCGTCTCCATCATTTTTCTTCCTATCCTATATATTTCTTATGCGCCAGCTTCACGTTGCTCTGCTTCACCATCGCATACTGAAGCGTTGTATCTATTCGTTTATGGCCGAGAAGCTGCTGCAGCTGCTCGATAGGCATTCCCTTGTCAATTGCCTTCGTAGCGAGTGTCCGCCGAAACTTGTGCGGATGCACCTTCTCGATGTTCAGACGCTTTCCGATTTCCCGGACGCGGGACTCAACTCCTCCGATCGTCAATCGCGAATGCGGAGCCTTCAAAGTGACGAACAGTGCCTCGCAATCATCACTCCGGCTGTCCAGATACTCCTGCAAATGTATCTTCGTGCGGGCGTCAAAGTATACGATCCGCTCCTTGTTACCCTTCCCGAGCACCTTGCACTCCCGTTCGTTGAAGTTGATATCCGACTGGTTCAGCAGCACCAGTTCACCGACACGCATTCCAGTTGAAGCCAGCATATCAATCAACGCGAGATCGCGCTTCTCCTCACAGCTATCGCGCATCTTCTCCAAATCCTCATCCGAATAGGTATCTTTGATGCTGCTCGTCGTCTTTACCTTGTGAATCCGGCGAATCGGGCTCTTTATCAGATATTCTTCGTCCTCCAGCCAGGAGAAGAAGCTCGACAGAATCCGGCGCACATTGTCAATCGTAACCCGGCTGAGATCATTCTGCTTCTGATATGCCGTCAAATACATTCGTAAATCTTCCGTCATAATATGCGCCACCTCTTTTCCGATTTTTGTAAGCATACGATCAATGGTGTTTCCATAATAGACAAGGGTCTTTTCAGAACATCCTTCAATCCGTTTAGCTTCTAAAAATTTGCAAAGCAATTCCTGGCTGCTGATGTGATCCTGATCATCTGCCCCTTCCAGATACCGGGCTAGTGTCATATCCAGTACTTTTTCCAATGCCTTTGCCTGTGCATTATCCAAAAGAGGCATCATCTGCCTGAGCACATCCTGTTTTATCTGATTTCTCATGACGTCCACTCTCCTTTTTCTTGGAGAACGACATCAACGGCAGTTCTGCCTTCCATTTTCTCCTGCCGTTGGTAGGAGATTTCTCTATTTGCCTCTTTTCGACATTTTGGCTTCTTTTTCCAGTTTTTTCACGGTATCCAAGTAGGCTTCTTCCACCGGGGTCAGATGCTGCACCTGGTACTTTCTATACTCTGCCTCTGCCTTTTCCAAAGCCTGCTTATGGCTGATTTTACCGGCTCCTTCCAGTACCTTTTCACCTGTGCTGCTTAATACCCGGTCCAGCTGATCCACATAATCACTCATATGCATGGGATGATGCCTGATAGCCTGAATTTCTGCAAAATCAAAGTATCCAGACACCAGATTATTAAGAATTTTCAACTCATTTTCATCCAGATAATTCTTGGCTATGCCGATATCTGCTTTTACCGGGAAATCACCCCTAAAGCTTTTCAGCCCCATGAAAGGCTTCTCTGCATCAGCCCTCTCATAAATGATTTCCGCCGCCGTATGCCCATGGACTGCATAATGCAGTTTATTCTGTACCATCTTAAAGAAAGCAATGGATTCCCTGCTTTTAGGATCATAATCCACGCTGGTAGCATATAAATCAAGTACTTGCCGATATAATACTTTTTCACTGGAGCGAATATCACGGATACGATCCAGAAGCTCTTTCCAATAATTGCCGCCGCCATTGCCTTTCAGCCGGTTATCATCCAGAGCAAAGCCTTTGATCATGTATTCCTTCAAAACGGCAGTGGCCCAGCGCCGAAACTGTGTGGCCACCAGTGATTTAATACGATACCCCAGAGAAATAATCATGTCCAGATTATAATAGGTCACTTCCCGGGTAACCGTTCGAGTTCCTTCATTTTGAACTGTTCGGAATTTCCGAACAGTTGACTCCCGATCCAGTTCTCCCTCTTCATAAATATTTTTTATGTGTTCGCTGATATTCGCTTTACTTGATTGATACAGGTCCGCTAACTGCTTTTGTGTAAGCCATACGGTCTCATCTTCAAGCCGGACATCGATTGTTGTCTTACCATCATCAGCTTGATAGATAATGATCTGGCCCTTCTCTTTTCCGTCCATACATATTCTCCTAAAAGCTTTCAATTTGATATTATAAACAAGAATTTATATGCGGCTTAAAGGTCGATATCAGAAACATCAATCTCGCCGGACATAAGCTTCGGAAGTAAAACATCTCGAAGCGTTGCAAGATTTTCAGATTCTGTATTGTTACAGGTTATTGCTTCGTAATACGGAGATACCTGTGTTTCAAAATTAGAAAGCGTCTGGTCATCTGGAATTTGAAGCGGGATAGCATCAAGAATCTTGGTGGTCATGCTTGGAACTGCGGAACCAGCATTCATGGATGCCAAATCCTTTCCTTTAATGAAATGAAATACGAACTTTGCAACATTTGGTCGTTTCATTTTTGTATAAAACATTGTGTCCACAGACCAGAAGGGCTCATTAACATACATAACGTTGTTAAGTGTTCCCTTACGGGGAATGAGAACCGATTCTTGGTCATACAGAGACTGGTCAACATGGCGCATGATGCCACCTGAGCCATATACGGGAATATCGCCATCATTCAGCTTTTTATGATCTTTGCCATAGCAAACTTCGATAAGATCAGAGAGTTTGCCTTCAGGCCAAGAAGAGTCGGCATCAGTAATGAACATCTTCGTATATATGGCTTGCGCTTGCACCTGTAAATTCTTGTTTATCTCAGTGCTCAATTGAATCTTGTCATCTATCGGTTCTAAGTACGACAGCACCTCCTTCTGTTCTTCTATTGATGGAATATCGAATTCCAGCCGGTTCAGTGTCTCAGTTCTCAAACTTGGAATGGTCGTCCCTTCGTTGTAGGCATTCAAATCCATCTGCGACATCAAGTAGAACAGGTATTTCGGTAAAACCAATTCTGTATTCACTATCGTGTAAAACAGTGTGTCCACGGTCCAAAATGGATGATCAACATAGCGGACCTTACCTATTGTGCCTTTTCTTCCTATCAAAACAGAGGGCTTATCATACAGAGCCTCTGTTGCATACCCCATTAATCCGCCGGTTCCATAAATCGGAATCGTGCCTTCCTTGGAAAGTACTTTTTTCTGATTCTTTCCATATTTGATCTGAACGAGCTCACCGAGAGCATATATCTTATATTTCATACCCAATCGCCCCCAGCTTCTTCTTGATTTCATCCTCGAGTTCGTGGGACTTCTTGAACATTTCAGAGAGTTCAGAAGTGAGGCGGCTCATCTTTTTATCAAACGGTTCGCCATCATCTTTCTGCTCCTCGATGCCCACATAGCGGCCTGGCGTCAGGATGTAGTCCTGCTTTGCAATATCCTGCGTAGTGGCGACAGCGCAGAAGCCCTTCACATCCTCTAGTGTTCCATTCTGGAAAGCCAAGAAGGTGTCCGCCAGCTTCTGGATGTCCTCATCGGTGAAGTCGCGGTGCTTCCGGTCGACCATGTGGCCCATCTTGCGGGCGTCAATGAAGACCGTCTTGCCTTTCTGCTTCTTGTTCTTCGTGATGAACCAGAGCGTGACCGGAATCGTAACGCTGTAGAAGAGCTGCGTCGGCATGGCAACGATGCCTTCGATCAGGTCGTCGTTGATGATGTTCTTGCGGATTTCGCCTTCGCCGCTCGACTGCGTGGAAAGAGCGCCGTTCGCCAGCACCAGACCGATCTTGCCATTCGGTGCCAAATGGAAAATCATGTGCTGTATCCAGGCATAGTTAGCATTACCTGCCGGAGGGAGTCCGTATCTCCACCGCTTATCCTCTTTTAACAGTTCCTGTCCCCAGGGATGATAATTGAATGGCGGATTGGCCAAAATATAATCGGCCTTCAGCGTTGGGTGTAAATCGTGAGTAAAGGTATCAGCATTATAAGGGCCAAGGTCTGCGTCAATGCCACGAATAGCCATATTCATTTTCGCCATTTTCCATGTATCCGGATTAGCTTCCTGCCCATAAACGGAAATAGCGCCTCTCTTATGGCTATGGGCTTCAATAAATTTTTCGCTCTGTACGAACATGCCGCCGCTTCCACAGCAGCAGTCATATACACGGGAATTTTCAAAAGGTTTCAGAATAGAGACAAGGGTCTTAACCACGCTGGCCGGTGTATAGAACTCACCGCCTCCTACCCCTTCTTTTTCCGCAAACTGGGCAATGCAGTACTCGTAAGTTCGACCAAGAAGATCTTCACTTGCTTTGGTATCAGACATGTCGATATTATTTGTAAAAATATCGACCACATCCCCAAGAACCTTTTTATCCAGATCCGGCGAAGCGTAATTTTTTGGCAAAACATTCTTAAGGCTCTTATTCTCTGTCTCAATGGCTCTCATGGCCCTGTCAATCACGGTACCGATCTCAGGAGTGTGTGCGGCTGCCGCAATGGTTTCCCAGCGTGCTTCTTTCGGCACAAAAAAGATGTTATCCATCAGATACGCATCAGGATCATTTTCGAACCCGTCGCCTTCGTTCACCAGTTTTTTATACTGCGCCTCAAATGCCGCTGATATATAACGCAAAAATATGAGGCCAATAATCACTTTTCTGTATTCTGCAGCTGGAATATGTCCCCAAAGAACACAAGCGGCATCCCAAATTTGTTTTTCAAAGCCAATATTAGCATTTGTCTTTTTATCCATAACCTGCTTCTCCTTTTATTCGGTTGATTAAAACCAGCTGCACCAACAGCCAAATGTATCAGCAAAGCTGCATTCGGTTTCAATGATCGGCTGCCTGATTTTTGCACTCCACTTCATTTTCATTACACAGAAGAGGCCCTATCTTGTAACAAAACTATTATCTCTATCATACCATAAGCCAAGCAAATATAGTTCTAAGTTCTCTTACTATCTTCTCCTGTTATGGACAGATGGCCGGTATCATAAGAAACATTCTCATTGCAGCCTCATCACAGCAGATTTCCTGCCACCACAATGAGTATAGATACGAGAAACACCTTTATCTGCTGCAGGCTGCTCCAATGATCCATAAGAACCAGTACCGCTATGGCGGCTGCAGCAGTAAAAAAGCCTAGCGTTTTGACTTTCATGATTTTCTCCTTTCTTCCCCTGTCTATATTATACAGATACACATGTCATAAGCTGTCCTTTCGCTTTTATTTTTCCATCCACGCAAAAAAACTCCCTGAAATCACCCGGGCGGGTACCGAAAGCACCTTGGGGAATCCAGGAAGTTTTTCTATGAAGTTTTCAGCCGGCTGACAGGGAAGCGATCATAGGGAAGGGCGGCGATCCTGCTTTCCATGGATGTGCGCAGGCAGGATGTGGCGGCCGCTCTTCCGGGCTCCTCGCTTCTCTGTCTATAGAGTCATCCTGGCCGCAGCGGTGTCTCACGGGCTGTCGCAAAGGGGGCGGGGAAAGAGTATAATAAGGTAAATAATCTTTTAAAGAAGCGAGGAAATATTATGAAAATTGCCATTGCCGGTACCGGCTATGTGGGACTGTCCAACGCCATTCTTCTTGCCCAGCATCATGAGGTGACTGCGGTGGATGTGATTCCGGAGAAGGTGGATATGGTGAACCGCCGGGAGTCTCCCATTGCGGATGCCTATATTGAGGACTACCTGAAGCATAAAAATCTTTCTCTCACTGCCACTCTGGACGGGGACAGTGCTTACCGGGAGGCGGAGCTCATCATCATTGCGGCGCCTACGAATTATGATGATGTCACCGGCCATTTCGACACGAGGGCGGTGGAGTCCATTCTGTCCCAGATCCAGCGGGTGAAATCGAAGGCTCTGGTAATCATCAAGTCTACCATCCCCATCGGCTACACCCAGAAGATTTCCGAGAGGTACCCCGCCCTTTCCATCCTCTTTGCACCGGAATTTCTCCGGGAAGGGAAGGCGCTCTATGACAATCTCTATCCTTCCCGCATTATCGTCGGGATTCCGAAGGGGAAGGAACATCTTCTTTCGGGGGCCCGCCTTTTTGCGTCCCTCATGCAGGAGGGAGCCATTAAGGAGGAGATTCCTGTGCTCATTACGGGGTCTTCGGAAGCGGAGTCCATCAAGCTCTTTTCCAATACGTTCCTGGCCATCCGGGTAGCTTATTTCAATGAAATCGACACCTACGCCGAAGAAAAAGGACTGCGCACCGCCGATATCATCAAGGGCATGGGCTATGATCCCCGCATCGGCGATTTCTACAATAATCCTTCCTTCGGCTACGGCGGCTACTGCCTGCCCAAGGATACGAAGCAGCTTCTGGCCAATTACAGGGATGTGCCGGAAACCATGATCCGCGCGGTGGTGGAGGCCAATGAAACAAGGAAGCAGTACATTGCAGACCATATCGCTTCTCTTTCGCCAAAACTGGTGGGCATTTACCGCCTCACCATGAAGAGCGGCAGTGATAATTTCCGTTCTTCCGCCATCCAGGGTATCATCGAAAGGCTGAAGGAAAAGGGCATAGACCTTATCATTTATGAACCCACCCTGGACAAGGACGCCTTTGAAGGCGTGCCTGTCACCCATGACCTGGAAGGGTTCCGGGAGACATCGGACATCATTCTGGCTAACCGGGTAAGTGAAGATCTCCTGCCGGTGAAAGATAAGGTGTATACCAGGGACCTGTTCTCCAGAGATTAGTAAAAAGGTTCAGAAGGTTCAGAGGATTCATAAGGTTCAGAGGGGGAAGGTGGCGCCTGGCGGCGCAAATAGGAATAAAAAAAGGCGCCCCTTCGCGGCAGGTTGTGTGGAAGGGTTCTTTGGATGGACAGGCCTGTCGACTTGAAATTCTTGATTTTGATGGGTCCAGAGGCTGGAGTCAATGTCCTCTGCTTTACGGTGGGACCTATCCCCGCCGCTTCCGCGAAGTTCCTTCCTGGGGAAGGGGCCTGACGGCTTGGAAGGTACTGCCGTGATGCGTTCTAGAAGGCACAGAATAAGGCTCTCCCATACAAAAGGAGCTGTGAAAAAAATCATTATTTTTTCACAGCTCTTTTTTTATTTGCCCTGCCACACAGGGTCGTCTTTGATTTTCTTCTTTCTTTCGAAGGTGGTGGCGTTGTCCATGTTGATAGCGTAGTCCTTCGAGGAGAAGTCATACTTGGACTGGTAGAAGTTGGTCTTTGCCTGCCAGATGCCGGTGACGGTGTCGAAGGCCAGGTCGTTGGTGAAGACCTGCTGCTCATGGGATTTCAGAGCGGGCATGAGTTCCGGATGGGCGGCCTGGTAGTCCGGCGAGAGGTAGACGAAGAAGGGAATGTGTACCATGTCGTAGTAGAAGGGGGAGGTAGTGTGGTAGTGCTTCATATTTTCGCCGTGGTCGGAGAAGTAAATCATGGATTTCAGGTTCAGGTTTGCCTTGGCGTATTCGAAGATGTCCTTCATCACCTGGTCGTCATAGGCGATGGTAAGGTCGTAGTCATGGTAGGGATCTTCTTTGGAAATGCCCATTTTGTCCCGCAGGTTCACAGGCACCCGGGCAATGTAGGTGTAGTGGCTGCCGTCGATGTTGATGAAGATGATCCGCTTTTTGGCAGGCGGCAGTTTCTTCAGCACTTCCAGGGTGTAGCCGTCATAGTTCTTTTCCCAGTAGGAATCGTCGCAGCGTTCTGCAATCATGGTGACGCCGGCGCTGGACATGGAGCTCCGGTTATGGAAGGAAATCCAGTCAGTGCGGTAGCCGGCGGCTTTGGCCACATCCACCATGCTCACCACGTCTTCAAAGGACATGTCGCTGTACTGGTTGGCGCTGGTCATGGCGTAGGACAGGGAGAAAAGGGTATTGGGGAAATTGGAGTAGGCCTTGTATCCCAGGGCGAAGTCCTTTGACTTGGCCATTTCCGAAAGCCAGGGGGTGGTATTTTCCGGATAGTCCGGCGTGAAGGCTTTCATGTGGTCCCTATTGGCGCTTTCTCCGATAATGACGATGTGGGTGCCTTCGTCAATGCCGCTTCCCGGATTCGGCGGGATGAAGGTCATGGTTTTGACATTCTTGTCCAGGTTGTCGTTCAGTTTCTGGAGGAGCTGGAATTCGCTGCCTGAGGAGTTCAGCGCTTTAATGATGGAGGCAGGAAATACATGGGTAATCTGACGGTAGAAGCCGCCGAAGAAGAGGAGGGAAATCACTGCCAGACCGATGGGGAAGGCTTTCCCGCTGCCCCGGAGGATGTTTCCTTCAAAGGTCCTGGCTTTTCTCATGAGGCTCCGGGAGAGGGTGACGGCGCAGGCAATGACAATGGCAAGAGCTGCCGCTGCCATGACTGCATGGGCCGGGGAGCCCATGGTGCGCAGAAAGTCCTTGATCTCCTTCAAGTGGGTGGAGCGTACGGCCATCATGGCAAACATATCCATTTCACCGCCGAAGAGGACGTAGTAGCCGATGTAGATGAAAGGAATTATCACCATGAAGAAGGTGTACACCCCGGCAATGACTGTCCACAGGGAGGAGAACCGTTTCCTGCGGGCCGTGAGGGCGGTATACACATAGGGCAGCGCCATGAGGAGGCCCCCCAGCACGTAGTAGTCGCCCAGATGTTTTTTCTCCGGCAGGGAAGCAAAGCCGTAGGCCCAGGTGAAGGTGCCCATCCAGAGAAGGGGCAGAATCACCGCCCAGGGAAGGAGGGCCTTCAGATATTTCCTGTTCATCACGGTAAAGAGACCGAAGGATACGATCAGGAAGACCAGAAGCGCCGCCCCCAGCCGGGGCTGTACGTAGCTGTGGATGTCGGGAAAGTCCCCGCCCAAATGGAGCAGCGCCATAATCACCAGAGACGTGGATACCACCCAGGAAAGGGCGGATAGAATCACTTGTTTCACCATGCACCTCGCGTAAGAAATCTGTAAAAAAGATATGAAATATCTATAAATTATACCACAAATTGACCGGCAGTTCACATGATTTGGTGAGTCCTTTTGTACCAAGCCGGCAGGAAATGATTCGCAAAAGGGCTGCCAGGAAATGATTTCCATTTCCTGGCAGCCCTTTTTTTCACGGGATATGACAGAATTTTATTTTTCCAGGTTCAGGTCCATGGACGGAGCCGGTGCGGCCGGTTTTTCTTCCGGCACCCCATGTTCCAGGATGTGCATGAACTGTTCTCCTGTAATGGTTTCTTTCTCGTAGAGGTACTTGGCCAGGGCATCCAGCTTGGGCCGGTTCTCTTCCAGCAGTTTCACTGCCTTGGCGTGCTGGGTCTTGATGAGGTCCGATACGGCCCGGTCAATGCGGGCTGCCGTTTCCGGCGAGCAGGCCAGGGTGGTATCGCCGCCCAGGTACTGGTTGGTCACTGTTTCCATGGCCACCATGCCGAATTCATCACTCATGCCGAAGCGGGTAATCATGGCCCGGGCCAGCTTGGTAGCTTTTTCGATATCGTTGGAAGCACCGGAGGAAGAGGTGTGGAAGACCACTTCTTCTGCGGCCCTACCGCCAGTCAAAGTGGCAATCTGGTCCAGCAGTTCTTCCTTAGTCATGAGGTAATGGTTTCCTTTGTCCACCTGCATGGTGTAGCCCAGGGCGCCGCTGGTACGGGGGATAATGGTAATTTTCTGTACCGGGGCGGAATGGGACTGGAGGGCAGCCACCAGGGCATGGCCGATTTCATGATAGGAAACTACGCATTTTTCCTTATCCGACAGGATGGCATGTTTCTTCTCATAGCCTGCAATAACCACTTCGATGGAGGCTTCCATGTCTTCTTCCGTAGCATAGCTGCGGTGGTCGCGGACGGCCCGAAGGGCTGCTTCGTTCACGATATTGGCCAGTTCGGCGCCGGAAGCACCGGAAGCCATACGGGCCACTTTGTTGTAGTCGATATTGGGGGCATGCTTGATTTTGCTGGCATGCACCTTGAGGATGGCTTCACGGCCCTGAAGGTCCGGCAGGCCCACCGGCACCTGCCGGTCGAAACGGCCCGGTCTGGTGAGGGCAGGATCCAGGGATTCGGGACGGTTGGTGGCTGCCAGAATGATGACGCCTGTATTGTCTTCGAATCCGTCCATTTCCGTGAGCAGCTGGTTCAAGGTCTGTTCTCTTTCATCGTTTCCGCCGATGGCGGCGCCGCCGCGCTTCTTGCCGATGGCATCGATTTCATCGATGAACACGATGCAGGGTGCCTTTTCCTTAGCCTGCTTGAAGAGGTCTCTCACCTTGGCGGCGCCCATGCCTACGAACATTTCCACAAATTCAGAGCCTGAAATGGAAAAGAAGGGAACTTCTGATTCGCCGGCTACTGCTTTGGCCAGCATGGTTTTGCCGGTGCCTGGCGGTCCCACCAGCAGGATGCCCTTCGGCATTTTGGCACCGATTTCCTTATACCGGCTGGGGTTGTGGAGGTAGGACACCACTTCCTTCAGGCTGTCCTTGGCTTCATCTTCCCCTGCCACATCGGAGAATTTGATGCCGTCCGTGGGCTTCACGAAGATTTTGGCATTCGATTTCCCCAGGCCGAACTGCATGGCTCCGGGGCCGCCCATGTTCTTCATGATTTTCTTGTTCATATAATGGCCGATGCCGAAGAAAATGAGGATCGGCAGAATCCAGGTGAGGGCCAGATCAAGGATCGGATTCATGGGGGTTGTAATTTTGCCGGTGAAATCGGCTCCCGATTGATGGAGCCTGTCCACCAGCTGGGGATCATTCATAGGTGCTGTTTTGTAGGCCTGCTTATCCCCTTTCTTGGTGAAAAGAATCTGGTCCTGCTCTACCTGCACCTTATCGATTTCCTTGTTCTCCGTCATGGTGATGAAGCTGGAATAATCCACGCTCTTCACTTCATTGCTCTTGAACATGGGCATGATGAGGGAGTTAAAGAAGATGATCACCAGGAATATGATGACGTAGTAGGCCAGTATAGGCCGCTTGGACGGTTTGACTTCTTTCAATGTTCTTCCTCTCTTTCTGACTGATTTTCAATTCCCTTCAGGAAAAAGGCTTCCCAGTAGTCCGGCAGGCTGGCAGATGCCACCCGGCCATGACACTCTCCTTCAAAGAGAGACCACATGGCTCCTGCAAAAAGCTCCGTCATCACGGAGGCAGGAATATCTACCCGAAAGGTGCCGGATTTCTGTCCCCGGAGGAAGAAATCGGTCATCTGCCGAGTATAGGTATCCTGGCACCAGCTGTCGATACTGCCGGTGGCATAGCCGTAGCAGAGGAGCATAAGAAACTCCTTGTTATCGCAGCAGCAGCGAATGATTTTCCGAAGATAGCTTTTCGTATCGCCCTTTTCCCCATTCACCAGTTCCATGAGGAAGGACACTTTTTCCCGTGCCTTTTCGCTGAGCAGACGGGACAAGTTTTCCCGAGAGCCGTAAACCCGGTAGAAGGTGGCTTTGCTGATACCTGCCGCTGCCGCCAGCTCGCCGGCGGTCCTGCGGGGATTCGTGCAGAAGGCAAGGGCCAGTTTCTTCAATTCTTCTTCCCTGCTTTCCGGATGCATGGCACACTCCTTTCCTGTAAAAACTTTACTATGTCTTTTGAGACTTTATTGTCTCTTATGATATGAATCATACCATTTTTATGGAAACTGGTCAATAGAAAAGGAGCTGTGAAGAAATGATGGACCCTCTATCAGATAGTAAGCAAAGAGAAGGAGCGGATGCAAGCTCCTGCAATCACATGCCATGAATGACACCGATCCCTTCCCTCCGTCATTTCGACCGCAGCCGGTCAGCCGCCAATAGGAAAGCCTCTTATTGTGCAGGCTAGAGGCCAACTTCGGCTGACTTGGAGACTCTATGCAGAGTCTCCACAGAGTGGAGAAATCTCCCGGCTCAGAGTTTCCATAGAGCCCACAACCCTTCTCACCCATACCGGCACGAAGCCCCGCTCAAACGGGCGGGAAGCCTACCATCAAAAAAAGGAATAAAAAAAGCTGTGAAGAAATGATGACCATTTTTTCACAGCCTCTTTTTATTCCCCTATCATGTAGGGCTTGAAAAGGTTTTTTATGTCGATTTCCATATATTTCACAGACTGCTCCGACAGATTCCAGGAACCATTCATCATGCACCAGATAGTTAAAGCACCGAAGACATGGCTCATCAGCAGTTTGGCCAGCGTATCCAGGGGAGCATCTTCCGTCAGTTCCCCCGGGCCCCGGCCCTGGCGCACGGCGCAGATTTTCACAATGGCATTGTAGATATCGTAAAGGCAGGCCTTGGCTTCCGAATCCTCTTCCTCCGACTCCATGGCCTCCCGAATCCACTGGCGCACCAGCCGCACGCCGGCCCAGTCCGCATCACGGCACAGGGCTGTCACATAGTGAAAGCACCGTTCATCCGCCGTCCCGTCAAAATGGACGGACTCTTCCAGAATCGTCTGGCTGGACTGGAACGAAAGCTCTGCCACCACATCTTCCTTGCATTTGAAATAATGATAGAAAGTTCCTTTGGCTACGCCGCTGTCCCTTGTAATATCTTCCACGGAAACCCTGTCAAACCCTCTTTCCCCGATCAGCTTCCTTGCTGATGCCAGAAGTTTGGCCTTCGTTCTTTCCGCTTTTTTCGTTAATGCCATGCGAACCTCCCATGCCTGCTGGCTCATTCCTGTTTTTAACCGCCAGTCACTTTTTCATTTCTATAGTATACAAGAAATAGACAATGTTCGCAATATGAAATTGCGGCTCCCGCCGTGGGGTCAAAAAAAGGGAGCACCGCTTCACCGCAGGTCGTGGCTGCCTGCAGCGGCAGGCTGTGCAGAAGGGCTGAGGAAGGAAATGTACAGAACGCGAAGGGTGCAGCAGAAAAGGTTCACGTCCCCTCCGCGGGCAGAGGTTCTTAAGGTTCTAAGGCTGACGGCCCTTTGGGCTGTGGCTGCGGTGGCGGCTGGCGCCGTAATTTTACAGCTTCCTTTCGTTGATCTCCGCCACATAGAGTATCATGGGAGCTTGCAGCCTCGTACACCCCCTCGCCACTCCGCGGCCCTCTCCCCCTAAAGGGGGCGCAAGACGTTTACGTGTTTATCCTTCTTATGATAAATGAGCATAATGTTCAGCATACATAGTGTCTCCGCAGGCGGAGAGCGGAGAGCAGGTTTCACCAGCCCCTATTCTCCCAATACCGGTTTTTTCTCTGCAATGCCCACTTTCCGGGGATAGGTTTTCGGGCAGGGCGCTGTTTTCCGGATGTAAAGGATGGTGCGGCGGTCTCCTCCCGGCAGGGTAAGTTCTTTCTTTTCTTCCAGTGTGCCGTGAAGCTCCCGAAGGATCCGGCCTGCCGTCTTCATTTCTTCATCGGCGCCGGGGCCTTTCATGGCAGCAAAGACACCGCCCACGGCTACGAAGGGAAGGGACCATTCCGCTATGATGGGCATGGCCTTCACTGCTCTGGCGGTGACCACGTCGAAGGCTTCCCTGGTCTTTCTTCTCCGTCCTCCTTCTTCTGCCCGGATATGGAGACATTTCACGTTTTTGATTCCCAGATCGGCGCAGGCGTCTTCAATGAAGGTTAGTTTTTTCTGGATGGAATCCACCAGAAGGAACTGCATATCGGGCCGCAGGATGGCCAGCGGCACGCCGGGGAATCCGGCGCCGGTGCCAAGGTCAAGGACCCGTCCCTTTGCAGGAAAATATTTGGGATCGTATACGGTAAGGGAATCATAGACATTCTTGATGAGGCTTTCGTCCACATCCTTAATGCCTGTGAGGTTCACTTTTTTGCTCATGGCAATGACCATGGCATTGTACTCAGTCAGCTTTCTTGCGGCCTCCTCATTGGCCGGAAGGCCCAGGGCCTCCATCATTTCGCAGGCTGTCATCTTTTTTCTTTTCTCCTTCCAAAAAGAAATATGTGATGAAATGGTCCTTCTTCTCTTCATTTCCCTGTGAGAAGAAAGGACTGTCGTATAAAAAGGTTCTCAGGTCTGACAGGCCTTTCGGCCTGAGGGTTCTCAGGTTTGACGGCCCTTTGGGCCGAGGGTTGTGGTATCGCTCCTTCGGAGCGATGAGCATATATGCCGCCTTTGGCGGCATTAAAATGGCGCCTTTAGCGCCCACCTCGCCAACGCAGTGGTACTATATAACTCCCTGGGCCGGAGGCCCTCAAACAGTCCGGGAGGCGAAGCCGTTCCCGGACAGAACCCTTGGGCCAGCGCGTTAGCGCATGGCCCATCAACCCTCACCCGCGCCAGCGGGTGTCAACCTTCGGGAATACAGTTTCTCACCGCCAGTGGCACCGTCTCTTATTTCCCTGCTTTCATTCGCTTCACGTATACCATGAGTACCGACATGTCCGCCGGGGATACGCCGGAGATGCGGGAGGCCTGGCCCAGGGAGAGGGGACGGATCTTGTCCAGTTTCTGCCTGGCTTCGATGGAAATGCCGTCCAGATGGAGGTAGTCCATGTCTTTTGGCATTTTTTCGTTTTCCATGCGGGCCGCTTTCTTCACGGCTGCTTCCTGACGGGCAATATAGCCTTCGTATTTCACAGTGATTTCCATTTCCTCCACCGCTTCGGGATCGAAGGAAGGGCAGCCCAGAACGTCCACCATTTTCTGGTAGGTCATTTCCGGACGCTTCAGAATCTTATCGGCTCCCATGCCGGTGGTGAGGGGCGCAGAGCCTATGCTTTCCAGGGCGGCGTTCACGTCTGCCTTGGGGGTGAAGCGCTTGGTGCGGATGTAGTGCATGGCTTCTTCAAATTTTCTCTTCCTGTCCAGGAACCGGCGGTACCGTTCTTCTGTAACCAGACCGATGTCGTAGCCTTTCTGGGTAAGGCGCAGGTCTGCATTGTCCTGACGGAGAATGAGCCGGTATTCGCTGCGGCTGGTCATCATGCGGTAGGGTTCGTTGGTGCCCTTAGTCACCAGGTCGTCGATTAAGGCGCCGGTATAGGCTTCGTGGCGGCCCAGGATGAAGGGTTCCTTCCCTTTGATTTTAAGGACCGCATTGATGCCGGCCATGAGGCCCTGGGCAGCGGCTTCTTCGTAGCCCGAGGTGCCGTTTGACTGGCCCGCGGAGTAGAGGCCCGGCAGTTTCTTCACTTCCAGGGTGGGATAGAGCTGCAGGGGATCCAGCAGGTCGTATTCAATGGCATAGGCCGGGCGCATGACCTTTACATCTTCCAGTCCCGGAATGGTGCGGAGGAAGGCGTACTGCACGTCAATGGGCATGGATGTGGACATGCCCTGGACATACATTTCATTGGTATCAAGGCCTTCCGGTTCGATGAAGAGCTGATGCCGTTTCTTGTCGGGGAAGCGGACCACCTTGTCTTCGATGGAGGGGCAGTAGCGGGCACCGACGCCGTGGATGAGGCCGGCATACTTGGGGGCTCTCATGAGGTTTTCCCGGATAATGGCATGGGTGGTCTCATTGGTGTAGGTGAGCCAGCAGTTCCGCTGGTTCCGGTCTGCCCGTTCGTCCATGAAGGAGAAGGCATGGTTCTTGGGATCTCCCTGTTCCAGCTGCATATGGTCCAGATGGAGGCTCCGGATGTCCACGCGGCTGGGGGTGCCGGTTTTGAAACGGAGAATATCCAGGCCGTGTTTCTTCAGATTTTCTGAAAGGCCTACGGAGGGGCGCATGCCGTTGGGGCCGCCGGAATACATGGTGTCGCCGATAATGATTTCACTGTCCAGGTAGGTGCCGGTGCAGAGAATCACTGCTTTGGCCCGGTATTCTTCGTGAAGCTCCGTGGTAATGCCTACGCATTTCCCATCTTCCACAATGATATCCATAACCTGCACCTGTTTCAGGTCCAGATTGTCCGTGTTTTCTACCACCTGCTTCATGTAGCGGTGGTAGGCATTCTTGTCGGACTGGGCGCGGAGGGCATAGACCGCCGGTCCCTTTCCCAGATTCAGCATGCGCATCTGGATGGCGGTCTTATCTGCGGCAATGCCCATTTCGCCGCCCAGGGCATCGATTTCCTTCACCAGATGGCTCTTGCCCGGTCCCCCGATGGCCGGATTGCAGGGCATCATGGCCACGTTTTCCAGGGAAATGGTGGTAAGGAGGGTCTTGCAGCCAAGGCGGGCAGCGGCCAGGGCCGCCTCGCAGCCTGCATGGCCGGCTCCTACCACGATCACATCATACGTATCAATAAGATACATGGTTTCCTTCTTTCTTCAATGAAAGAAGCAGCAGAGCGCTGCTTCTCTTTATAATAAGCCGATACTTTATTATATAAAATCCAGAGATAGTTTAAAAGGGGGAAATACTATGAGGCCGCGGGGCGGCCCGGGTTCAGAAGGTTCAGAGGGTTCAGAAGGTTCAGAGGATAGGCCTTTGCTTCGCAAAGGCCTATCCTCACCGCTCCGCGGATCTCCTTCCAAAGGAAGGAGGCTGCATTACGTGCTTACCTTCCCTCCGTCACAGTCATTCTGAGCGTAAGCGAAGAATCTTTGTACATGCCGATAGTGTCTCATCTACCGATAAATACAAGTCGGCGGGAATTGGCCGCCTATCACGGTCACCCCTATTCAGGGGGCAGAATAGGCCTCTCTGCGCTTTCCTGCGGCGAACAGCCGACAGCCGATAGCCAATAGCGGACAGCAGACAACTTTCCCACTGTCCCACTAGCTCACCAGCCCACTAGTACACTAGCCCGCTATTTCCCCACGCAGAACCGCTCGAAAATCTTGTTAATCAGTTCGTTATCCACCGTTTCTCCCGTGATTTCACCCATGCGGTTCCAGGCTTCCACCAGGTCCACGGTAATGCAGTCGGCCGGCATGCCGTCTTTGAGTGACTGCTGGGCGCGGCGGACAGCTTCCAGCGCTTTTTTCACCAGGTCCACATGGCGGAGGTTGGTGAGGAAGAGCCGTCTTCCAGCGTCTCTGTCCTGGGTTTCGGTGAGGCGGCGGAGGGCTTCTTCCAGTTCTTCCATGCCGCTTCCGTAGCGGGCGGAAAGGGATACCACCGGTGCATCTCCTGCCAGAGCTTTGATTTCTTCTTCATCCACTTCCTGGGGCAGGTCGTATTTATTGAGGATGACCATGGATTTTCTTCCTTTCAGGGAAGAAAGGAGCTCCCTGTCTTCCTTTTCCAGTGGATGGGAGCCGTCGATGACGGCCAGTACCAGATCTGCCTGTTCCATGGATTTTTTGGCCCTTTCAATTCCGATTTTTTCTACTTTATTATCGGTTTCCCGAAGGCCGGCGGTATCCATGAGCACCAGGGGGACGCCGCCGATTTTGATGGATTCTTCGATGGTGTCTCTGGTGGTGCCAGGGATGTCGGTGACAATGGCCCGGTCTTCCTGGAGAAGGGCATTGAGGAGGCTGGATTTGCCTGCGTTGGGGCGGCCCACAATGGCGGTGCGGAGGCCGTCTTTGATGATTCTTCCTTCTTCCGACCGTTTCAGCAGGGAGGAAAGGCTCTTTTCGATACCATCCAGTCCTTCTCCGATCTGCTCATTGGTCAAATCTTCCAGGTCTTCTTCGGGATAGTCGATGGTCACTTCCAGCTTGGTAATGAGGTCTGTCAGCTCGTCCCGGCTCATTTTCACAAAGCGGGACAGGGCGCCGGAAAGGTGGCTTTCCGCCTGGGACAGGGCGGCGGAGCCCCGGGCTTCGATAATGTCCATCACCGCTTCTGCCTGGGAGAGGTCCAGCCGGCCGTTGAGAAAGGCTCTTTTGGTAAATTCGCCACGGCTGGCAGGGAGGGCGCCGTTTTCCAAAGCCAGCTCCAATGTCTCCCGGAGAGCTTCGGTGGAGCCGTGAATCTGGATTTCCACCACGTCTTCGCCGGTGTAGGAATGGGGTGCCTTCATGTACACCGCCAGCCCTTCATCTACCCTCTGGTCCTTCCTAACTACATGGCCGAAGTAGAGCCGATAAGGCTCGGCCTCATGAAAGGATTTGATTTTTTTCGTATGAAACAGGGCATCCGCCACATCGGCAGCCTGACTGCCGCTGATGCGGACAATGCCTATGCCCCCTTCGCCGGGGGCGGTGGCTATGGCTGCAATGGTTGTTTCTTCGTACATATGAAACTCCTTAAGGAAAATAGATTGAAATTTATATATTTATTGTAACAGAGTAGGGCAACATTTTCACGAAGGAAATGGAACCATGCCAAAAGAGCTGTGGGAAATGATAGGCACCGAACCCTCTTCGCCCCACTGTCATTTCGACGAAAGCGGAGCAGCAAAATCTCACGCCTCAAATGGCAGAAACGCTGCCTCCCACTCGTCATTTCGGCGAAAGCAGAGCAGCAAAATCTCACTTCCCCATGGTACACGCGCATGGCGGCAGGCGGCCCGTCATCATAGGGCAGTCAAAAAGGGGCTGTGAGAAATGATGTACATTTCCCACAGCCCCTTCTCACAGTCAGCAGATCTTCTTATTTCAGTACCTGACGCAGCATCCAGATTTCCTTGTAGAAGCTTTCGATGTAGTCGTCCATGAGAGCGCTGGTGAGGTAGTCGCCGCTTTCGTCAGCTGCCTTCTTCACAGCCAGCACGTCGTCACGAAGGAGTTCGAAGTCCTTCAGGGTGGAAGCAAAGGCTTCTGCCGAAGTCACTTCTTTGTTTTCCGCTTCTTCCACGGAAGTGAGGGCCAGGAATCCTTTCATGGTGGATTCCGGTTTCAGGGACAGCTTCAGCATATCCTCTGCCACGCCGTCTACCATGCCGGCAATCATGTCATAGTAGCTTTCCAGCTTCGGATGATCGTCGAAGAAATGATAGCCCTTCAGGTACCAGTGATAGCTCTGCAGTTTGTGGTATTCCACCACCAGGTCAGCCAGTAATTTGTTCAGTAATTTTTCCATGATAGTTCCTCCTTATAATAAGATGAATTTTGAATACTTTTCTTTGGAAATCATATCTATTTACCTCGATTTCTGATATAATTATATCGTCAGAAATGAAATAAAAATAGCAAAATTATCTTTATTTTTATAAGGATTTTACAAATCGAGGTGTATTATGAAATCTTACTCCCTTATCCCCGGCACCCCTTCTGTCATAGGTACGGAAACGAAGACCCTCTATGCCGAACGGGAGGGAAAGGGCCGGAAAGGCACTCTCCTCACCCACTGGCATGAGGAAGCAGAGTGTCTCACCCTTCTTTCAGGAGCTTTGGAATTTCAAATCAATGAGGCCGTCATCACCCTTCATGCCGGAGACACACTCCTTCTCTTCCCCAATGTAATCCACCGGAACGGCAGGGAAGCGGAAGGGACCACCCTGATCCGGGTGCTGGTGAACCAGGAGGTAATGACGGCGGACCAGGAAATCCGAAGCCGTCTCATTCATCCCTTTTTAGACAGCCGCCGGTCCGATTTTCTGTACATTCCCGCCTCTCAAAAAGGGGCCGGGGAAATTTCTTCCCTCATGGAGGACATCGAAAAGGCAGGCCAGCGCAGGGATCCGCTGGGCCGTCTGCAGGTCATTGCCTTCCTCCACCTTCTCCTCTACCGTCTCTGCACCCTGTTCCCGGTGGAGGAAAAGGCCATTCCTCTGCCCTCTCCTTCCGACCGGGCCGTGCTGAAGGATATGGCTGACTTTATCCGCCGCCATTACGGAGAAAAAATCACCCTGGATGAAATCGCCGCCGCCGGAAAAGTATCCCGCAGTAAATGTTCCTCCATATTCAAGACCTACATGGGTTCCTCGCCCATGGATTACGTCAATGAGTACCGCCTTTCCGTGAGCCGCACCCTTCTGGAATACCAGGATACGCCCATTGCGGACATTGCCTATGCCTGCGGCTTTTCCAGCCAGAGCTACTTTGCCAAACTGTTCAGCCGCAACTTCCACATGACGCCCAGGGACTTCCGCGCCGCCTGCCGAAAGGCCGGATAAGGCAGTTCCTGCTATCAAAAAAGGGCGCGGCTCCGCCGCAGGTTGTGTAGAAGGGTTGTAGAAAAAGGTTGTGAAAAAGGTTCTTAGGATTGACCGGCCCTATGGGCCGGAGGGTTCTTAGGTTTGACGGGCCTTTGGCCCGAGGGTGGTGGTGGCGCCCTTCGGGCGCAGATTATAAAAAAGCCGGCCCGCGCCCTCTCGTCATTTCGACCGAAGCCGGTCAGCCGCCAATAGGAAAGCCTCTTATTGTGCAGGCTAGAGGCCAACT
>ERZ773245.635-NODE-635-length-34648-cov-13.288266_pt1 | contig 34648 bp, 28 predicted proteins | sample MGYA00580988_ERZ773245 | MGnify/ENA primary metagenome ERZ773245 (study PRJEB29015, sample SAMEA2737792) | human gut metagenome | biome: human gut; feature: human-associated habitat; material: faeces | place: China | collected 2012 ... | reverse complement strand
AAATACATAGGACACATAGGCGGCAGCCGTGTTGCCGTCCATGGTCATCATTTTCATTGCCATTGGAAACTCCTCCTAAAACGTAACTAAATGTTAAGGCGTAAATATAATGTTTCGTTATCCATAAGAGAGCTAAAAAGAGACTGCAGCAACATAATTCTATATGTATTTTGCTGCAGCCTCCCTTAGCGTTATGCAATTAATCAGAGTGGGATTCTGTCTGCATTACCAATATTATTTAATCAGATCGAGAGCCTGTTTGAGATCAGCGATGATATCATCAGCATCTTCCAGACCTACGGAGAGACGTACCAGACCTTCGCTGATGCCGGCAGCTTTCAGTTCTTCCGGTGTATATGTGGAGTGTGTCATGGAAGCAGCATGTTCGATCAATGTTTCAGCATCGCCGAGAGATACAGCCAGGCTGCACAGTTTGACGTTGTTCATGACGATAGCGCCTTCTTCTCTGCCACCTTTGAGTTCGAAGGAAATCATGCCGCCGGGCAGACGCATCTGTTTTTTAGCCAGTTCATACTGCGGGAAGCTCTTCAGGCCAGGATAGTTGACTTTTGCAACGGCCGGATGGCTTTCGAGGAATTCAGCAACCTTCATGGCGTTAGCCGAATGTTTTTCCATACGCAGAGCCAGTGTCTTCATTCCGCGGGCGATGAGGAATGCATCAAACGGGCTGAGTACAGAACCCGTCATATCTTTGATACCGAAGAGACGTACGTTGTTGATGTATTCCTGAGTACCAACTACGAAGCCGGCAATAACGTCGCCATGGCCGTTCAGATATTTAGTAGCAGAATGAACAACTACGTCAGCACCAAGGGATAACGGTTTCTGGATGTACGGCGAGCAGAAGGTGTTATCAACTACGACGGTAATATCGCCCATTTCGTGAGCCATCTTGCTGATGCCTTCGATATCGGAAATCTTCAGTGTCGGGTTAGCCGGTGTTTCGAGGTAAATAACGCGGGTGTTCGGTTTGATAGCTTTTTTAACAGCGTCCATATCGGTGATATCGACGAAGGATACTTCTACACCATAGCGGGTCATGCCGTGGTTCAGGAGAGCGAATGTGCAGCCATAGAGCGTATCGCTGGCTACTACATGATCACCTGCATGGAGCAGTGTCCAGAGAGCGGAAGAAATAGCGCCCATACCAGAAGCTGCAGAGCAGCAGGCTTCGCCGCCTTCGAGCATGGCAACTTTTTCTTCAACCTGCGTATCGGAAGGATTGCCAAGACGGGAATAAATGTAGCCCGGTTCTTTTAAAGCAAAGCGATTACCGCCCTGTTCAGCCGAATCAAATACGAATGTAGAAGACTGATAAATCGGGTTGGTCAGAGCACCGAATTCATTTTTCATAGCACCTGCATGAATAGCCTGTGTAGCAAAACCCATTTTCTTCAACATTTCTTTTTCCATTACAATTTCCTCCTTAAATTATATAGAATGATAATATATAACACTATTCAAAAGCTATGCAGCTTTTAATGAACAAAGTATGTTTTCTTGTTTTTATTTCGTTTCCTCTTGACAATGTAAGTGTAACATAATGCTCATCCTTTGTATAATACGTATCAATCGTGCTATTACATAGTTTAAAACTATATAAATTCAAGACAAAAAACTGCACTCTCTCATGGCAGAGTGCAGTTAATAGTTGTTTATTACATTATACGGTATAATACCGGTACGTACCATCAATTTCCCGACGAATCAGTTGCCCGTGGTGGAGCAGGTATTCAATATGGGCCAGCGTTTCTCCCATGGCAAACCACTTCTGGGTCGGTGGGAATTCGGCCCACGACCTGCCCCGCATAGACCAGGAAAGGCAGGGGGCTAGTTCAAAGGCCGTCGCTCCTGGATGCGCGGCGGCCGCCTGCAGCACTTCATCGAGACGGCTGGCATGATGCCTCCTTAGCGCATCGATACGGCTGGCAATAGACGTATCTCCTTTGCGATGTCCCGGCAAGGCCAGCCGTACAGGCAGATCATATACCTTATCCAGGCTCTGCAGATACCGTTCCAGCGCATCAGGCATATGATACCAGTATTGAATATTCGGCGTAATATCAAAGAGAATATGGTCACTGGTAAATATAATTTCTTTGTCCGGTATATACAGGCAGCACAGTCCTTTTGTGTGGCCCGGCGTATGAATGACCTGAAACTCCGTACCAGCCAGCAGTATCCGTTCCCCATCGTGCACAGTCTGTACTGTAAAAGACGGGTCCGGCGAATATTTCCGTGCCTGATTGGAAAATTGATTCTTTATATCTTGCGGCGGCATTCCTTCGACCATAAATTTTTCCTCCGCATATCGCCAGGTGCTGCCATCAGTCGAATCGACGAGATACTGATAGTCATCATGATGCATGAAAATCCGGCTTCCCGCCCGGGCAAAATCTCCCACAAGCCCCGTATGATCGGCATGGAGATGCGTCAAAAATAAATCGGTCCGCGCCAGGTCAACACGGAGGCTGTCCAATCCAGTAAACAGCGCTTCCCGGCATTCCGGCCGGTTAAATCCCGTGTCAATGACTAAAAACCGGTCTCTGCCACGTACGACATAGGAATTCAGATATCGCAGCGGATTGTTTGGCAGTGGTACTTCAATGCGGTATATATCCGGTTCCGCACATATATGTTCAATCATCATATAAAGCTCCTTATCTCTGAAATATTATTTAATTATAACACAAAACACCAGAAACACGGATAACCTGCAGCTATCCGCATTTCTGGTGTTTTGTCCTGCATAAAAGAGCGTCAACAACTTTACCGTCAGGAATACAAAAAAAATAATAACACGATGCAAAATACACAACTAATATAAAAATATAAAAATATAAAAAACTAAAACCTTACCAATCCCCCTACAAAAATACTCCCCCATGCCGCTGTGCGGCACTTATCACGAACCGATGTAAATCTACGCATTGTTTCTTTTTCAGGAAGCTTTTGCATACCCCCATATGCCACCATTCTCACTGCCCCCACAGTTTGTCCGGCCGGCTCCCTGTGCCATTTGATCTCCCCAGATGCAATGGCATCTCTTTCCCTGTCTGCAATAAAAAAGGCCCCTGCTGCATGTCCTATGCAACAGGGGCGAAGTATCGCGGTACCACCCTGATATTATACTCAGTGTCTTACCAGACATTCCCTAACGCGGAATCACGTCTATGCCTCCTGTTTCTCTAGAAAAAAATTCGACATAGCTGCTCCCGGGCGAAGTCGGATATACGGATCATCTCCCGGCTCTCAGCAACCGCCGGTTCTCTGTCAGAAAATACCAATCATACCCTTTACCCAATCATAGCATTTTGTGGCATCTATTCTTTAAAATATATGCCTATAGGAAAGATTGAATACATTATCTATGAAAAATCATTCCCTGTCAAGGCTTTTATTTCAGTTTTTCGCCACATTTCTTAAATTAAACGTTTAATCAGTGTGTTTTTTCTTATTCTTTTTTCTTCCGGGGATTAAAACGGTTCATTCCCTTATCCACGCCCAATTTCAGGCAGCCCAGAATGGCGTCTGCGGCTTTTTTGAGTCCTTCTTCATATTCTGGTACCAATTCGTCTGGAAAAGGCGTCAGAACGTGATCTACGACATCATGACGGGGCAATGGACGGCCTATGCCTACACGGAACCGGATAAAACGTTCACAGCCATGAGCCAGAAGACTCTTGATTCCATTGTGTCCCCCGGCACTGCCACTGGTCCGGATACGCAGCCGGCCTACGGGCAGATCCATATCGTCATATATGACATATACATCGGTTTCATCCAGTTTGTACCAACGCATGAGCGGGCCTACAGCAGCCCCGCTGTTATTCATATACGTCTGCGGTTTGACCAGCAATATCTTTTCACCGTCATCCATCGCCTGGGCTACCAGGGCATCCATCTGACTCCGCCAGACCGTAACGCCAAGGCGTGATGCCAGTTCGTCAATGACGCGGAACCCCGTATTATGCTTCGATTTTTCATATTCCCGGCCCGGATTGCCCAGGCCCACTATCATGTGCACCTTCGTACCTGCCTCTTATTTGTCAAACAGACGGCTGACCGATACATCGTGGAAAATACGCATGATTGCTTCGCCGAGAAGCGGTGCCACAGAGAGAACTTTGATTTTATCAATCTGTTTTTCTTCCGGAAGAGGAATCGTATTCGTAATAATCAGTTCCGTAATAACCGAATTCTTAATGCGGTCCACCGCCGGATCTGTAAGGACGGCATGGGCACAGGCTGCATACACACGGGCAGCACCCATTTCTTTCAGTGCCTTGGCACCACCGCACAAGGAGCCTGCCGTATCGACGATATCATCGACGAGAATACAAGTCTTGCCTTTGATGTCACCGATGACATTCATGACTTCGGCAACACCCGGACGGGGGCGGCGTTTTTCAATGATTGCAATAGGCGCATTGACGCGGTCAGCCAGGTCACGGGCACGGGTTACCCCGCCAAGGTCCGGAGAAACGACGACGATATCGCCCATATCACATTCTGCTTTCTTTTGATTGATATATTTAGCAATGATAGAAGCAGAGCCGAGATGATCGACAGGAATATCGAAGAATCCCTGAATCTGTCCGGCATGAAGATCCATCGTAACCACCCGGGTAATGCCGGCAGTCGTCATCAGGTCAGCAACCAGTTTGGACGTAATCGGTTCGCGGCCACGGGTCTTGCGGTCCTGACGGGCATATCCATAATACGGCACAACTGCCGTAATGTGACGGGCCGAAGCACGTTTCAGCGCATCTGCCATAATCAGCAATTCCATCAGCGTATCATTGGCAGGCTGACATGTCGGCTGAATGACGAAAACATCCTTGCCGCGGACACTTTCATCAATCATAACCTGAATTTCACCGTTGTTGAATTTGCCGACAAAAGCCTTGCCCAATTCCAGGCCAAGGTAGTCTGCAATTTCTTTTGCCAGTTTCGGATTGGCATTACCTGTAAAAATTTTCAGCTTTTTCCCGTCTTCGTAACTCATGGTGAGCCTCCTAATTAAGTAGTGAAATATAATAACAGCAGTACCGATGGAACTTACTGATTATTTCTTATATGTATCGTCTTTTACCCAGCCTTCGATATTACGCTGTCTGGCCCGGCCCACAGAAAGAGCTTTGGCCGGAACATCTTTGGTAATCGTCGAACCAGCGCCGACATAAGCATAAGCACCAATCGAAACAGGCGCTACGAGATTGCTGTTGCATCCCACAAAGGCGTGATCGGCAATCGTCGTGCGATGTTTGATTTTGCCATCATAATTGACGGTAATCGTTCCGCAGCCGATATTGACGCCACTACCGACATCACTGTCGCCAATATAGCTCAGGTGCGGCAGTTTGGTACCATCGCCGACGTTTGAATTCTTTACTTCCATATAGTTGCCAACCTTGACATGATTGCCGATCACCGTATTGGGACGGAAATGGACAAAGGGCCCGATTTCACATCCATCCTTGATCTGACAATCATGGGCATAGGTAAACTGTAAATGATCGTGGGACCCCATTTGTACGTTCGTCATGCGGACGTACGGCCCGATCTGGCAATCTTCACCGATAACGGTATTTCCTTCCAGAATTGTTCCCGGATACAAGACTGTATCCCGGCCCACTACTACCGTCGTATCTACATAGGTATTGGCCGGGTCGATAATAGAAACGCCTTCAGTCATCAGCTCATCAAGTTTACGGCTGCGCAGGACCTGTTCGGCCGCTGCCAGCTGTTGACGGGAATTGACACCCAGCGTTTCCCGATAATCGGGAGCAGCAAATGCGCTGACTACCCTTCCTGCACTGACCAGCATGCCAATAATATCTGTCAGATAATATTCGCCCTGGGCGTTGTTATTATTCACGTTGTGCAGCATCTGCCAGAGTAAAGACAAATCAAAGCAGTATATACCGGCATTGACTTCATCGACGGCCAGTTCTTCCGGAGTTCCATCTTTCTGTTCGACAATTTTCACTACCTGGCCGGCTTCATCGCGGATTATCCGCCCATAACCAGTAGGGTCCGGCATATGAGCTGTGAGGATCGTAGCCGCAGCCCCGCTCTTTTCATGCCAGTCCAGAAGGGATGTAAACGTATCTTTCGTAACCAGCGGCGTATCACCACAAGTAACCAGCAGCGTTCCCTGTGCATCTTTCAGCAGGGCTTCCGCCTGCAGGACAGCATGCCCGGTTCCGAGTTGTTCTTTCTGCATCACTGTTTCTGCTTCATTGCCCAGATATTCCTGTACCATTTCGCCACCGAAACCAACTACGACAATCTGCCGCAGTGTGCCCGCCGCTTTTACGGTTCGCAGGACTTGTTCTACCATCGGCACTCCACCGACTTTATGCAGAACTTTGGGAAGACGGGATTTCATTCTCGTTCCCTTGCCTGCTGCCAAGATAAGTGCAATCATGTCTTTCATTCAGCCTTAGCCTCCCTGGTGTCAAATAACTTTACCATGTCTTTTTAGAATAACACAAACACTGCCTAAAATACATAGTAAATTTACAAAAAATTGCCACAAATTGGTAAATTCTCTTATGCTTCTTTGACATGCAAAAAGGAGAGGGGGCTCCTCTCCTTTTCTGACTCTGCTATTTTATAAAACATGGACAACGACATTCTGTCTGCCAAAATTCAAAGCTTCATCGCGGTCGTCCATTCCCAGATCGATGCGGTTGCCAACAATGGCTCCGCCCGTATCATCGGCAATAGCGTCCCCGTATCCTTCAATATACAGCCGCGTTCCCAACGGAATAACATCGGGATCGACAGAAACGAGGCCATGCGTCAGCCGGTGACCACCTGCGGTGATACCGCTGTTTCCCGGATCATCTGCCGTATAGGCCGTAGCATCCATCACCATACTGTACTGGTAAGAACCACTTTCTTCAGGCACTTCACGCCCGCTGGCATCAGCCAGAGCCTGCATTGTCTGTGTTCCGACAACTCCGTCGGCGTCTAATCCATGATCTGCTTGAAAGCGACGCACAGCACTTTGTGTACCACTGCCAAACACACCATCTGCTCCATCAGATAAATATCCAGTATCAATGAGCATATATTGCACACTCTGTACAACAGAGCCGGTCATCCCCATTTCTACGTTCGCAGACGCAAGCGAAGAAAATGCAAAAACAAATAAAGCTGTGAGTAAGAAGACTATTCGTTTCTTCAAAAAACCACCTCTTTGCTAACATCAAAAAATCACATCGACAAAATTATAGCAAAAATGACACCATAAGTCAAAAAAATACGTATTTATGCATCAGTTTTCGTCTATTTATACTCTATTCTCTTTGTGCTCGTTCTTTATTATCCTCTATTTATCACACTTTAATCATAAATTTTTATTACCAGGTACTAATTTTAATAATTATTATGCATTTTCGTGTTCCACCAAGTTCCTGACTTTTTCTGCTGCTTCGACGGAATCTGTCAGGACATATAGGTAATCTCCGGCACATAAACGGGTATGATAATCGGGAATAATTTCTTCTGTTCCCCGTTTGATATCGACTAAGGCAACATGATCCGGCCAGTCAATCCGCCCAATATATTTTCCATCAACGACGCTGCCGCTGCTGATAGTCAGCTCCAGAATATTACGTCGTTCTTCTGCAGGAAGCACTTTTTGTCTCGTCGCAAGAGACCGTTTAAGCAGTGTATCATAAATAGGCTGCCCTCCCAGAAGCTGTGCCGTCGCCAGAGCAATCATAGACGCCGTGCAAAGTACAAGCAGATGTTCATATGACGCCGTCATTTCCATGATCAGAATCGTACCCGTAACGGGAGAATGAACAGACGCTGCAAAAAACGCCGCCATGGAAATGACAATGATATTCGTCAGGTAATACGAGGAAATCACTCCCATTTGTACGAGAAGAATACCTATGCTGCCACCGCATAATGCTCCCAGTACCAGCATGGGAAGAAAAAATCCGCCCGGCGTGCCACATCCATAGCTGATCAGTGTAAACACGAATTTACCACAAAGCAGTGTCAGAAACAGAGTCAGCGACAACGGCAGTTGATACAGGCTGTTGATGAGGTCATTGCCCCCACCGAGAACCTGAGGAAATCCATATCCCAATATACCCGCCGTTACCAGGGCAAAGGCAATGCGCATATAATCATTGCGGAATACAGGCAATGCGTAGAATCGGCCAATATTGAGAAGCCCTTTATTAAAAATAATTCCCGCTACGCCAATAATGATTCCCAATACAACAGCCAGCCACATGTAACGTAACGGAAACGGTGGCAGCATGCCAAAATGAAAAATCGGGTCCCGGCCAAATACTACGCGGCTGACCATGGTTGCAACCAGAGCTGCTGCCATAGCCGGAGCCAGCACGACACTGGAAAAATTGCGATGAAGTTCTTCCAGAGCAAAAATCGCCCCTGCCAGCGGTGCATTGAATGCGGCCGCCAGACCGGCGCTGGCTCCCGCCGTGATTAAGTAGCGCTCTTCCATCCTCGTCCGCCCCAGTGCGCGGCTCATCCCCTGTGCGGTTACCGCACCAAGCTGAATAGACGGCCCTTCCCGTCCCAGGGACAGGCCCAGCCCAATCCCCAGGATACCGCCAGCCAGCTTGACCCAGAGGACACGCAGCCATCGCAAACGCACGACGCCGAGAATGATTCCTTTTACTTGCGGAATGCCACTGCCGGATGCTTCCGGTTCATGCTGTTTCAGCCGGTACAGTACATACGATGCTAACAGTAAAAACACAAACCATAATATATTTTCCATCCATCCTGCCTGCATGAGCAGGATATATATCTGTTCGCGCAACCGGGTACCCGCTTCGAGACACCAACGGAAAAAGCTTATGACAATGCCGCTCAAGAGGCCCACCCACGCGCCTTCTGCAAACAAGCGCAGGCGGAAGCGGGGCCAGTGGTTTAAATTCCGTATGACCGGAATAATATCTATTTTACTTTGCATGATGCCAACCTCCCTATATATGGTCAGTATATCATATTTTTTATATTTTGATTATTTTATGACGTTTCTCATGATATAATAAACGGCATAGAGTACATCATCGTATAAAAAACGCAATATATTATAGTATATATAATATAAGAAACAAGTGAATTAAACGATGGATAAACATAACATTTTTTATGGCAAGGAGGCCTATACAGTGCATACGTACCAGCCCGATTTTGATATTGAATCTGCTGTTTTACATGAATTACCTTATATGATCCACATGCGTGAACAGTTCCACGCCCACCCGGAATTGAGCGGCAAGGAACACGAAACTAGTCAGACAGTCCTTCACGAACTCCAGAAAGCAGGCATAGAAGATGCCCGCATCATCGCTGATACGGGAGTCACCGGTCTCATCCGGGGGGCACTGCCCGGCCCGGTCTTACTGCTCCGCGCCGACATGGATGCACTGCCCCTGACAGAGCAATATAGTTGTTCCTATACCTCCCAGACGCCTGGTGTCATGCATGCCTGCGGCCACGACGGACATACGGCCAATCTTCTCGGCGTCGCCCGCATCCTCCAGGCTCACCGGAACTGCCTGCGTGGCACAATCCGCCTCGCCTTCCAGCCTGCGGAAGAAGGAGACGGCGGCGCTGCCCGCATGATAGAAGCAGGGATATTACATAATCCTCATGTCGATTACGCTCTGGGACTGCATGTCGCCGGCGGACTTCCCCAGGGATACATCGGTCTTCGCCATGGAGAATGTTCTGCTTCTTGTGACGATTTCACCATCACAATCCATGGAAAAGGCGGACACGGATCGCGGCCATCGGATTGCATCAGCCCCATTCAGATGGGCGTATCCATTATCTCCCAGATTCAGGACTATGTATACCATAAACGGGCCGATGGCGACGGCGTCGTCCTCACCTTTGGCCAGTTCCAGTCCGGCCATAATCCCAACGTCATTCCCGATACAGCAGAACTCAAGGGAACGCTGCGCACATATAATGAAAAAAAACGTCAGGATATACTGGAAACATTGCAGCATATCCTGACCGCTTCGGGAACCATTTATGGTGGTACCTGCCAGCTTCATGTCGTTCCCTTCTCCCCAGTATGCATAAACGATGATGCCGTCACATCCCGCGTCGAATCCATCCTGCGCCACCACATGGCTGACCGCATCCAGTTGATTACCATGGAACGCGGCTCCGGTTCTGAAGATTTTGCCTACTTTAGTGCCGCTGTTCCTTCCTGTTTTTATTACACAGGCATCTATGACAAAGAACCTGTATTCGGCCACAACCCGGATTTTCACTGGGATAGCCATGCATTACAGTACATGGCAGAAAGTATGCTAACCCTTGTGTATTACTTCGCCGGCTGATTCTTCCTGACCGGCAAAAGATTGCAGACACGGCCGCAATACTGATAAAATATGTGCTGCTGTCTGCGTCGGATGCAGATGCGTGACCAGATAATACACACGATCTGGCGGCGGGTTAGTCAGTTTCTGTATAACATACTGTCCCGTCGCCGCTAATTGCCGGGCCATGGAAATCTGCATAACAGACCACTGTCCCGGCTTATTCAGCATCAGAGGAACCAGGCTTGCATTATCCAAGCTGACATAACTGTTATTGACCGATGCCCACCATTGATCATGCCACGCCTGGAACCCAATGCCACTGTAATTATAAATTTCCATTTCCTGTGGCAGATCCCGGGGACTGCAGACAGGTCCGGAAATCTCGGTCCCGATTGGTCGGACTACGACCATGGGCTCACTGAACCATTTTTCTACTAGCGTATTCTGATATTCTCTGGCAATGAGAGAAAATCCCAAATCTGCCTGATGGCGTTCAACCAAATCATAAATCAATCCCGAATGAGAGGTCATCACCTGCAGATGTGTCGCCGGCGCATGTCCGTGCAGATAGTCCACTATCGTTGGAATTACCTGGATATTCAGGCTGCTCAGAGAGGCAATCGTAAAAGACGACTGCCAGCGCCCCCTTCCCAGATGACAGGCATCCTTCCACAGAGACAGCATTTCATTGGCGATAGGGAGAAAATTCTCGCCTGCCAGTGTCAGGCGGAGAGATTTCATGCCCTGCCCCCGCTCTATCAAAATGACCTGCAATGCGGTCTCCAGATCTTTTATCCGTTTACTCACCGTCGATTGAGACAAATGGAGATTTCGTGCTGTCTGAGAAAAGCTGAGTGTCTGGGATAAATCAACAAAAATCTGTAAATCTTCATTCGTATACATCCTTTTCCCTCTCTTCGTTTCATATTCCATAAATCAATATTATCAGTACATATCAGACTCTGTTTCTATACCTATTCCAAATCGCGATACATTCATTTGATATTTACTATTTTACAAAATCAATAAAGTTTCGTATAGTAGAAAATCATATGGTTCCAAATATTTTTACCCGAAGTGAGGTCCTACCATGGTTTTCCTTTACATTCTTGAACATACGATGCTGCCCCTGTTTACACTGGTACTTATCGGTTACCTTGTAGACAGAAAATTTCACATTGCTGTCAAGTCATTGTCTAAATTGCTCTTTTTCCTCATCATTCCCAGCTTTATTTTCACTAACATTTATAAAACAAATTTTCCCAGCAACAGTATAAATATCCTGCTCTGTGTGTTTGTCCTGCTCTTCATCTCTTTTGTTATTGCCAATATTATCAGCCGGTGGAAGCATTATGACGCCGGAATGACTGAATCATGCCGCAATGCGCTGATGTTCAATAATACTGGCAACCTTGGCGTCGCATTAATTATCCTGGTCTTTTCTCATGAACCATTTATTGTAAATGGCCAGACACCGTATCTGGATGAAGCGATGGTCGTCTGGATTATAATTTATGTAGTTCAGAGTGTCGGCCTCAATACGCTGGGACTCTATCAGGCCGGACGCGGGAGACTTACTGCACGGGACACACTGAAAATAATGTTCCAAATGCCAATTATTTATTTGTTTGCAGCAGCGGTCCTGACCCGGTATCTCGGCTTACATGCAGAAAACTTTTATTTCTGGCCTATTATGGAAATGTCAAGTCAAGCCATCACACCAGTCGCTATGTTTACCATTGGCGTGCAGCTTTCACAAACGAAAATCGAGTGGCTGAATCCCGATGTCTGGATAATCAGCATCTTAAAATTCTTCATAATGCCCGTCATCGGCCTGGCTATCATTTTTACCGCCAATGTTTTCATGCCTGGCACTTTTACAGCGGTCGGGGCCATCGTCTTCCTCATCTATTGTGCCATTCCAACTGCCGTCAACACGGCTATGTTTGCCATGGAATTTGATAATAATCCCAATTATGCCACCCAGGTCGTCATGAATACGACGGCACTCAGTGCCATTTCACTGACATTAGTCATATTCGTCGGCCACCTTATATTTGTGTAATTTTCTATAATATTATACCTTTTATAAAATCAGAGATGCCAGATAATACATACCCTCGTATGCATTATCCGGCATCTCTTTATTCGTTATTGATAATCATTTCTTTTAAACATATGTTGTAAATGTAACAGAAATCCTGTTATAATCATGATATAGTAATCATAGAAAAAAACAAATGACCGATATACAAGAAAGGAGACATCCATCATGAAGGCTCTCGTACTCTACTCATCCCAAACTGGCAGAACGAAAAAATTTGCCGAAGCAATCCGTTCCGTACTCCCCGAAAACACGGATTTCCTGCCCATGGAACAAGCCCCGGAACACTTTGACGACTACGACATCGTCTTTGCCGGCATCTGGTTTTTAGATTACAAATTGGATAGCGTATCCCGGTCCGTATTACAGCGGCTGAATGCAAAAAAAGTAGCTATTTTTGCGACTATGCACCGCGACTTATATTCCGATGAAATCTCAAAAAACCTGCGCCAGGCCGTCGATCTGCTGCCGCCCCATGTGTGGGTTGCCGGTACGCACGTCAGCTACGTAGACGAATCCATCGCCAGAACGCCCCTGGGCAAGCAGGAATCGCTCCGTCTGGATACACTCCAGGACTTTGCAGCCAACACCTATGAACGGGTTCTGACAGCAGCATAGCAGGATAGTACGATAAAAAACCGGAACAGAATGAGAAGAAAATTTCTCATCTCTGTTCCGGCTTTTTCATTGCTTACTTTATTTTCTCATATCTTTTTCAAAGACATACTCTGTCTGATTTTCCATGTGAAACCGATGAAGCATATCGATAAATTCTTTTTCTTTATGACGGATATAATGAATAATTCTCCATTTAAATAGCGTGATTTCACGGCGCTTCATTTTTTCCATCTGCGTATCGGTAATCATATACATATCCCGCGAAGGAGTCTGCACAGCCAGTCCGGAGATATAGCAGTCTTCCCGTTTACGGAGTTCCAGGCATATGCTATAAGGAGCAAAGAACCACGTCGTATCATCGAGCAAATCAACCGCTATCTTAGCCGTATCTACAGAAAACTTCGGCATGATGTAAGATGGAAAATACAAACTATGCCAATGGACATAATCTGCCCCCCAGTTGATATATATCTGCTTCCTGCCATCCAGATCAGACGGCATCAAGACAGTTTTATTATGTATTTTATGCCGGCTTACTACCATCAGGGTTTCGGAATGAATCTTCCGGACCCTGATATGGGGCACCCGTTGTTCCCGCAGAGGAAATCCAATATCCAGTACATGGAGCCGTACCTGTTCATATATTTCATTTGAATGAAGAGTCCGGATATGCAGCCGCCAGTCCAGGGGATCTGTCTTCAACTGATTGTAAAATGCGCTGAATAAATAGTTATTGACACTATTGACCGTTCCTATCGTCAATTCCAACGTTTGAGGGCGATGCTGAAAATTTTCCAGATCCTGATCCAGTCTTAGCCAGTTCTGGGCCAGTGGCAGAAACCTCGTTCCCGCTGCTGTAAGATGGGTATGCTTGGCTCCTTTATTACGAATAATCAATTCTTCCCCTACATGTTCCTCCAGTTTTTTCAAGCGATGGCTGACGGCAGCCTGGGATATGTACAAAACCTGTGCAGTTTTACTAATATTTTGCACATTTGCCAGCGTTACGAAAGTCTCTAATAAATCTTTTTCCATATCATTATCCCCATTTTATATTTCGATTATGCATTCAGATAATTATTCACTATATAAATAATTATCTGAATTATTATTTGTTTTTATTTTAATTCTTCCTGTATTAAGATGTCAATGTAAGATACGTATCTGATAAATGCAATAGTAGTATACTTTAGGAGGATATTAAAATGGAGATTATGGACTGCACGCTTCGTGATGGAGCTAATGTCGTGGGTGCTGGTTTTTCTACTGATTTAACAAAACTTATGATTGAAGGACTGCTTGACAGTCATATAACGGTGATTGAAATGGGACATTGCACAGGCCTTGGCAGTATGCAGCATGGAGGCAAACACTCTCCCGTGACTGACGATGAATATTTAGACGCCATCCAACCTTACGTCAAAAAAGGTCATATCGGCATGTTCCAGTCCGCAAAAAATGCCGATGAAGAACTTATCTTCAAAGCTGCCCATAAAGGGCTGAGCTTCCTGCGTGTCGGTGCCAATGCAGGCGATGGCAAAACGGCTGTAAATGCCGTTAAAATGGTCCGCAGATCCGGTCTGGAAGCCCGCTACAGCCTGATGAAAGCCTATGTACTCACACCAGACGAACTGGCCGCCGAAGCAGCTATGCTGGAAAATGCCGGAGTCCAGGCTATTACAATCATGGATTCTGCTGGTTACATGTTCCCGGAACAAGCCGCGGAATATACCCGGAAAGTAAAATCCGCCGTTTCAATTCCCGTAGGGTTCCACGGCCACAGCAATCTGGGAATGGCTATGGCAAACGCCCAGGCTGCTGAAGCCGCCGGCGCAGATTTTATCGACTGCGGCCTCATGGGCATGGCCCGCAGTGCAGGAAATATCACAACCGAAGGGGCTCTGGCTATTTTCCAGAGAGAAGGCAAAGCATTACAATACGATTTCTATGCTCTTCTCCATTTCATTGATGACAAACTGATGCCTGCCATGGAAAAAGAAGGATATCATACCCCCATAAAACCATTAGACCTGATTTTAGGCTATGCCGGCTGTCATTCCAGCTTTGTCAACACCTACAAAGAAGTAGCTAAAGAAACAGGTACAGACCTGTACAAACTCATCGTAGAAACATCAAAACGGAATCAAAAGAACCCAACCCGGGAACTGATGGAAGAAGTAGCAAATACATTATAAGAAAAGAGGGATTGTTGATGAAACCACTAAAAGATGCCATTGATATGCATATTCACGGATCTCCAGATGTTGTCCCTCGGAAATTATCTGATATTGAAAGAGCGAAACAAGCTATTAAAGAAGAAATGTATGCCATTGTATTAAAAACTCATCTGGGTTCAACTGTAGCGCGAGCAAAATTAGCAGATGAAGCAACCAATCATCAAATACAAGTATGTGGTGGAATTTCTTTAAACAGCTTTATCGGGGGATTTAATCCCTTGGCATTAAGAGCTGCCTTAGCAATGGGCGCTAAAATCGTATGGATGCCAACTTTTACTGCTAAAAATCATCTGTCCTATGAGCGAAGAAATAAAAAATCAGTAAATACTTTATCTGAACTGTGCAAAAATCTCGAAGGCTTATCAATATTCGATTCTGACCATCAAATAAAAGCCGAAGTAACTGAAATTCTCAAGTTGATTTCTAAAGCCAATGTATTACTATGCTGTGGTCATATTGGGATGGTTGAATCTAAGGCATTGATTCCCTTAGCTCAACGATTAGGAATCAAACGAATTGTCTACAATCATCCGAATAACCCAATAAATCCAGCCACACTAAATGATCAATTATGGCTTGTAGAGCATAACGTGATTCTCGAACGTTGTATTGTTGACATTGCCCAAAATCTTGTTGATTGGCCAACAGTAATTTACGAAATCCGAAAAACTGGAGTAAAAAATAACATTATCAGCACCGATTTGGGACAGGCCAAAAATATTACCCCAATAGAGGGTTTAAAGCTGGCTGTAACCAAATTAAAAGAGTTTGATTTTTCTAATGATGAAATCAAGTCTTTGATTTCTGACAATCCAAAAAAAATACTTAATATCTAACTTTAATAAAGGAGGAATGAGATATGGCAAATCAAACAATTCTGACTATCGCCGCCCGAATGGATAGGCTACCCACATCTAAATGGCATCGAAAAATCATAGCAATTTTAGGATTTGGAGTTTTATGTGATACGTTAGATATCTATGCCGGAAGTTCTATTCTCGCTGTATTAATTGCAGATGGTTGGTCTAATAATACAATGAATGGCTGGTTTATTTCTGCTACAATGGGAGGCATGTTTTTAGGTGCCATGCTCGCTGGTTATATTGGAGATAAATTTGGACGTCGCAAATCATTTCTTCTTAATTATCTGATATTTGGTTTAGCTTCTATCAGTACCATTTTTACTACTAATATGCTACAATTAATCATTTTGCGCGGTATTATGGGCTTCGGATTAGGCGCTCAGCAAGCTGCAGCCACTGGTGCTTTACCTGAATTCTTTCAACCACAGTATAGAGGGAAATACTCTGGTATGGTCGGGTTTATAGGCAATGTAGCTCCACCAATTGCTATGATGTTTTCACTATTGATTATTCCTACATTTGGTTGGAAAGTTCTATTTGTAGGAATTGGCTTAATGGCATTAGTTATGTGGATTCTTACATTAAAATTTATGCCTGAATCCCCTCGTTGGTATGCTTCAAAGGCACTGATTGAAAAAGCCGATCAATTAGTAACTAAAATAGAAAAAGAAATAGAAATAGAAAAAGGGATTAAATTATCCCCAATTGAAGCCACCACAAATAATTCAGAAATTACTTCTTTACAAAGCGTTTCCTATTCTGTCATTTTTAGTAAAAAACTCATTCGTAGAACAATTACACTATGCGCTGCACTAATTGGCATGAATGTAGCTATTTATACCATCGTTAATTGGATTCCAACCATATTTGTTAGCCAAGGCATTAGCATAACAAAATCATTTGCTATGTCAGTTGTTATCATGATTGGTGCACCTGTCGGCGCTTTTCTTGTACCATTGCTATCGGATAAATTGCCTCGCCGTAAAACACTATCAATATTAGCTTTTATGATTGGCGTCTTAGGATATATTTATTCACTTCAGCATTCTGACGTGCTCATTATGGGACTTGGTTTTGTAATGATTACTTTACTATATTTCTATTCAGTAACTGTTATGTTCGTATATTCTGGAGAAATTTTTCCTACAGAATCTCGTTTACGTGGTGTCGGTTTCAGCAGCGCTATAGGAAAATTATCTTCAGTTATTACACCACCTATCATAGCCTTAATTCTCACCAAATTTGGCTCCATCTCAGTATTTATATTCGTATTTGCATTAATGTCTCTAATTGCTTGCATAATAGGAACATGTGGTGTCGAAACACGCAATAAATCGTTAGAAGCGATTAACGACAATCTAATTTCCAATACAAAGGACTGATTAACTTGAAAACATATATTTTTGATCCTATTTCTGACGATGCACTGGCATATGCACGTAAACATCTGGACGTTGTGACGTGGAAGGATGATAAAATCAATTCTCCCTCCGATGCAGAAGCATGCATTGTCCGTACTTATAAAATTGGCAAAGACCAAATAGATGCTATGCCCAAACTCCGGATTATCGCTAAGCATGGTGTCGGTACAGATAACATCGATATTCCATATGCTAAAAGCAAAGGCATCCTCGTAACCAATACACCGACTGCCAATTCTAATTCCGTAGCCGAACAAGCCGTTGCACTGATTTTTGATTGTGCCCGAAAAATCACACAGGCCCATATAGATAACGAAAAAGGACTGGAACGCAATCAGCCAATGTATCTTAAAGGATATGAAATCACAGGAAAAAGATTAGGCCTCATCGGAATCGGTCACATTGGCTATCTCGTCGGGAAGAAGTTAAAAACCGGCTTTAATATGGATGTCTACGCCTATGATCCATTTATTTCCACAGAAAAATGCGAATCGATGGGATTTCATCATACAAAAGATATGGACGATATCATTAAAACCTGTGATGTCATTTCTATCTCTGTTCCCTTAAACGATGCTACACGCAATCTCATCAGTAAACGTGAATTGGGAATGATGAAACCGACAACCATCTTAATCAACACATCGCGTGGCGGTATCGTCAATGAAACCGATTTGTATGAAGCTCTGCAAAACAAGAAAATATGGGGTGCCGGTTTTGATGCTTTTGTCTCAGAACCACTTCCCCCACATGATAAACTCTTTAATTGCTTCAATTTTGTCGGCACGCCCCACAACGGCGCGAATACGTACGAAGCCCTGACCCGTATGGGCACAGGTGCCGTCGATGAAATCATCCGCGTAAGTGAAAACAAACCTACTCTTACAAATCTCGGAGCTAAAATTCATTAAAATCATCTTTAAATAAATAATAGAAGCGCTGGCAATATCTTTCACTGTCAGCGCTTCTATTATTTATACTATATCAAATTCCATACTTATTATACAATTCACTGCGGAATGCCTCATCCTGTACGGCACGCCGGGCGTCGTCCAATTTATGCTCGTCCATCAGGTATTGAATCAATGTGCCAAGCCGTTTCTCCCCTTTTTTAATCCCCTTTTCTTCTCCTTTTTCAAAGGCTTCCCTAGTATTTGTATTGTAATCTATGATAGCCATTTCCCGGTTAATATAGGCTCTTCGTTCTGCTGTATTCTGCATGAATTCCCGGGCCGCTTTCATGGCATCATGAATCGCTGCATCACTCATGATCAGTTCCCCCTTTTCCTCTGCATTCAGTTTGTTGGCAAAAAACGCCAGCCACCTCTCCATTTTCGTCATCTTCTGCACCGGTTTCACTGGCAGTTTGACAAATTTAGGTATTTCCAGAAAATGTAATACTAAGTCCTTGTTCAGCCGGTCACCCGTCTGTATGTTATACACGCTCCACAGAGAATGAGCCTCTTCCTGGGGCAATATATTGAACCGTAACAGGTTGACCATAATACAGGGTTTTACGTCTTTATAGTCCCCTCCTGGAGGCAGAGACATGAGGTACATTCTGGCCCAGTAGCACAAGGTACGTCGTTGCATATTTTTCTGATTGATGACCTGTACCTCAATATCTACCTGTTCCCCCGTATCTAGTGTACAGGCCACATCCAGCCGCGATAATTTTTCGTCATACCTATCCGGTATCAATTCCGTTGGGGCAAATACAATGTCACAAATTGGATGACCCAAATCTTCAGAAACAACGGCATTGAGAAAATCCATGGTGATTTGTTTCCGCTCCGGTTTTCCAAATACAAACTTAAACAGGACATCATTCATAGGATTGAAATTATGCTCACTTAGTTGTGAATCCAGCATATCATACCGGGCTTTCCTGTTCATTTCATACATAGTCAATACACTCATCTTTTCTTTATTATATCATGAAAAAAACAAAAAAAGGTCCACACAACTGCGCCAAAAAGCGCTAATCGTGTGAACCTGAAGTTCCATACCATCAAACCTTACATTCTTTACCAGTCATTACTTACAGCATACGCTCCACTCCTTATATACAGTCACTATCAAGATCTTCATTCTCACCTATACCATAACAAAAAAACATCATATATGCAATATAGCAATACACCTTACCTCCAAAACAGGATAAGGTGTATTGCTATATCACTTATATTTTACTTTCCACCGGAATTTCCTTACGTTGATTAACTTGTTTTAATCCTAAAGTAATTAACGTCGATGCTATCAGGAATCCTGCAATCAAGTAAAAGCCATACTGATTACTTCCCGTTGCAGCCCGTAATGCACCAATACCCACAGGACCTACAAATCCACCTAAATTAGCAATAGAATTAATAGCGGCCATCGCGATTGCAGCAAACTCACCTGAAAAAATCATAGACGTCATCGCCCAGAAGGCGCCATAAATACTATAGGCTCCGCAAAATACGACGGTCAAGAATATAAAGGCCATTACCGGACTACTAGTAAATCCTAATCCAATAACACCTATTCCGCAAAGGAAAACGGAAGTAGCAACATGGAGATATCGTTCACCGGTCTTATCAGAATGACGGCTCCAGAAAATCATGAAGAACGAGGCAATAATTAATGGGACGGCGTTGAAAACACCAATTTCGAAATTAGATAATCCTACTGTTAAATGCTTAATTAATGTCGGTGCGAAAAAGCTTACGCCATAGAATGCACATGTCTTGCTAAAGTATATGATTGCTAAAAGCCATACAGTTCCACCAGTAAGGGCTTTCCATTTGGATTGCTTATGCTTTTTAGCGACCATTGCATGTTCTTCTTCAATCGTCTGTTCCAACCAATTTGCTTCATCTTTATCCAACCATTTAGCATCAGAGGGCTTATTAGGCAAAATAAACCAAGTGATGATACCTGAAAAAAACGTAGGAAGCCCTTCAAGTAAAAATAACCATCTCCAACTTTGTAATCCCAGAACATGTACATGATCCAGAATAAGTCCGGATAACGGTGCTCCAATAACAGCAGAAAGAGGCAATGCCAGCATAAACAGGGTAACTACCTTGGCCCGGTCTTTTGCTGGGAACCAATATGTCATGTATAACATGACACCGGGATAAAAGCCTGCTTCCATCACACCCAATAAAAAGCGGATGATGTACAAATGGGTTGCCGTCTGAATACAGCCACATAATGCAGAAACCAGTCCCCAGGTTATCAAAATCCGCCCAATCCATTTTCTGGCCCCTACCTTGGTCATAATAATATTGCTCGGAACTTCAAAGAGAAAGTACCCTATAAAGAAGATTCCCGCAACCAGTCCATATTCAGCAGCAGAAATACCTAAATCTGCGTTCATCGTCAATGCCGCATAACCGACGTTTACCCGGTCAAGTAAACAGAAGAAATATAATATAAGCAGAAACGGTATCAAACGTACTTTTACTTTACTCATCGTTTGTTTTTCGATTGCTTCCGTTACCATAACAAACCTCCTACGTTAAAACAATGCCAATTATTTCCCTTCTTCCCGCACTTTATCCCAAAGTACAGCTACGTCCTGCCAGTTTTCTGGTCGTTTTTCATTAAAATAGGTATGTGCATCGAGATCACGGAACCATTCCAGTCGTTTTTCTGTAGCCTGCGTCATAATCGGTGCCACACCAATGTCTTCCAGCATCTTCATGACGTCACTCATTTCATGAGCCTGCCGGGCTCCATGCCATGCACTGGCTACAACAAGGTAATTATTGTTGAAATCAAATGATTTCCCATCCAGCGTGTTGCCAATCGAATCAATTACCAGTTTATCTACGCCCAGTACGTTGGCAGCTTCCAGCATTTCTGCTCCCAATGCCGCAATGCCTTTCATGTAGATACTGCGGACAAATTTTACTGCGATGGCATCACCAGGTTTTTCCGTAATCTGTTTGATATTCATGCCATACGGGACTAACGCGTCGATAAAAGGCTGACAATTTGCGCCCGAAACCAAAATAGGTACTTTATAATGAGCCTGACTCAGGCTGGCCATAAGCGCCCCGTCAATGAAATTCCCGCCGTTTTCACTGATTAACTGATTTTCTGTCCGTTTGACACTGGGCAGACTGGTTGATAAATCAACGAGAAGTTTCCCCGGTGTCACACTGCCCAGCAATCCTTTCGTCGTATCCAGTGCAAATGCACCGGGTACGACCATCAGAATCATATCGCATTTTTCTACCACATCATTGTCAGAATCCAGAAGGGTTACCCCTGCTTTTTCCGCCTTATCTTTTACAATATATCCTTTTTCCGGATGATTCTGCATCACATCATAAGCATAAATTTCTTTTAAGCCCTGTTCTACCAGCCCACTGCTGATTTCGTATCCTACTTCACCAAACCCAATGAATCCTAATTTCACAATACTCACACTCCATACATCATTATTTGATTTACTCTATTATTTCTGCACCGATTTCTTTGACTTTATCTGCTACCCAGGGACGGATATAGGTGCCATCTTCTACAATATGCTTCATGATTCCCGCTTCTTTTTCCATGACCTTCTTCGTCGCCGCTGCAATATCTGCTGCTTCTTCCGGTTTGATGACGACAATACCATCACCATCACCGACGATGATATCACCAGGGCGGACGATTTTGCCCCCAAAGGAAATGACCGTATTGATTTCTCCCGGGCCATTTTTATACGGACCATTGGGAATCGCAGCTTTAGCATATACAGGGAAATCCATAGCCGCTATTTCATCGGAATCACGGATAGCTCCATCTACGATGACACCGGCAAGGCCCCGTTTCTGACAATAGGTAATCATCAGTTCTCCAAAGATAGCACGGTTCGGATCACCGCCGGCATCGATAACGATGACATCACCCGGCTGTGCCATATCCATAGCCACATGGAACATCAGATTATCGCCTTCCGGTACTTTGACTGTAAACGCCGTTCCCAGCAGAGGAGCCTTATTCAACGGGCAGATATCCGACCGCACCGCTGCCGTGCGGTTCATGCAGTCATCAATATTGGCTACAGGCATTCCCTTGAACGCTTCTACTAATGCTCTATCTGGTCTTTTAATCGTTTTAATAATTTTGCATCCTACACTCATTCTTCTCTTTCCGCCTTTCATGTATATAAATAATGACATTCATGTTTAATGCTTTACCGGTATAAGCTTCATGTCTTGATATCATTTTATATCCAAGCTATAATAAAGTAAAATGAATAAATAGGCAATTAATAATCAATTATTTTCATATTTACTGAAAGGAGCACCTCATATGCACATACACGACATTGAAGCTTTCCTGACTGTCGTTCAGACCCGTAATATCAGCCGGGCGGCTGAACAGCTCTACGTATCCCAGACGGCTATTACCCACCGTCTGCAGAATCTGGAAGCCGAACTAGGCGTTACTCTGTTGGAACGGGGCCGGGGCATCAAAGAAATTTCACTTACTCCTTCGGGACAGGATTTTATGCCTATCGCCCACCGTTGGGCTGCTTTATGGAAAGAGCTGGATCACTTCAAAGAAGAAGGAGAAAAACTTTCTCTTTCCTTTGGCTCTGTCCAATACCTGAATGATTTTATCTTTCCACCATTATTTCAAAAACCATTATTTCAAAAATTGCTGAATCATCAGCCAAAAATTCATTTATCCCTGCACACTGAGCATACGGCAGAATTATATCCACTGCTCGAACGCAGGGAAATCGACGTAGCCATTGCCTGGCGGAACATCAAATATCCTGATATTCTCTGCACTCCCTGGAAAAAAACACCTTTAGTCGTATTAAAATCCAGTACCATATCTGACAAAGGCATTTCAACTGTTGACAATACCGATTTAAATCCCCAGGACGAAATCTATGTTCCCTGGACACCGGAATTCAAAAACTGGCATGATGACCACTGGCCCAGTGATATTTACAGCAGTCCTACACTTCTTACAGGAGCACCTCTCACATTGCAAGTATTGAAAAACAGCGGGCGCTGGTCAATCGTGCCGCTGGGAATGGCACAGTATGCTTTTTCGCTGGGTGGATTCACCTATTCGTATTTATCCGATTCTCCCGCGCCCCTGACCGCCTATATTATCCAGCACAAAAAACCTCGTCCCACCACGCAGAGGTCTCTTTCTATTTTTTTCAAATACTTGCAGGAATTTTCGTTGAATATTGACAGACAAGCATTAGCTTATAAAGTGTAACACATTGTTTACAATACATCGGCAGGGCTTTACATTAAATCTGGCTTATTGGTATAATATATGCATAATACTCATAATTATAAAAAGAAGGTCGTGCCTATGCATTCTTCGTCTCTGGCAGTCGGTCTCCTTCTTCTTGCCCTGCTGCCATCTATTTTCGTCCAATACAGAGTCTTTGTCCCACTCCTGACACCTTACGAGTCACACCGTCTGGCAAAGGCATTTATCTTAATGTATGTTGTTATTACTCTCTGTGTTGTTCTGGTTTTCTCACAGGGCATCATCGGCATCGCCTGGATTTCATTCAAGGACATCATATCCTTGCACGCGATTCCTTACCTGATTCTCGGACTGCTGTTTGTGCCTGCGTACCGTCTGCAATATATATTCGTCCTGGGGATGCAGGGTCTGTATATTGTGGCACTTCTCACGCTCATTATGAACGTAGAGCTCCTGTTCATTCCTCCCAGTATATTTTTCCAACATATTACTCCGTTCCTCATGGCATACATGTTGTCCTATATCGTTCTTGCTCCCCTTCTGTTGAAATTTTTCCGCACGTTGTTCATCACCTATCGTATGGTCGATATGCTGTCGTTCTGGAAATACACCGCCTGGATTCCAGTCTCACTGATCCTATATTCTGCCATTCTGGCCCATACCAATGAACCAATAGCCCGCGAATACCTCATTCCGCGCGTACTGCAGGCCTTGTTTGGGATTTGTATTGCCATTACGATGTATCTGGGCACGCGGAAAATGCATTATGCCATCGAACTCAAGCGTGAAAATGCGGCCCTGCTGACACAGATGGAAATGTTCGCCGACTATACGCGGATGCTTCAGTCCGCTCAGCGGCGCATGTCCATATACCGCCATGACACACGGCATCAGCTGCGTCTTCTGTCCAAATTAATCCAAGAAAAAGACGATACAGCTTCACTGGCCTTACTGAAAACGCTCACGCAGGAACTGGCTCAGACCCGTCCCTATCACTGGGGAGAAAACACCTGTATCCGGAAGACACTGCTTCCGCTCATCGAGAAAGCCCGGGAAGACGGTATCCCCGTCATGGCAGACCTCTCGCTGGCGCCGCATCTTCCTTTTGAACAGGAACTGGCTCAGGCGGCCGCCCGTCTGGTAAACGCCGCGATTGCCGTCAGCCGCTCTCAGGATAAAAGCAAGCAGTCTATCACAATCATTGCCCGTCAGACAGAAACGACAATCATGCTTCTCATCGGCAACCGTCAGACCGGCCCGGTATTGATGGATGCTGAAGGGCATCCACAAAACGGCCCATATGCCGAAGTGATACCGGCCCTGCATCAGTTTATAATAAATCATCAGGGAGTCGGCCGATATACCTGCAAGAAGGGATGGGTTATCGCCAACGTGCGTATTCCCTGTAAGGGAGGTGCGGCCGTATGATATGGATACTCATTACTACCTGTCTGCTCACCCTGTCCATTGTACCGCCGGCCTATCTGCAGTATGCTTCTTTTGCCCCCTTGCTATCCATAACGCAAAAAAAATGGGTGTGTGCCGGATACGCTGTCTGTTTCATGGCAGAAACACTGGTCCTGATCTATCTCTTTCTCGGCGGGCAGTGGTCCCACTCTATTTTCATGTTCAAAAAGCTGTATTCCCTTTTATGGATTCCCTATTTTATCTGGGCCGTCATCATCATCCGTCCCTATTTTTTCCGGCATATCTACGTATTTGCCCTGCGCACCATATTCATGCTGATGCTCCATACCTTCATCTATTACGTATTCTATGTATTCATTCATCTGGGCATCTTACCTGTCAGCGAAAGCTCCCTGCTCTACCCACTCGAACTGTTTGTTTACACCATCAGTTATATACTCTGTCTGCCTTTCCTGATCCGGTATTTCAATGAAATATTCCGCAATGACCATGCGCTGAGCACACGGGTTTACTGGAAATATATCTGTGTTCTTCCCTGCCTGCTCCTGGCAGAATCTCTGTTTTTTGTCACCCAGTCTATCCCCAATGTAATCTATTTCGAAATGCTGGTGCCACGAATCATCATTTCCTGCGCTACCCTGCTCGTCGCCCTGAGCGTACGGGCCGGCATCAATCAGGCTGATGCCATTTATTTGACGCACGAACGCAATGACGCCCTGGCCGCTCAGATCCAGTCCAATCAGAATTACGCCCAATCGCTGAATGAATCACAGACATTGATGGAACAGTTTTACGAAAAAAGGCGGGAATATTTACAGAAATTGACAACCCTCATATCGGATCACGACTATGATAAAGCCCTGGCCCTGATTGAACACATAGGTCTGAAGCTCAATCAGACCAAACGGCAGCAGTATTGTAAAAACGCGGTCGTCAATGCCGCCCTTACGACTTATCTCAGTGCGGCCATACGCAAAGGTATCGCCGTCACGGCCCAGGCCGATATCCCGGACTGCAGTCCGGCCTTCAGCACGGACCTGTCCATGGTCTTTTCCAATCTCATTGAAAACGCTGTCCATGCCAGTGAAAAACAGGCAGAAGGCAGGCGCGTCCTGACGCTTCTCGTCGTTCGTCAGGAAGATATGCTGAACATTCTCATAAAGAACCGCTTCGATGGCACGGTCATATTTAACGAAGATGGGCTGCCAACGACCGATGCCCCGGGCCACGGCATCGGCATGAAATCCTTGGCCCGCTTCCGGGACGAATACCATGCCAATGTCATCTGTACCTGCGAAAAGGGCTGGTTCAGCACCTACATCCGGCTGGCACTGCCAGACACATAACATCTTCTAAGAAACAACAAACAGGCTGTCGCAATGTAAGCTACGAAAGCTATTTTGCGATAGTCTGTTTTAGTTTGCCAAAGGGCCGTCCCTTTGGCAGATACATCATGCTGCAGATGGAGAAATCTCATGTATGACCCATCGCTTATTGACAATATCTCACCAAATAACAAGACTGCCGCATCCTGAATGAAATTCAGGATGCGGCAGTTCGTCATGCCTTTTGCTTCCGCCTCTGACGGTGCAGGGATTCAGCGTTTGTTATGCCTTGTTCTGGGCAGCCATAGCTTTCAGTTCTGGTTTAAATTCTTCTACCAGTTTCGCTTCTGCTTTGGCGCCTTTCTGCAGGGCTTTGTAAATGATTTCTGCCATTTCATAGCGGGTCATCGTGCGTTCGCCATGATACTTGCCATCTTCATACCCCTGGATGATGCCGTTGCCAGCCAGGCGGGATACGGCTTCATATGCCCAGTGGTTTTCCGGTACATCGGGGAATTCCTTGGACAGGTTCGGATTGAGGACAGACAAGAGGGCATCCATCTGATGCTGCAGGGTATTGACCTGGGATTCGAGATTCTTGACGTATTTTGCGCTTTCCGCCATCTGTTTATTCCGTGCTTTGTTGCCGCCGCGGCCGATGCGGACCGCTACGCCGCCGCCGATCATATTGTCATCCGAGCCGACTGTACCGGACAGGTTGACCATGACGTCTTCATTGGGGCGATAGAAGAGGCCCAGAGCCGTAGCCGTTTCGTTCTTGTAATTACCAACGGCTGCTGCGACATTGAACTTGGAATCGGCGTCAAATTCGAGAGGATGGAGGTTGGCCATAGCTGCTGCGTTAGCACCAACTTCGTTGATGCGGCTGTCCATCTTGCTGACGCGGCGGTTGGTTTCATAGAGCTGTGATCCATTGACCGCATCCAGGCTGTTGGCCGAAAGTTCTCCCGCTGCCACGTTGGTGATTTTCTGGTTATTGGCGTTGATGCCGTTATCATCAATATAGGTCTTGTCGCCAACTTTGTACGAAGAAGCTGTCATGCTGCCCGATACGCTGGCATTGCCGCCTACGCTGAGGTCTTTGGCAACGGTGACCGTATCCTGGAAGTTTGCGGCTCCGGTTACATCGAGGGTGCCATCAATAGTCGCGTTGTTGGTCACATGCAGGTCTTTCGTAGTAGTCGTGCCACCGACCGTGAGGTCTTTCATGACTTCAGCATAATCCATAGTCGCTTTGCCCGTTTCGAGGGTATTGCCGGAAATGGTCGTCTTCGTAATCGAACCGTCGCCGATTGCCGTGTTGTGGTCCGTATTTTCGAAAGTCGTGCCATCCGTCGTCGTAGTCACGGTGCTCTTGCCTACCGTATCTTTGATGCTGGTAGTTGCCGTGTTTTCAATTTCTGCCGCACTGTTGGACAGTTTTTCTTCCGCCTTGTTCACCAAGTTCTTGGCATCGTTGGTAATCGTTCCCTGTTTTGCCGTATTGGTGATATCCGCGCTTCCCTGACTTACGCTGGTGCTGGAAGTTCCATCGCTTGTGCTGACAGTCGTATTGACAAATCCATTGTCGGCATCTTTCAGGATATCGATGATGCTGCCGCTGACCAGTTTTTCCGTCGAAGTCGTTGCCGTCTTAACAGAAGCATTGTACTGGCTATCGCTGGCTTTGATCAGCTGTTCCGATTTGTCTACGGTGTTGTTGGTGTTGTTGGACTTGGTCCCGTCGGTGATGGAAGAGGCAAGGCTCTTTGCATCCTGGTTCACAACGGTGGTATTGGTGCCGTCCGTTACGGAGGAAGCGATCTGATCTGCTTTCTGCAAGTCGTTGGATGTATTGGTTCCGTCCGTAATGTTGGTATTGGTCTGACCGGCAATGGTGTCGATAGTAGTCTTGTTGCTACCATCAATCAGCTGGGATTTTTCTTCCGCTGCACCGCGGAGATAGGAAGCGGTCTTGCCATCGGCCTGGCTCATTTCTTCCGTAGTCTGATAAGACAGCTGGGTAGAAGTATTGGAACCGGCATCGTTCGTCACTTTCTGTACGATGGAGCTGGTAGCATCGGTTTCTACATCGATAGCTTTGTTGGTAATCTTGTTCTTCGCTTCGTTGGTGATGTTTTCTGCCGTCAGGCTGCTGTCACCAGTTACGGTCGTGGTCTGGTTTCCGCCTACCTTGGTGCTCAGGTTAGCTTTGTAGTCTTCCGTCACATCACCAGTTACCGTTTCCGTCAAGGTTCCTTTCACGGTATTGCTCTGGTTGCCATTGACCGTAGTGCTCTGGCTGCCATAAGTTTCTGTCACAGCTCCTTTGACGCTTTCCGTCTTGCTGCCACTGATGGTATTGGTCTGGTCTCCTGCTACCACATTAGACTGATTTCCGCCTACATTGGTGCTCTGGTCACCGTCAACCGTAGTTGCCTGGCTGCCGTATTTTTCCGTGACACTACCTTTGACCGTTTCCGTCTTGCTTCCACTTACCGTATTCTGCTGATTGCCAGCTACGATATTGGTCTGGTTTCCGCCTACAGAAGTTCTCTGGTCTGTCTTAACGTTGGTAACCTGGGCTTTGAAGTTTTCTGTTTCCGTTCCTTTTACACTGACCGTACGGTCTCCGGACACGGTATTGGTCTGATTACCTGCCACATAATGGGTTTCATTTCCGCCCACCTTGGTATCCAGGTCGGATTTGTAATCTTCCGTAACCTTTCCAGTAACAGTGGTCTTCATTTCGCCACCCACGGTGGTCGTCAGGTCTTTGCCAACGGTGTTAGTCATGTTTTCCGTAGCATGGTTGACCAAATCTTTTGCCTCATTGGTGATGGTTCCATTAGAAGCTGTATTGGTAATATCCGTCGTAGTCTGGGTGGAAGAAGTCGTGTTGGTTCCATCGGTGACTTCACTGGAGATGTTATCTACCTTCTGATCTACCTTGGAGAATACCGTATCAGACGAATTAATCTGATTCAGGATTTCATCGACACGCTGTTGGAACGTCGAGGTCTTACCTTCCTTATCTTGGAGGACACTACTGGATTCCGTTGCACTCTGAGTTGCTGTATTGGTGTTACTATCTTTATCCTTCAGTGTGCTCTGTGACTGAGTAGATGTCTGTGTAGACAGGTTGCTGTTCTTTTCAGAATCGACAACCTTGGACTTTACATCGCTGCCTTCTACAGTCAAAGTACTCTTATTCCAGTTACCATCTGCATCGGTAGCTTTGGCCCAGGTGGAAGTGCCGTTTTCATCGTAGTCGATGGCGCTTTCTTTTTCACTGCCATCTTTGGTGCTGGTAGCTTTCTTGTAGCCCGTGATTTCGCCGGCTGCCACTTTCGTGCTGGCCGTTACGTTGTTGTCCCCTACAATGCCGTTCTTGGTCAGGTCGATTTCATCCACATTCAGCTTGCCGTTGACCGTCAGGTCGCCGCCGATGGTGGCATCACCGCTGGTGGTAATGGTTTCAGCACTCAGGTTCTTCACACCGGTGATGTTGCCATTCTGCATAGTTGCCGTACCATCGGAGATGCTCTTACCCTGGATAGCGCCGCCGGCGGTCAGGTCACCGGTAATGGTGGCGCTGCCTGCTGTGAGAGCGCCCTGGATGGAAGCGCTGGCTCCCGTAATGGCACCGCCTGCGTGGATATCACCCACTGCGGAGATGTTGCCCGTGGAAGTTACGGTGCCGCCGGTAATGGTACCGCTGGTGTTGATGTTGCCATTGGTGATGGTAGCAATCCCATCGGTCAGGGTCTTGCCGGTTACCGTTCCGTTGCTCATGGAAGCACCCTTACCGTCGGTTACTGTTTCGCCGGTGATGGTGGCCTTGGAAGTGACATTTCCGTTTTCATCTACGGTGAAGGCCCCGTTGGCCCCTTTGATCTTGCCGTCAGCGCTCATCGCTGCCTTGGCTTCGCTGTAGGTATCGCCGCCGGTGTAGACACCGTTTTTATCCACCACACTGCTGTTGGTGCCAACCTTGATTCCATTTTCGTTCAGGGTAATCTGGTTGTCCTTGCCCTTGTTCAGGATCATTTCCTTGGCATCGGTTTTGGAGGTAGTCACGTTGCCCTGGGCGTCAATGGAAGTAGTATTCTTCTGCAATACATTATCGTTGCTAAGGCTCACTCCGCTATTGACGGCTTCCACCAGTTTCGTATCTGCTGCCACACGGGCCGAAGTTTCTGCCGTATCGGCTGCTTCACGGGCTGCTACTTCATTTTTATAAGCTTCTGTCAGCGTCTTGATGCCTGCCGCAGCATTGTCATTGACCTGCTGGATCACTTCGTCCTGGGCTTTATCGGCACCAATCCGGGCTGCCGTTTCCTTGGCCAGAGCAGCGTCCAAGTTGGTCACGTTTTCGCCGATGGTCTTGTCAGCTTTCACGATGGCCCCATCCTGAACTGCGGCATCATCCTTGCTCACATACTTGTCAGAAGTCTGTTTTTCCAGATATTCCTTCACATTGGTGATCCGGGTATCCAGCGCTGTATCGCCGGCTTCACGAGCGGCCGTTTCCGTATTCAGGTCACTCTGCAATTTATTCGTCGTTTTGTGAATCTCATTGGCTTCGTTCGTGATGCGTTCATTCAGTTCATTATCTTTAGCTTCACGGGTTTTAGCTTCATTGGCATCTGCCTGGCTCAGGGCAGTGAATCCATCAGCCACGTTCTTGTTGATGGTGTTGACGCTTGCTACCAGGTTATCATTAACCTGCTTAATCACCTTGTCCTGAGCTGCATCAGCGCCGATGCGGGCAGCCGTTTCATCATACAGGCCCTTTCCCAGTGCGGTCACATTTTCGCCGATTTTTTTATCCGCTTTTACGACACCGGCATCCTGTACCGCTGCATCAGTCTTGCTCACATAATTCTCAGATGTCTGTTTTTCCAGATATTCTTTCACATTGGTAATCCGGGTGTCCAGTTTCTCATCGCCGGCTTTGATTTCATCATGGATAGCGTTGGCTTCGTTCGTGATGCGTTCGTTCAGTTCATTATCTTTAGCTTCACGGGTTGCAGCTTCAGCGGCATCCGCCTTTTCCAGATTAGTCACGGAGTATTTCCGTTTCCGTGCTTCTTCATTAATAGCATCCGCATTGGCTTTAACCTGTGTATCCAGACTGACCAGGTTATTCCCTACCGTATTATTCTGTTTGATATAAGTTCCGTCTTTGGTAGTCTCGTCGGTCACACCGTCCGCAGCCATTTTACCTGTTACAGTCACATCACCACTAGAGGTGATATCACCGGTAGAAATGCTTCCGGAAGTCAATTGCCCATTGATTTTCATATTTTTGACGACCTGATTTTCTTTGGTCCCTACAATCAGATTGCCATCCTTGGAAACATACAGGGCTGTGCTGGTCTTCTGGTCCGTCATATCCTGCTTGATCTCAGTATCGGCGGCTTCCCGGGCCTTTTCTTCTGCAGCTACTTTCCGATAGGTATACGTATTTGCTGCATTGGCTTTTTCCGCAAAGGCCTTATCGGCCCCATCCTTGGTATATACTACCACGGCCGCAGACTCGCCAGATGCCGGCTTTACCTCGATCGTATCCTCTGCCCAGGCGAAGTTTGGTCCCATAAGGGCTGCTGCCACCAGCAGAGCTGCCGCCAGTCTCTTCAGTCCTTTTCCTGTGGTTTCGCCCTTGGTGTGGCCTTTGGCGATTTCCGATGCCACCACATAGGTGTGCTTTGCTTTGCTCCAGATGACTTTATAGATCTTATTCATATTGATACCCTCCTTTGAGTGGAAATGATAGATGCTCTGAATCATTTTCTGCGGCATTTAGCCGGATGTGCCGTATTTTGACTTATAAATTCCACGTGGACTTCGTCCCAGCGGCTGGCCGGTTTCCGTATATTCCTCCTTTACACGGCCTTATGATATATACTTATATTTTCAAGGCTCAGAGCGGGCCTTTGAATGCATGTATGCAGATTATACAGAACCCAGAAACCCTCGGCGCCGCCGTTTTTTTGTGTATGACTTTCTATGAAGATTCCTCGTTTTCCACTGCTCCCGATTTCAGGGCGCACGAAATAAAGGTCTCTAGTCAATAATTTTTTCGACATTTGACGCTTCTGATTTTCTATGCAATTGTTCCGCTTTATCTGTCGTTACTATATCTTAAAGGAACTAAACTTTCTATTTTTTCTGCAAAAGTGGTCATTTTTCTGCAAAAGTGGTCAATTTCTGATTCTCTGGCAAAAGAAAAACTCTGCCTTTCCTTTCCGACAGAGTTTTTTCGTTTGTCTGAAAATGGGCGACTTTAAATAATGCATATTTATGCACATTATTCAAGTCTGTAAAACTATTTTTTCTGCCGGATTTCATGGAGCTAAGGCTCCTTCTTCTATTTGTCTGAAGTATAGACTATACACAAACACACAAAAAGTATACGAAAGTATACCTTTTATTTCTCTCAACTTTTCTTCTCCCCATCCGTGGCCGGCACCGCTTCATCCCACCCCGTGGGGATTTCCCGCCTTTCCGGTCTTCAAAAATATACAGGGTATCTATGAAAAAGAATTATGTCCCCTGGAAAATAAAAAAATCCTTCCGGAAAGGGAAGGAAGTATACTTTCGTATATGGGGCCTCGGAGCGGCGGGATTCAGAGGGGTCACCATGGGACACACCGCCGATGTGAAGGTTCAGAGGGTTCAAAAGATGGTGGCGCCCTATGGGGCGCAGATTTTAAAGAAAGGGGACGCGGCTGGCGCCGCAGGTTGTGTAGAAGGGTTGTGTAGAAAGGTTCGTAAGATGGATGGGCCCTATGGGCCCAAGGGTTCTTAAGTTTGACGGCCTTTGGGGCCGAGGGTTGTGGTGGCGGCTTCGCCGCAATTTTTAAAGGGGCCCTATGGATGCTATGCATTGCCACATATCATAACAGGTATGGAGGGTTTTATTCTGCTCCCTGAACAGGGTGGCAGGAGGTTGCATGTTTACCTTTACGCCGGACGGGTCATTCTGAATGACATGAAGAATGACCCGATGGGATGCGGACAGCCAGCCTAGCCAATGACTCGCAGGAAACCATTTCTCTTCCGCTGTTTCCCCTTTTTCTTTTCCTTTTAGTATAATAGAGACAAAGCAGTCATCCTATGATGGGAAAGGAGGAATCTTATGATACGAATTGCCCTGATTGACGACAATCCCAGTGATATAAATATTGGAAAGCACTATGTGGATACCTATTTCCAAAACCGTCCCGATGCGGCCAATATGGAAATTTCCATTTCTTCCTACATGGACGGTCCCTCGTTTCTGGCAGATTTCCGGCCCGATGATTTTGACCTCATTCTCCTGGACATCTACATGCCTGCCATGGAGGGCATGGATGTGGCCAGGGAAGTGCGGCGGCTGGACGAGAGCGTAAAAATCATATTTCTTACCACCAGTCGGGAACACGCCCTGGAAGGGTATAAGGTTTTTGCGTCGGGCTATATTCTAAAGCCCCTGGCAAGCCACCGGGAGGAGCTGTTTCATGCCCTGGATTACGCCCTTCCACGAGGTTCTTTGAAACCGGCAGTACTTTCCGCCCGCATTCCCGGCTGCGAAACCCTTCGCGTTCCTTTCAGCCATATTCTCTACATGGACTGCAGCGAAGGCAGAAACGCTTCCATTCATCTGATAGAAAAGAATATCAACACCACCAACGCCTTCCAGGATCTGGCCCGGAATCTGTCATCAGACCACCGCTTCTTCGAATGCTACCACCGGCTCATGGTAAACATGGACTACATTGAATCCATGGAAGAAGATTCCTTCCTGCTGAAAGGAAATATTTCCGTTCCCATCAGCCGGAGAAAGAAAAAAGAAGTGAAACAGCATTATATGCAGTATATGCTGTCAAAGTAACAGGGTCTGGACGCGCCTTCGGTGTGAGGGTTGACGGGCCTCTGGCCCGAGGGTTATGGCCGCCTGATGGCGGCAGGTTGTATTCGCTTTCGCTCAGGGGGCAGGGAAAGAGGTTCTTAGGATTGACCGGCCTTTGGCCGGAGGGTTCTTAAGTTTGACGGCCCTTCGGGCCGAGGGTTGTGGTATCGCC